>Ga0206131_10005148_pt1 | contig 13961 bp, 12 predicted proteins | sample Helgoland_Spring_FD_148636 | JGI IMG/M metagenome (GOLD analysis project Ga0206131, IMG submission 148636) | Pelagic subsurface seawater microbial communities from Kabeltonne, Helgoland, North Sea - Helgoland_Spring_Bloom_20160517_1 | ecosystem: Environmental > Aquatic > Marine > Epipelagic ...
ATTAAACAAAATTCACGAGCATATAAATTTTTTGATACATAAAAAGACTAAACAATTTTTTGATAAATTTTATTATTGTCCCCATCATCCTGTATCTGGATTTAAGGGTGAAGTAAAAAAATATAAAATTAATTGTCTGTGTAGGAAACCAGAAGCAGGAATGTTTAAAAAAGCTATAGAAGACTTTGATTTATTAAACTGTAAAGTCTATAATATTGGAAATTCAATAATTGATGTAAAGGCTGGACAAAAAGCTGGTTTAAGAAATAATTTTTTACTATCAAAACAAAACAAAAAAAATTTAAATAATAAACATTTTTATTATGAGACAAATTATCAAAATCTACCAAATTTAATTTTATGAGGGCTTTTATTTCACCTTTGAGAATTAGTTTTGTTGGTGGTGGCACTGATATGCCTTTTTATTATAAGAAAAAAGATGGTGCTGTTGTTTCAACTTCAATAAATAAATATACATGGGTTTTTGTTAATCAATTAAAAAATGATAAATTATTATTAAAGTATTCTAAATCTGAATTAGTAAAAGATAAGAAAGAAATTAAGCATAGACTTATAAAAGAAATTATAAAAAAATATAAATATAAAGGTCTTGAAATAAGTTTTTTTGGAGATCTACCAAATAGATCTGGACTTGCTTCATCCTCAAGTTTTTCAGTAGCTTTAATTGCAGCATTAGAAAAAATTAAAAAAAATAATATAAATAAAGAAGTAATAGCAGATAAGGCCTGTAATATCGAAATTGTAAAATTAAAAGATCCAATTGGCAAACAAGATCAATATATCTCCTCTTATGGAGGATTAAGGCACATTATATTTAAGAAAAATAAGGTTTTGGTAAAAAATTTGAATATAAAAAAAAATATTTTAAAAAAATTTGAAAGTTCAATATCTTTAATTAATACAGGTCATTTTAGGAGTGCTAGACAAATTTTAAAAAAACAATCTAAAAAAGCTAAAAAAAATATGTATATTTACGATCAGATTAATTCTTTAGTCCCGAAATTCTTAAAATCTTTAAAAGATGGTAATTTAAAACTTTGTGGTAAAATTCTTTCTAAAAATTGGGAACTTAAAAAAAGTTTAGATAAAAACGTCTATTTAAATCATTTTAAAAAAATAGAAAAACAATTAGATGCATTGAGTGTGTATGGTTATAAACTTTTAGGTGCAGGATCTGGAGGTTATTATTGTGTAATATCGAGCAATAAAACTAAAAAAAATTTACAAAAAATATTTGGAAATAATTTTGTAAGCATGAATTTTGAGAAACTAGGTGTTAGAGAAGTAAAAATTAACGTCTGATATAAAGATTTGTAGTACGGGTTTTATAAATTTTATCATAATTCTTAGAAATTTCACTTTTGACTATAGTATAAATATCTTTATTTGCTTTGATATTCCATTGATTTTCATCGAAGACTACAAGATTCGGTTTTTTTTTAAATAAACTTTTATACAATTCAGAAGCATTATCAAACCCTCCTAAAGTTTTAGCATGTGCATTAAATTGAGTAGGAAATATTAATTTATGACTTGGTTTTTGATCATTCAAAAAATAAAGTATTTGGTGGCTCAAGTATAAATTATTTTTTATTGGTAGGTTGTTTTTATTAATATAATTATATATATCATAACCGGGTCCTATATTAAGATTTTCATTATTTATTATTCTTGCACCAAGCCACAAATATTCTGATTTAATAGAATTTATTGAACTTATGAATATAATTATAATTGGAATATATTTATATTTTTCTGAAAAAAAATAATTAAAAGTTTTTGCTGCAAAGTAAGAAACAAATAAGATCACACATAATAAATAATGTTCTGCTGGAGACCCTATTAGGATTGATATTGTCATGAGTATGCCATTTATAATTAAAAAAATTTGATCTCTTTTTTTTTCTTTAATTAAAAATAAAATAAAAAATAAAAAACCACTTAACCAAAAAAATAACGAAAGATAAAATCTAGTATTAAATATTTTAAAATTTATTAAAGGTTCAAAAATAAATTTTAAAAATTTCTTTATGGTATAGGTATGCTCTTCAAAAGTGTCTTTTGACCCGTATTGCTCAAGAACCTGAAAATATTCAATTAAATCTTGAAATCTTGTAATAGTAAAATAAGTAGAGTGTACAACTAAGAAAGAGACAAAAAAAGTTAATGAAAAGGTTATAATAAATTTGATTTGTTTTTTTTCAGTAAAATAATAATAAAAATAACCTAATAAGATAAGAATGTAATTATATCTAACGAGAATTGCTAGTGAGAAGAAAAAACAAACTAAAAATATATTGATATTAGAATTATTCTTAAATAGAAAAAAAATAGAAATGATCAAGAAGAAATTTGCAAAATGTTGAGTTATTATATTCATGCCAATACCTATTGAATGGTTTGGCAATTCAGTTCCTATAAAAGTTGACGCAAATATAAACAAAAAAGATGTTACAAAAGCCAAAAACTTCAGTTTTTCTATTTTATAAACAATCTTAAATAAAAAAAAAGCTGATAAGAAAATAATTATAATGCCAAATAATCTAATTATGACAACATGTTTAAAAAAAAAAATCGGAATACTGTAAATATACCAAACTAATGCAGGCTTTATATCCCAATAATTATCATGAGGTAGTTCATTTTTTAATATTAAGTCACCTAAAATAAAAAAAATATTTTCATCTACTGCAAGTTCATCAATAAATATGTACGGAAATCTTAAAATTAAACACCAAAAGAATAATATTAAATACAAAAATTTCAAATTAGTAAAAAGATCTATAAAATTATTTTTGTGTAATTTCATTACATATTCTTTTTAATGTTTTAAAATTTAATAGAAATGAAAAAATCATAGTAGGTATTTTATTTATTGAAGTTGCCCTTGATTTAGTCTCTCTTTGAAAATAATTTACTTTAACTTCTTTGACTTTGTGTCCCATATAAATCGATTTAAGACAAATCTCTGACATAAAGAAATGTGAATTAATTTTTTTCATTGATAAAGATTTTCTTATTGTCTTTCTTTTAAACAGTTTAAATCCAGAGTCTAAGTCCCTAAATTTACTATTTGTGAAAATTCTTAAAAATAAATTAAAAAAATACGTAAGTAAAATTCTATAAATTTGATCCTGTCTATTTACTCGTAATCCAGACACAATATCAAATTTATCTTTAAATTTATAGATTTTGAAGAACTCTTTTATTAAAAATTTCTTTCCACTATCCATAAAAAAAATATGATCTCCTCTTGCTTTTTTTAAACTAAATAAAAGAGAATTATGAACACCTAGCCTCTCTTTGAATGAATAGTATTTTATTTTATATTTTTTTTGGAAAGATTTTATGATTTTATCCGAGTTATCAATACTACCATCTTGAGTAATAATAAATTCGACATTTTTAAATTTTTTTATTATTATTCTACTAATATCTTGAATTTCTTTTTTTATTGATTGTTCTTCATTATGAACTAATAAAATTATACTAATTTTAATTTTTTTTTTCATTATTGTAAAAAACTTATACTAATTTATTACCAAACCAAGCATTTATTATTATTTTATACTTGTAGTTGTTACAGGCTTAGATAACAATTAATAAGGTTATCAATAATTTTGAAAAAAAAATTAAATTACTTTATCATTCAAATGCTTATGATTACAAAAATCTTAAAATGATTATTAATTTTGTTAAAAATAAAAAATTAATAAAATTGAATTTTATTCCACTTGTAATAAAAAATTTTAGAATATAACAACATACTGAAACACTTGTATAATTAAAACAGCTTTATAAAATTTACAAAAAATATAACTCAACAATTTGTTCTTCATTTATTGGATGTTTTGATATTTCATTATTAGAGACAAAAATTTTAAAAAAAACCATTTTTATTATCAAAATTGTCTTTTGCAAAGGATTTTTTTAAAAACAAAAGAGATTTATATTAATCCTATTTTGATATGATTTCTTTACATAAAACTCAAAAAATATATTAAACTTTAATATGATAATTTTTTTACATGATAATCTTGGTTACAAGATATTAAAATATATAAAAAAAAAAGACTCTTCATCAATAAACAAAATAATTTTAGTAAATAATAACCAAAGTAAATTAAATCTATTTGCAAGAAAATTTTTTTCTAAAAAAATAATCTATTGGGAGTCATCGAATAAGAATAAATTAATTTATAAACTTAAAAATACTAAAACTGATATTATGTTATTAATATGGTGGCCATTTATTTTAGACAAAAAAATTTTTACCATTAAAAAATATTGTCTTAATACTCATCCTAGTTATTTACCTTTTTTTAAGGGTAAAGACCCAAATTTCTGGAGTATATTAAAAGGTGGGCCATTCGGCGTTACCATTCATCATGTTAATAATAAAATAGACTCAGGCCCTATTGCCTTTCAATCAAAAATAGAAAATTTTGATTGGACTTGGGACTCAAAAAAACTTTATAAAAAGTCAATAATTGAATTATTTAAACTATTTAAGAGTAATTTTCACAATATAGTAGAATATAAAATCCCCGTAATAGAACAGGGCAACAAATATAAAAAAATAAATTACAGAAAAGATATGCTGAGTACCTCTGTAATAAATTTAAATTCAAAGTTTATTGTAAAAGATTTTTTAAATTTACTTAGAGCAAAAAATTTTCCACCAAATTATGGTATTGTTTTTAATGAAAATAAAAAAAAATATTTCATTGATATAAAAATAAAAAGAATAAAAGATTAAATTATTTTAATTAAGAATTAATTATTTAATCTTATTTTAATCTTTATGTTTGTGTACATTTATTTATTTTTAAAGATGTTTTTAATCAAATATTTAAGTGTTCTAAGTGCTTCCAGTTTCGGAATTTTTGATTTTCCTGCTAATCTACTTGAAAATATTATTGGAAATTCCTTATAATTAAAATTTTTTTTACAAATTTTATTTACTACCTCAGTAAAAAAAGAATATCCCTTAGAATTGATTGATGTCGACACAAGATATTTTATAACTTTTCTATCATATCCTCTTAATGATGTTGTAAATTCATTAAGTGGTATTTTTAATATAAGCTTGATTAATTTATTCCCATAAAAACTTAAAAGATATCTAAAACCTTTCAGATTGCACTTTCCACCATTCATATATCTAGAACCAATAACAAAATTATTATTTTTTAAGTAAAATAATATTTTTTTAATATCTGATAAATCATGTTGTAGATCAAAATCAATTGAAACTAAATAATCATATCTATTTTTAAATGCATAAGTCAAAGCAAATTTGTATGCTGTATCTAAACCCATTTTTTTTTTTCTTTTTATAACTTTTATGTTCTTATCATTTAATGAATTTAATTTTAAAATTAAAAATGTGTTATCTGGTGAATTATCATCAACAATTAATAAATCAAAATTACTATAATTTAATTTAAAATAATTCAAAAAGGATATTACATTGTTCTTTTCATTAAAAGTGGGTGAGAAAATAAGCACTTTTTTTTTCAACATACTAATAAATTTTTAAAAATTTTAACTTAAGTATTATAAAAATGTAAATAAAAATACTTAAAGAAATAATGAAAATATCATTAATTATATTCAAACTAGATATTAATATTGGAGTGAATGAAAAGATTAAATATATGAACAAGGTTTTTAGTTTTCTATTTTTGAGACGAATTAGTATTAAATGATGTAAGTGATTTTTATCAGCTTTAAAAGGATTTTTTTTATTTGAAATTCTTATGATAAATAATCTTAACATATCTATGCCCGGTAGTAATAATAATAAGAAAATTTTTTCTGAGGTTAAACCTAATTTATCTGAATTTATCAATAATATTTTATAACTCAAAATTGATGATAACAAATATGATCCTGAGTTACCCAAGAATGTTTTATTCGTTAGGTTAAAGTAAATAAAAATAAGTATTAAAGATGTAAGGAAAAAACTTATTTCATAATTCGCATAATTAAAATTGAGATATAAAATACTTATTAATATAAATAATGCGCAAATACCATTCATACCATCAATCATATTTATTGCATTTTGGAGCAATAAAATGCACACAGTACTTATTAGAATAATTAAAAAATAATTTAAATGAAAGTTTAGATTTATATTATTTCCAAATATTAAAATTTCATTAACTCTAATTTCTGAATTAAATAATAAAAAAATAAAAGTAAAGACAAAACATATAAAAAGTCTGAATGATGAAGATAAATTAGACAAATCATCTAGCAGACCAACAAGAAAGAAAAAAGAAATAAAAATTATATAATGAATATTCTGAATATAATTATTGTAAAATAAAAAATATAAAATAATTCCAGTATATATTATTAACCCACCAACTTTAGGTATTGGATTAAGATGTATCTTTCTTTTTTCATCAGGAAAATCAATAAGCTTCAAAAATATAGCAATACGATTTGAATTAAAGAATAAAATTATAATAAATATAATTACCAAGCTATAATGTATCATTAATTACCTTTTATAAGTATAGAGTTTATAATTTTTGTAATTTTCAATTTTAATTTTTTTCAAGTGTCCATGATGAGAACAAATTACATCAACATAAAAACAGCCACCAGTTTTTGGTTTGAATATTTTATAACTGTTACTTTCAAAAACCTTATGAGAAGTATTGGACATAATCATTGGTAAGATATTTCTTTTTTCATAACTATCATTTATTCTTAGTAGATTCTTTATACAGAGAAAAACCAAACAAACGACTAGCAATGATTTAAATTCTTTTTTACTGTAATTTACTTTATTATTTAAAAACAAACTTAATAAAATAGCACACATGCTTATTATAAAGGCAACATTATATCTGAAAATTGGAAAAATATTTAACCAAACAATTATACACAATATTAGATAAATAAAAATATATTTTAATAGTAAAATTTTTTTGCTGAAATTTTTAAATATAGAATATTTATATCTAAACTTTGAATATAAAATTAGAAAAATTGACAGTACAAGAAAAGGAAAAATTTTTTTTATAATTAATAATCCATGATTTTTATACCAAGTTGATAACCAATTAAAATTTTGAATAAATTCTTTATGACTTAAAATATTATCCAATTGATCTGGCCATCCTTTGGACCATGCCGAAGATGCTTCATAAACTTTTTTTGGATAGGCATGATCTTGAGGATGATTTGCAGACCATGGAAGGTTTTCGAAGCATGTAATTTCATTTGGAAATAAAATACACCCTGTTTGAATAAAATTTTTTGAGCACCAAGACAATATAATAAAAAATGAAATTAGTATTATTCTATAATTTTTAACAATATTAGAATTAAAGTTAATCAATACCAAAGATAATGGTAAAAATATAATCATGATATATTGAATTTTTTGCATGATCACAAAAATTGAAAAAATTAGAATTTTATTAAAATAAAATTCTTGACTAATTTTAAATTTTTCATTTTTTGAATAAATTTTTAATATATTATAAATAATGATAAAGATTAAAGCATGTGCAGGTACATCATTTCCATATTCTTCAAACCTTGTAAATTTAGTTAAAAAAAATATTCCAACAAAAAATAAAAAGTTTTTTGCTAATAAAAAGTCTTTATTCTTTTTAAAAACTAATTCATGAACAATCCAAACCATAAAAATTGATGGAACTAAAAGATTTGGTAATATCAATAAATTCTTATTTAAAAAAAAATTTGGAATTAACGCTGATGAATATTGTAAAATTGATATATGACCAAATCTAAATTGCACATTAGATATACCAAAAGCAATTTTTTCATTATTTAATAATGATATAAAAGGAAGGCTGTACCACGGATAATCTTCTTGAAAATTAGAATATAGTATTAAGATTAATGATAATGCACTTATAAAAAAAAAATATTTAAAAATTTTAGGATCTATTTTTTTTTTAATATAAAAGTTTAGTAATATCCCAACACTTATTAATAATAATAAATTATTTACTATATAATTTAATGGATAAAAAAAATTAATAAGGACTCCAATAAAACCCAATAAAAAAAAACCAGTAATTATATTTTCATATAAATTATTATTAATTCTAAAAATTTTATCAAAAATATAACCATATGAGTAGCTAATTAGACATGTTAGATATATTCCTGAAAAAATTTTTAAGATAAGCATTAAAACGTTTGTTTATGATTTAGTATATTATATGAATGCCTTTATGCAAAATGATAAAACTTTTTCATGGTTATCTTATCTTATTTACTTATATCCATTATTTTTAATCTTAGGGCCTTCAATAAATAATTTCTCACAAATAGTCATTTGTTTGTCTTCGATTTATTTGATTTTTAAAAAAAAAATAATTATTCCAAAAAATCAAAAAAATATATTTTTTATATTAATTTTTTTATTTTTTTATTCTTTTTTTATTACTTATTACAATGGAAACTATTTTTTCTTAAAGAATACTTTAATTTTTTTAAAGATAATTTTTGTAACTATATTAATTAATTATTTAATTTTTATGAAAATTTTTGAATTAAAAAAATTTGTTCATATATCTTCAGTAATTTTAATTATAGTTATTTTGGACACTTTTTTTCAATTTATATATGGCAAAAATTTAATTGGATATGAAATTGAACCAAACAATTTAATTAGGTTAACCAGTTTCTTTAAAGATGAATATGTAGTTGGTAGTTTTATTGCAAGAATTTATCTACCTGTATTAATTTTTATTACATTTTCAATTAAAAATCAGAATCATAAATTTTGGTTTTTTTTATTATTTTCTATTATCATAAATATTTCTATTTTTATCACTGGTGAACGAGCTTCTGTGGGAATAACTTTTATAAACTTTTGTATGTTGTTTGTTTTTATTAAAAATTTAAGAAAAGTAATTATTTATAAATTTTTAATATCTATTTTAGTTATTTTTACAATTTTTTTGATGTCCGATAAACTTAAAGATAGATATATACAAAATACACTTCAATCTACTTTTAAACTTTTTAATAAACATAATGAACAAATTAATCCTCAGACTATTTATGATAGTCATTATGGAGCCATTTATTTAGCTTCTTTAGAAATAGCAAAGGAAAGTATTTTATTTGGACAAGGTATGCGATCTTATCGAATTAATTCATGTGATGAAAAAATAAAAGAAAAAATAAAATTAGAAATTAAAAATAAGACTAATCATTCACAATTCATTTGTTCAACACATCCCCATAACTATCTCTTAGAATTAATATTAGATTTAGGTTTATTTGGGTTTACTATTTTCATGATATTGATTTATTTAATTTTTAAAAAATTAATTATATTTAAAAAAAAAGATATAACAAAATTAGAAAAATTCCTTATAATTTCATTTGCTATACATTCTTTATCAACTTTCTGGCCTCTAAGCACGCATGGAAGTTTATTTTCATCATGGAATAGTACTTTCTTTATATTTAATATTAGTTTATTTATTGCGCTGTCATGCAATTATATGAAGTACGATTTAAAAAAATCAAATTTAATCAAGTAAATATAAATAATAAATTTAATTATTTTAATGATACATAAAAATTCAAAAATATTTTTAACAGGACATTTGGGATTAGTTGGATCTGCAATACTGAGACTTTTAAAGTCTAAAGGATATAAAAATATATTATGTGCTAGTAGAAGTGAAGTAGATTTAAGAGATCAAAAAAAAGTTTTTAAATTTTTAGAAAAACATAAACCTGAATTTGTTATCAATGCTGCTGCAAAAGTTGGTGGCATTCAAGCTAATGATACTTTTAAAGCTGAATTTATCTATGACAACCTTTCCATACAGTCAAATATAATTCATGGATCATATATTAACAATATTGAAAATTTAATTTTTTTAGGTTCCAGCTGTATTTATCCTAGGAACTCATCACAACCAATCAAAGAAGATTATTTATTATCAGGTTTTTTAGAAAAAACTAACGAACCGTACGCTATAGCAAAAATAGCAGGTATTAAAATGTGTGAAAGTTACAATTACCAATATAAAACAAATTATAAATGTTTAATGCCTTGCAATACTTTTGGACCTAACGATAATTATAATTCAAAAACATCTCACTTTTTTCCAGCATTAATCAAAAAAGTTCATGAAGCAAAAATTAAGAATGAAAAATCAATTGTTATTTGGGGTAACGGAAAAGCTAAAAGAGAATTAATTTATGTAGATGATATAGCAGATGCATGTTTATTTTTTTTGAAAAAGAAAACTAAAGAGAGTTTAATTAACATTGGTAGTTCATATGAAAAATCTATTTTGGATTATGCTAAAATTGTTTCAAAAGTTTTAAAGGTAAAAGTTAAGTTTGAATTAGATATATCGAAACCTAATGGGACCTTGAGAAAAAAATTAGACAATACACTATCTGCTAAATATGGCTGGAGGCCTCATAGGGATTTAGAAAAATCCATCTTATTAACATATAAAGATTTCCTAAAAATAAAATAAAATTATATTATTTAGAAAATCTTAATTCTTCATCAATCATTATTTTTACTAACTTTTTTAAATCTGTTTTTGGCTTCCATTTTAATTCTCTTTGTGCCTTTGAAGAATCACCCTTTAGATAATTTACTTCAGTAGGCCTAAAAAATTTTTTATTAATCTTAATAATCAACTTATTATTTTCTTTATTTATAAGCTTCTGATTTATTCCTTTACCAATCCATTTTGTTTTAAGATTTAAGTATTTTGTAGCTTCATCAATAAATTGTTTTACACTATAAGTTTTTCCTGTTGAGATAACATAATCTGTTGGTTTTTTTTTTTGAAGCATTTTCCACATGGCTTCCACATATTCTTTAGCATATCCCCAATCTCTTTTTGCATGAATATTTCCTAATTCTAAATATTTTTGTTTCTTTTTTAAAATATTAATTAATCCAATTATTATTTTTCTAGTTACAAATTCTTCACCCCTGAATGGAGACTCATGATTGAATAAAATTCCTGAAACTGCAAATATATTATAAGAATTTCTGTAATTAACTGTCAAAAAATGACCAAGGACTTTAGCTACTGCATAAGGACTTTGCGGATTAAAAGTCGTTTTTTCATTTTGGTTTTTTTTTAAAACATCACCATACATTTCAGAAGATGAAGCTTGATAAAATTTTGTTTTAGGGGAAATATTTCTTACACATTCTAAGATTCTTAGAACTCCTAATCCAGTAGTGTTTACAGTATTAATCGGACTGCTAAATGAAGTACCAACAAAAGACTGAGCAGCTAAATTATAAACTTCATCAAACTTATATTTTTTGAATAATCTTTGAGCTTCAAATATTTCTCCTAACTCTAATTCTTCAAATATGATTTTTTTTTCTATATTTAATCTTCTTAATCTCCACTGAGTGCTCCTAGCAGATCTCCTGTCACATCCAACTACAATATAATTATTTTTTAATAAAAAATCTGCAAGATATGCACCATCTTGACCTGAAATTCCTGTTATAAGTGCAATCTTTTTTTTCATATTATTCTGTTTATCATTAGGTTGTCTTTATTAAAGAAAAAAACATCCTTTTTTAAAAAACTATTTTCAATTGATTTTTTTACTATATATGTTGCTTGCCTGGTGATTATTGCGAAGATGTTATACCCGATCCCATTCCGAACTCGGCAGTCAAGCTCTTCTGCGCTGATGGTACTTTGTCTTAAGACATGGAAGAGTAAGTCATTGCCAGGCATTAATTCATGAAAAAAAATAAAATTATTGTTACTGGTGGTGCTGGATTTATTGGAAGCAATCTCATAGAGAAATTGCTTTCTTCAACAAAATACAAAATTATTAGTCTTGATAATTATTCTACAGGGTTAAAAAATAATCATATAAAACATAAAAGAGTTAAATACATAAAAGGACACACAAAAAACTTTAATCAAATTTTCTCAAAAATAAAAAAAAAAATTGAAATAGTATTTCATTTTGGAGAATTTTCTAGAATAGCCCAAAGTTTTAAAGAAAAAAATATTGTATATGAAACAAATTTAATTGGCACTAGTGAAGTAGTTAATTTTTGCTCTGATAATAATATTAAAATAATTTATTCAGCAACATCTGCATCATTTGGCAATAATCTGCAAGACCAACATCTATCACCATACGCTTTCACCAAAACCAATAACTTACAAATGATTTTAAACTTTAATAAGTGGTTTAATTTGAAATATGAAATAATTTATTTTTATAATGTCTATGGACCTAGAGAAATTATTAACAGTAAAATGGCAGCTGTAATTGGTATTTTTAGAGATTATAAAAAAAAAAAATTACCTTTGCCTGTTGTAAAGCCTGGAACCCAATTAAGAAATTTTACACATGTGGAGGACACAATTAATGCATGTATTTTTGCCATGAAAAAAAATAAAAATACACAGTATTCAGTAAGTTTTGGTAGAGCATATAGTATTAATGAAGTAGCAAGGATGTTTAATCATAAAACAAAATTTATATCTTCTAGAAGAGGAGAGAGATTTAAATCAACTAAAATTAACAAGCTACATGGTCAAAAAATAAATGTTTTTAAAGCTAGAATAGATCTAAAAAATTATATAAAAGATCTTTATAAAAATAAAAAATAATGAAAATAAAAAGCTCGTTAAAGTCACTAAAAAAAAGAGATCTTAATTCTAAGTTAGTTAGAAGAAGAGGACGAGTTTACATAATTAATAAAACAAACCCAAAATTTAAAGCAAGACAGAAGTAGTTTTATGGACAATCAAGACCATAAGAATACCTGGAATAATTTCACAAAGTTTGTGTTGTGGGGAACTGTCGCTGTTATAGGTGTTTTAGTTTTAATGGCAATGTTCTTGCTATAGAATTCTCATATGAGAATCGTTTCAATTTTAGAAAATCAATTAGTAGAGAAAAGAATTGCGATCACTCCTGAGATTGCAAAAAAATATATAACTCTTGGTTTTGAAATTACTTTAGTTGAAAAATATGGTGAACACTTAGGATTTCAAGATAGTGATTACAAAGAGTTAGGTGTTGAAATCTCTACTAACGAAACAGAGATATTAAATAAAGCTAATATTATTATTCAGTTAGGCTTATTATTTGATGAAAATCTTTCAAATTTAAAAGAAAACCAAACACTTATTGGAGTGTTAAATCCTTATGAAAACAAAGAAAAAATAAAAAAATTATCAAAAAAAAATATTAATGTTTTTTCTTTAGAAATGTTACCAAGAATAACAAGAGCCCAATCAATGGACATACTCTCTTCTCAAGCTAACCTTGCTGGCTATAAAGCAGTCATCGAGTCGTTTGCAAATTTTGAAAAAGCAATACCAATGATGATGACAGCAGCTGGTACCATCCCAGCAGCAAAAGTACTAGTAGTAGGAGCTGGTGTGGCGGGTCTTCAAGCTATTGCAACAGCAAAAAGAATGGGTGCTATTGTATTTGCAACCGATGTGAGAATGGCTTCAAAAGAACAAGTTGAAAGTTTAGGTGGGAAATTTTTAACAGTTGAAGGATCTGAAAATTTAGAGACAGAAGGTGGTTATGCAAAAGAAACCTCTGAAGAATTTAAGAAAAAACAAGAAGATTTATTAGCAGAAACTTTAAAGAAAATTGATATTGTAATATGTACAGCTTTAATTCCAGGCAAAAAAGCTCCATTAATTATTAAAGGTTCTATGATTGATAATATGCAATCAGGCTCTGTTATTTATGATTTAGCAGCAATTCAAGGTGGTAACTCAGAGTTTACTGAAGTTGATAAAATTGTAGTTAAAAATGGTGTAAAAATTATGGGTGAAACAAATATTTTAAATAAGCTTCCCGTTTCAGCATCAAATCTATATTCAAAAAATGTGTTTAATTTTGTGTCAAATTTATATGATAAAGAAAATAATAAGATTAATATT
>Ga0206131_10005151_pt1 | contig 13957 bp, 15 predicted proteins | sample Helgoland_Spring_FD_148636 | JGI IMG/M metagenome (GOLD analysis project Ga0206131, IMG submission 148636) | Pelagic subsurface seawater microbial communities from Kabeltonne, Helgoland, North Sea - Helgoland_Spring_Bloom_20160517_1 | ecosystem: Environmental > Aquatic > Marine > Epipelagic ...
ACGCAGGGGCTGACCCCAGGTGACGGCGGGTCTGACCCCAGGTGACGCGGACAACGCTGGGCTGACACCTGGGCAGGGGGATTACAGCGAGTCGAGGTATGCCTTGCCCCGGGGGCTCAGTTCGTAGCCGGGCGAGAAGCTAATGGTTAGGCCCAGACCCTTGAGTTTACGAACGTCGTTCTTAAACGTCGGCTTGTCCAACCCGAGTCCTTCGGCCAAGTCGGGGGCTCGCACATGTGGATTGGCATCGAGCAGTTTGAGAAACGTTGTGGTCCACGGTCCCCGCTTCGACACCTTGTCGAGTCGAGCCAGCCGGGCCTGCAACTCGGCGATGTCATCCGCACTCAGGTTTGCATTCTCTCGTAGCACAATCCGGGGATCGACGCCGCCGTGTTTAACGGTGATGCGATAGATGTCGCCTTCGTCGCGACTGTCGAGTTCGGTGAGAAGTGCCGTCTTGGACACGAAGCCAGCTCGGTTGGCGTCGGCTGCGGTGATTGTCGACTTGGCGGTTTTGTCTACGGCAACGATATTCAACATGCCAACCGCAGTGCGGAGTTGACCGCCTTCCTTCACGGTTGGCTTGCGCCATTTCCGGAAGATGAGGTCGAGATCGCCAGCTTCGATCTGGTCCAGGACCGCCCGTTTGATAAGCACCAGTTCATGCTTGCACACAATCAACACAGACCTGCGGTGGATGCACAGACCTAAGGTGGTGTCCATGCTGATTACTCCGGAACGGGTCGGCGCCACGGTGAGTGACGTTGATGTTCGACAACTCAACGACGACGCCACCACCCAGTTGGCCAACGCATGGGCCGAACATGGCGTGTTGTTCTTCCGTGACCAAGAGCTCACGCCCGATGATCACATCACCTTTGCGGAACGGTTCGCTTCGATCGATGTGAACAAGTTCTTCAAGCCGGTGGAAACCCACCCGAAGATTGCAACCGTGCTCAAAGAAGCTGATCAGCAGGGCAATATTGGTGGCGCCTGGCATACCGATCACACCTACGAGCAGATCCCTGCTCGGGGATCGATTCTGCTGGCACGAGAGGTCCCTCCTGTTGGTGGCGATACCCGATTCGCCGACGTGGCTGCGGCCTACGACGCGCTTTCGCCCGGACTTCAGAAGACCCTCGAGTCGCTCGAAGCGGTGCACAGCAATGAACATGTCTTCGGCAAGTCAGCGCAATACAACCGTGAGATGGGTGACCGCCTGGGTAATCCCGAGGGCGTCGGCAATGCTGTGCACCCGGTGGTGATCCAGCATCCTCAGACCGGCCGGAAGCTGCTGTATGTCAACCTGGCCTTCACCCGACATTTCGTGGGCTGGACAATGGAAGAGTCAGCGCCGCTGCTCCAATACCTCTACGAACATGTAGGTCAGGATCAGTTCACCACCCAGTTTCAATGGGACGTTGGGTCAATCGCTATGTGGGACAACCGCAGCACTTGGCATTGGGCGCTCAACGATTATCCCGGCCACCGTCGTCTGATGCACCGCATCACCGTCGCCGGAGAAGCACTCTCTCCCGCCACTTCTTGACACTCCTGGTTGTTGTCAGAGGGGCCAACAACTCGTTAGCCGAAGGTTCGCCATGCCAGGCCAATTGCTGAGAAGACGAGCAAGGCCAACACGAACTGGTCGAACGCCGCTGAGCTGAGCCGGTCTCGGATCCGGCTGCCTAGGGGGATGGTCGCTAGCGCAGGGATGCATGCCGCGAGCGTGACGATCCACAAACCTTTGAGCTCGCCGCTTGCTACGAGCACCGGAAATTGGGAGATGCCCGCTGCGGCGAATAGCACCGTGACCGCCAGGATCTGCGCGTTTCGGTCGAGCCGCAGGCTCTGGACCCACGACACCACGATCGGTCCAGAGATGCCTACGGCGCCCTGCATGATTCCTGCAGCTGACCCAACGACTGGCGCCCACCGGTGTGACGTTTCGGGGCCGACCTCGAATTCGGGCGAGGCCAGCTTGAGCGCCACGTAACCGAGTACCACCAGGATGAGCACCGCTATCAGTGGTTTCTCTGGAAGTGACACCAGCAGGAACGTGCCAGCTGCGCCGCCGACGAACGCGAACGCGCTGAGGCGAGCAAGGTCTCGAGTGCGTGACCAGTGCGATCGTTGCGCCCAAACCAAGGCAAGGTTGAGCGCCAGGTTCGGCAGCGCTCCAACAACGACGGCTTCTTCGATCGTAGCCACATACGAGATAGCGGGGATGGTCACGAACGGCATGCCGATGCCGCTGGTGCTCTTCAGTATTGCGCCAATAATGACCGACACCATGACAACCACGATCTGTGACGTGGTCATGTCGTCGTCTCGGATCTGTGACCCTCAGACCGCGGTATGCGCGGTACGAGACTCACAGATGCGGGGTGAGAGCGGTGAGAGTGGTGAGGAAGCTGTCGACGCTGGCGATGAGTGCGTCGCAATGGTCGTCGGTGATGGTCAGAGATAGGGCCATGAATCCCCGCCGGGCGATGTACAGGCCATCGTCGAGCGCAGCGTGAAAAAGAAGCTCGACCAGCCGGTCCTCGGTTGAATGGATGCACACCATCGAACCAACCCCGGTTGCCCACAGGGGCATGTCAGCAGCGGTGAAGGTGGTGTTCAACCGTTCGCGCAGACGATCACCCCGCTCGTTCACAGCCAGAAGTTTCGCCGGTGCAAGCTCATGGTCGAGCGCAGCAACCGCGGCCGACATGGACACGATGTTGTTCCATTGTGTTCCAGCTGCGCTGGAGTTGTCGTTGGTTGATCTGCATGGCAGCACGCAACGACCTTACTTACATCGGTCTAAGGGAGCGTCCCATGCAGCATCCGGCGTCGTGCTCCGCAAATATCAGTCGTACCTGCGGCTGTCTGATTGTTGCCGCTCGACGCATCATCTAGGTACATCTCAACAATCTGCTGCTAGGCAAAGCCACGTTCGGGTACGCCGTCAGATGGCACGACACGAATAATGCGACCATCGGCTTTGCCGGTCAGAAGCGCAGAATCCTGGTTGGGAGATCGATGGACTGATCATGGGGGAAACTGATCATGGGTGGAAGAGGTTTGCGGGCGACCGTGCGGCCGTCGGTGTCGATCTAACCGGGACCTGACTTAGGCCGGTATCGGTGGTCGGTGTTAGCTGAGGGCAGATGCCTCGTGCTCGCCGGCCTCCCACGAGGTACGCAATGCAAACTTCTGGATCTTGCCCGATCCAGTCAACGGGAAAGAGTCAACCCTGCGGTGACAGCTGGGCCCGGATGTAGTCGCGTAGCGCAGACACGGTAGGAGCATCGACCTGTTCGTCGAGTCGCAGGAATGCGCCGAGGACCTCGCCCCAACGCTCGTCGGGAAGTCCGACCACCGCGACCTCGGCCACTGCTGGGTGTTTCATCAAGACCTCTTCGATCTCGACCGGGAATAGGTTCTCGCCGCCTCGGATGACCATGTCTTTAAGCCGCCCGACGATGCGGCAGTAACCACGTTCGTCCATCGTTGCCAGGTCGCCGGTGCGCAACCAGCCATCGGGCAACAAGGTCTCAGCCGTTGCTTCGGGATTCTCGAAGTACTCGATCATCGTGAAGAAGCCACGCGCCCATAGCTCGCCCTGGGCTCCCACCGCCACGGTGTCGAGCGATTCTGGATCAACGACCTTGAGTTCGACATGACCGATCGGCGGTCCAATGGTTGTGCCCTTGTCTTCGGCACTGTCGTTAGGGAACGTATTCGTGAGAACCGGAGAACACTCGGTCTGGCCATAGACGATCGTGAAGTCGACGCCGAGGGCTTCTTCGATCTTGTTCACCAGCGCTTCGGGTACCTGCGAACCGCCCGAGACCACGCCGGACCACGACGACAAGTCACGCGATGTGAAGTCGGCATGCTCCATCGCTGCGATCAACATCGTAGGAACTGCTCCGCAGAACTGACCCTGCTCGCGCTCGATGAGTTCCAGGAACAGGCCAGGCTCAAAGCCTGGAGGAACCACGAGTTTGGAGCGGCACGCAAGAGCGCCGAGCACACCGAGCACACAACCGCCTGTGTGAAACAGAGGCATCGGTGAAATCCACGACGCACCCGTCTCGATACCGATGCGTTGTGTCCAGATCCGCGCATTGTCAACTACCGAGTGGTGTCGCAGAACCACTCCCTTGGGGAAACCGGTGGTGCCGCTGGTGTATTGAATCTGTGCTGGATCCGAGCCGCTGACGTGCGGGAGTTCGCGGTCAGCGGTCGCAGCTGACATGAGATCGTGCAATTCGTCGAGACGCAGAATGTGCCGCAAATCGGGAAGTTCGGCCTGGATCTCGGCCGCGTACCCGGCGATAGGATTGCCTCGTACCTCGGGCACAACGAATACACCCGACGACTTCGACTGACGAAGTACGTAGGCCGCTTCCTTCGACTGCAGGCTCGGGTTGAGCGTGACCAGAGTGAGTCCAGCGAGCGCTGCGCCGTACTCCATGATGACCCACTCGGGCAGGTTGTGCGCCCACATGCCGAAACGTTCTCCGGGCTCGAAGTAGTCGAGCAACATCTGGGCACATTGCTCCGCGTCGCCAAGCAGTTCTGCGTATGTCCAGCGGCGGCCGCTACCACCAGGAAGGCCCTCGACGAGAGCATCGGCATGAGGAGCATCGGCTGCTGCATTTCGCAACTCCTGCCCGACGGTGATGTCAGGCCGAAGGGGCGGGCCGGAGCCATCGGGGCTGTAATGCGAAAGCGACAGTGGCGCGGTCATGGAGGTTCTTCCCAGCTAGACGAATGGTGCACTCTTACATGGTTCGGTCGCTCGGCCAAGAGGTAGTCGTTCGGCTTACGTGTCAGGCGTAGGTGTCATCGGCGTTCGAACCAACAGGCCTTCAGCTAGGCACTCGACTGGTAGCCCGAAGCGCACAGTCCGGTCCTTTCTGTCCCAGGAGAGAGCACCGGGATTACCTCGTGTCACGTATGAGCCGTGCTGGCGCATCTCTTGGTTGTATGCGGTGGGGTCTCGGGTCGAGCGGTTCGATGGTGGTCGTGCGCCTGGTCGACGAGTGCGCCCAGATCTACGGGAGGGGCCGGACGGTGGCTGGCAGATGTCGCAGGTTCGGTCACGGTCATGTCGCAGCTGACCCGGTCGGGCGATCGAGTGCGCCGCCGAAGCCAGCCGACACCATTTCAGTGATTGCCGGGGGAGCACATCGAGGGTGGCCTGCATTGAATGGTGGGTCGGGGTCATATTCGATACTGAGCTGGATGGCCTGCGCAACCTCGTCGGACTGCACGTCGGCGACAAGTTGCAGCGCCATGTCGATGCCGGACGAAACGCCCGCGGCGGTGATGATCTTGCCGTGTTTGACGACTCGTTCGTCGGTGGGGATGGCGCCGAACTCCGACAGCGTGTCTCGCACGTACCAGTGGCTGGTTGCCGGAACACCTTCGAGGACACCAGCTGCGCCGAGCAGTTGGGAACCAGTGCACACCGACGTGGTCCTGGTTGTGCCGGGATGAACCTGAGCGATCCAATCGAGGATCGGGTGGGTCTCCTCGCGTGACATTTGCACGGTAATCACCCCTCCAGGGACCACGATGACGTCGGGGTCTGGCATGTCGGCGTAGGCCGCGTGTGCCACCACGGCCATCCGTCCGTGCGAGTCGAGTACCGGTCCAGGCCGTTCGGCCAGGAACGTGATTTCGCTGTTTGGCAAACCGGCCAGCACCGAATACGGGCCGATTGCATCGAGCATGGTGACGCGATCGAACAGTGCGATCGCAATTGACAGCGGCGGCGGGGTCATTTCGGTCATGCCGACAGTCTCGCCCACGACCCGACATGGTGCCACTCAGCCCGCCTCATTGGGAGGAGGCGGGCCAGGGACGTGTGCGTGCTTGGTTTCAAGCGGTACGTGTCCCTTCATTTCGCCCGTATCCTCAGACTCCGTATGAGTAACCCCGAGGAACCACGTCTTGAGAAGCCGTTGCAGGCTCGGCGTCGGTTGTCGACTCCTCCGGTGCAACAAGGCCCGGCGACCACACGATTTGCGAATATGTCGCTTGGTCTTTACGCAACCATGTGCAACGTGGTCGGTTTGGTTTTCACGTTGACCGGCGCGTTCATGTCCGAATGGCTCGGCGTTGCTGGTTGGCTGTTGACGCTCTTCGGCGTGTTGGTGTTGCTGTGGTCGTTCATGGTCACGCTTTACGCCAACCGACGGGTTTCGCGTCGCAACGAGGTGGAACGGGTTATCAAGATCAACGTCGTCCTGATCGTGGTCGCAGCGCTATGGATCGTTCTGGCTGGCGGTATGACCAGCGATGGCCGCATCGTCTTTGGCGCACTCACCTTGGCAACAGCGGGTTTCACCGCTGCCCAATACTTCGCCAGCCGCACCCTGACCTAACAACGTTTCCGAACCGATCGACTGAAATAGTCGTCCAAAGGGTTCACACTCGTCTCGTTGTATGGATAGGAGGCGAGGCCACTGGTGTCAGCGCCAGGTTTGCCCAGCAGCTGTGCAACCGGGGCTTCGGAGGGACAGTTTTGGGTTGTGCATGGGCGCCGTTTGGAGAATGCCACAAGGCCGTGATGGGCTGTCTCCATGAAATTTGGCCTGGCATTCGCAAGCAGCATTGGCACTGACCCGCAGAGTGCACTTGAGATTTCGCAGGTAGCTGAGGAGGTCGGTTTTGAATCGGTGTGGGGTGGCGAACATGTCATCTTCCCGTCGACGATCGAGTCGGCCTATCCCTACACATCCGACGGCAAGGTACCAGCGACTCCAGAGACGCCAATTCCCGACCCGCTCATTTGGCTTGCCTACGTGGCTGCTGCTGCGCCAACGTTGCGTTTGGGTACCTGCATCCTGATCCTGCCCCAGCGCAATCCGTTGGTCTTGGCCAAAGAGCTGGCCACGCTCGATCACCTCACTGGCGGCCGAGTTGAGCTCGGCATCGGCGTTGGTTGGATGAAGGAAGAGTTCGATGCCCTTGGTGTGCCGTGGGAGCGCCGCGGCCAGCGCAACGATGAGTATGTCGAGGCGATGCGGCTCATCTGGGGTGGTTCACACGTGGAGTATCACGGCGAGTTCGTTGACTTCGATCCGTTGACCTGCACGCCACGGCCAGCTCAGGGCGCCGACATTCCGATTCTGGTCGGTGGCGACACCGACGTCGCGATCCGTCGGGCTGCGCGTCTGGCCGACGGCTACTTCCCTGGTGAGGGCGACCCGGAACGGCTTGCCGAACTCATCACTGCGGTCGTTCAGGCCTGTGAACAGCGAGACCGTGACCCCAGCGAGGTCGAGATCAACGCCATGTTTGGCGCTCACATGCGTGACCCGGTCGCAGGCGTCGAGATTATGCGTGACCTGGGTGTTGGCCGAGTCATGGTGCCAGCGTTCTTCTTCGGCGGTGACGGCGGTATGGATCGCCTGCGAGCCTTTGGCGAAGCTGCGGTCATGCCGAACGCCAGCTAGACCAGCGAAAACAACAACGGCCGTGTCGGTTGAATCGCTGCACCGATTCAACCGACACGGCGGTCGTGGGCCTCGGGGGCCCGTGGGCTGATTGTTGGGATCAGCCGTTACTTGCGAGTTCTAGACCGGGAAGCAGAAGGCCGGGTTTGACCTTGCCATCAGGAACGCAGACACCGTTCTCGACGTGTTGGCCAACAAAGCAGAGCGGATCAAACTGACCTGGATCGATCACCAGGATTGGCAGGCAGACGTCGCCGATTCGCTGGAACCCAGCGTCGCATGGGGCCTGGAACACGAGCAGCTCACAGATGCCGTCTTCAAGTAGGTATCCGACCGGGCATCCGATGTACACACATTCGTCGTCCACGTATTCGTAGCCGAGCTGGCACAGGATCAGAACCGGTGGGACACATTCGCTGTCGACAATCTCACCCTCACACGGCGGTTCGCCGGTTGTTGGTTCGTCGTTGTTGCCTGGCACCGGTCCAGCATCATCGGTGGTCTGGTCATCGGTGGTCTGGTCATCGGTGGCCTGGTCATCGATGGTCTGGTCAGTGTTCGTGGCTGGAGCTGGCGACCTGGTGTTGTCGTTGCTCGGAGTTGGCGCTTCGTCGGTATCGACCGGTACGGCAGCGTCGTCGTTTGTCGAAGCACCGCCTGCAGGCGGCTGAGGAGCCTCGGGCGTGACGATCTCGATCGCCGCTGGTAGGTCGGCCACGGTCTGTCCGCCGATTACCTGGGTGCTTACGATCAGCGCAACAAGTGCGCTGAGAGAGACAGCAAGGAGCACTGCCAGGGTTGTGGTGAGTGCTTGGTTCTTCATGATCATCTCCGTAGGAAGTTGGGATGTAGATCACTCTGACGGACCTGGGCCATGGGTGATGTCGCCAAGCAGACAGTTGGGGTATGTCCTTCGTCGCCGCTTATCTGTCGCCTCGAGCACACTCGGGAACAGTGTCGCAACCACAAGCTGCCCCCGACGCCGGTTCTGAGGACCATGGCGTCGTGTAGTTGCCACTGTTTGTTACCCGAAATGCGCCGCCATCATTGATGTCTGATGTCTGATGTCTGATGTCTCGGTTAGGGGAGCGCTCGGCTAGCTGCCAAACATGGAACGCAGCAGGCCCTTGCGTTTTGGCTTTTGTGCATCGGCCAGTGCTGCCCGAAGTCCAGCAGCAGGGACCGCACCTACATAGGTGCTGTGTACTTCGCCTTCATGGAAGGTGATGATTGTGGGCATTGACTGGATGCCGAAACGTTCGACGAGTTGGCGCTCCTTGTCTACATCGACCTTGGCGATCAGCACATCGTCCTCGCTCTCGCGTGCGATGAGATCCAGGTCGGGTGCCATCGTTTTACACGGCCCACACCACGTAGCCCAGAAGTCGACCAGAACCACACGGTGATCAGCGATGGCTTCGTCGAAGGTCTTGTTGGTTAGGGCACGTGATTTGGTCTGGGCTGGCATACAAAGAGGAACACGCCAAGGTGCCATTCGATTCCCCAACGACGTCCCGTCGCGGCTGCCAACAATTGGCCAGGAGCTGAGACTGGCTAGGTGTAGATCGGTGGAGTCGCGGCTTCGCCGCGATCGTCTCGCACAAAATCGTGGTGCAACACCAGCAGCCGATGGGGTGCGAACGTAAAGCCGCATCGTTCGTACAGTCCAACCGCTCGACCGTTGGTGATCTGGGTGTTCACCTGCACCGTTGTCGCCCCGTTGCGCCACGCCCACCGCAATGAGTCGTTCACCAATGCAGCGCCGTATCCCAAACGTTGTGCGTCGGGATGGACAGCGACTCGCTGGATGTATGCGTTTAGTCCAGCAAGACCAGTGATGTGATAACCAAACACCGGCGCGGACTTGATTACCTGGAAGCGATGACGGGGTGTGGCTCGAACAGCGTCGGCCAGAGCGACCCGATCGAACTGCCAGAAGTCTTGAAACGCTAGGGCATCAAGTTCCAGAACTTCGTCCCAATCGATGCGACGGGCCCGTCGGGTCGCGCCCCGAGTGACGTTGACTTCGTCGCCAAGTTCGCGCCGCAACAGATGGAGTTCTTCGTGTAATACAAATCCGGCTTCGAAGAACGGTTCTGCCTGACTGGGGCTGAGCGCCGCCGTATAACCGCTGGTGAAGCCCCGGCCGACGGCCTCGTCGAGCGCCTTGTGTACTGCATCGACAGACAACCGGTCTCGCTCTGGATACGGAATCAGGTTTGCGGTCGTGCCCGTTACCTTCCACGGTCCGACCTGGACGCGGTCGCGCCCGACATAGACCATGGTTCGTGTCGCCATGTAGACAGTATTGCTCGCGACCGACGACTCTGCCCACCGATTTGACCGATGGTTTGCACGGTGACGATTCTCGGCGATCGCTCCGTCGCTCCAGGGCCTACAGTCGTAACGTGCTGTTTGTCACCAACGACCGATGTATCGAACACACCGCAGGCGAGATGCATCCCGAAAGTCCCGAGCGGCTCGCTGCTGTCGCCGCCGCTCTCGATCGCGCTGATCTGCGAGAAGCGGTCACTCTGGTCGAGGCGCCCCTTGCCCCGCTTGAACTCCTGGCTGATGTCCACACCGAGGGTCTGGTCAGACTCATTCAGGGCGTCAGCGCCCGCGGCGGTGGTCGCATCGATTCGGACACCGTGGTTGTGCCAGCGTCCTTCGACGCGGCGCGTTACGCCGCTGGTGCGGGCCTGGAGTCGATCGAGAGGCTTCGTCAGGGCCAGGCTGACACTGCCTTCTGCGCCGTGCGGCCCCCAGGTCACCATGCGACCAAGGCCGAATCGATGGGTTTCTGTCTGTTCAACAATGTCGCGGTGACCGCAACTGCATTAGCCGACGCAGGCGAGCGGGTCTTGATCGTGGACTACGACGCCCATCATGGCAATGGCACCCAAGACATCTTCTACCGCGACCAACGAGTGATGTTCGTGTCGTTTCACCAATGGCCGTGTTACCCAGGCACCGGTCGCATTGGAGAATCGGGAGCAGGCGACGCCATCGGCAGCACGGTGAATGTGCCACTTCCTCCGGGAGCGACAGGCGACGTGTACAACCAGGCGTGGGATCGCCATGTTGCTGCCCAGGTCGACGCGTTCGCTCCAACGTGGGTCCTTATCTCGGCTGGGTTCGATGCACACCGCGCGGATCCAATCACCGACATGGGGCTGAGTGCAGGCGACTACGCGCTGCTAACCGCTCGGATCCTCGAGATCGCTCCTGCCGGGCACCGCATTGTCTTTCTCGAAGGCGGCTATGACCTGCCGGCACTCACCGAGTGTGCCGCAGCGGTGATGGCCACGCTCGTCGATCAGCATTTCGACACCGAGCGGGTGACCAACGGTGGTCCAGGAGTCGAAATCGTTGACATGGCGGTCACCCACTTCGCAAACCTTCGATGACGTTCACCTATCTCGACGATGTGCTGAACGAGGTCGAGGAACTCGGCAGGCTGTTTGCCGACGCGGGCTATCGCCTCTTTCTCGTCGGCGGCATCGTGCGCGATCAGTGGCTTGACGAACCACTCATCGCAAGCAGCGACATCGATCTGACAACCGATGCCCTACCGGCCGAGATCAAACGGATCGTGGCGCCGTTCGCCGAGGACCTGTGGACACAAGGCGAGAAGTTCGGCACGATTGGCCTTCGATCCAGCGGACGCGACTTTGAAATCACGACCCATCGGGCCGAGACGTACACCAGCGATTCGCGCAAGCCGATAGTGAGTTTCGGTGACGTCATCGATGTCGACCTGTCGCGTCGTGACTTCACGGTCAACGCGATGGCCATCGAGCTGCCAGATGGCGACCTCGTCGACCCATACGGCGGCGCTCACGACCTCTCCGCTCGGTTATTGCGCACTCCGTTGAGCGCCGATGTTTCGTTCACCGACGACCCATTGCGCATGTTGCGAGCGGCTCGGTTCGCCACCAAGTTCTCCCTTGTTCCCGACGAAGAACTCATCGATTCGGCCACCCGCCTGCACACGCGCCTGCGGATCGTCGCCATCGAACGCATCGGCGTTGAACTACGACGACTACTCAGCCTGGAAGCGGCCAACATCGGGTTGCGTTTTCTCGCTGACACCGGGTCTCTAGCCGAGGTACTCAGTTATGGCCAACCGGCGCTCATCGATGTCGTGAACCCAGCGTTAGACGCTGCGATCGATGTGGCTAACCGGTTGCCGGCCGACTGGCATCAGCGATTGGCGGCTATCGGCATCAGCGTGTTCACGACCGTCGACGGCGTGCAGGCCATGTGTGATCGACTCCGGTTGGCGCGAGATGACGAACGCCGGATTGTGCGCATGAGTCGATCGGCGATCGAGGTGCTTCAGGCGATGACGGTCGACGACGAGACCGTCCGTCGGTGGGTCGATGGCTGCGAAGATCGGTCGAGTTCCTTATCGCTCGCCGCAGTGTTTGCTGATGACCCATCTTGGGTAGCAGCGTTTGACGACGCGGTGCACGACTTGATCGATCGTGAAGATCCCGGCGCGGTCACGTTCCTCGGAGGCGAAACGATCATGTCGGTGCTCGACATGCCGCCAGGTCCAGCGATCGGCCATGCGCAGAAGTTCCTGAAGGACTGTTACTTCGCTCACGGCCCGCTCGACGCTGAGGACCAACAGGCCCGACTCGCCTCGTGGTGGGCAGATCACCCAACCGCCTGACCACAAATGTTGTGTCTGGGAAAGCGAGAAACGACCGTGAGTCGATCAGGGCACGAACGGCAGCCGACAGTCGCGTCCGTCCCGCAGATCTGTTGATATCCGTCGTTCTACCCCCGACCGACCACGTACTTTCCGCCACGATTGCCAGAAGTTTCTGTGTCGTACCCCGCAGAGAGACGGCGTGTTAGGCATCACGTAGGCGCGATTGGCGACGAACGATCTACGATCGTTAGTGCTGTGTTTCGCGTACCGCCGGCTGCCACGAGTAGCTCCGAAGGCCATGTCGACTATCGGCTCGCCCGCGCGTCGGTGCTGGCCGATTTTCGCGGCGGGGTATTGGATCTCGCCGACGTCTGCGACGCCCACCCAGAACTGGTGCGAGCAGCTCGTGCCGTAGGTCGTGAAGTCCAGGGGGATTGCCCGATCTGTGAACGAGCCAAACTGGTGCATGTCACCTACGTGTTCGGTCCCCGACTACCGAAATACGGCCGATGCATAAGCCTCCGAGGTGAACTCGCTCGACTGGCGAAACGGCCAGGCACACACGTTGCCTACATCGTCGAAGTCTGTCAGGCCTGTAGCTGGAACCATCTCGTGCGGCGGTCCACGCTCGAACGGTCAGTCGAGTCTCAGGAGCCGAACCCGGCTACCGAATCGACCAGCGATCCCGACTAGCAATGCGGCAGCATAAGATCGTTGCAACGGCGGGCGGCCACAAGGCGTCTGGCGGTGTTGCATCGACGCACAGGAATGTGCAGCAAGGAGAACCGAGATGGCGAAACGGCTGACGGCACCCGCGTTGATCTCACGCAAGGTCGCAAACGGAGCAAAACCGATCGTGATGGTTACTGCAGCTGACTATCCATCGGGATGCATGATCGGCGAGACCGACGCCGACATGATCCTGGTCGGAGACTCCCTGGCCATGGTCGTACTCGGCTACAGCGACACCCTGTCGGTCACGGTCGACGACATGGCCCATCACACAGCTGCTGTTGCCCGAGCCAAACCAAAACAGCTGATCGTGGGCGACCTGCCATGGATGAGCTACCACGTATCTGTCGAAGACACCGTGCGTAACGCTGCCAAGCTGATCCGAGCGGGCGCTGGCGCCATCAAACTCGAAGGCGGCACCAAACGTGTTCCAATGATCGCTGCAATGGTCGATGCCCAGATCCCGGTCATGGGCCATATCGGGCTTACGCCGCAGTCGGTGCATGCAATGGGTGGCTTCCGGATTCAGGGCAAAAGTGCCGAGGCAGCCCACTTCCTGGTCGACGAAGCCAAGGCGCTGCAATCCGCAGGCTGCTTTGCGATTGTGCTCGAAGGTGTGCCCCGCGAGGTCGGCGATCTGGTCACCGCTGCACTTGACATCCCAACTGTCGGCATCGGCGCTGGCCCGGGTTGCGATGGCCAAGTGCTGGTCCTGCATGACCTGTTGGGCATGCAGAACGACTTCGTACCCAAGTTTGTGCGACAGTACGCCAACCTCAAAGCCGACGGCATCGCTGGCATCAGTGCGTATGTGGCCGATGTGCGATCTGGTTCGTTCCCCGACGACAGCGAGAGTTTCCACATCGCCGATGATCAAGTCGAAGCCCTAGGCCTCTACGGCGGGTAGTTCGGGTAATTCGGGTTTCAGCTCGTTCCTCACCGAAACGCTGTCTGAGTTTCCCGAGTCTGAGTCTCTCGAGTCTGGGTTTCTCGAGTCTGGGGTCCCGGGGACTCTTGGCGTTGTGTGTAGGCCGGAGGGACGACGGCTGGTGGAGTTGGGTTGGCGAAGGGTCCGACGAAGGCTGGGCGAGCGGCGGCGTTG
>Ga0206131_10005153_pt1 | contig 13954 bp, 10 predicted proteins | sample Helgoland_Spring_FD_148636 | JGI IMG/M metagenome (GOLD analysis project Ga0206131, IMG submission 148636) | Pelagic subsurface seawater microbial communities from Kabeltonne, Helgoland, North Sea - Helgoland_Spring_Bloom_20160517_1 | ecosystem: Environmental > Aquatic > Marine > Epipelagic ...
CGGTATTTAAGTCTTCTGTTCCGAGAGGAAATGATTGGGTTGCTGTTGGGGATGCATAGACATCTCCACCTTCTGAAACCCATTGTCCATCGCCACCAGAAAATGTAGCAGTTTTATCATCACCTTCCCCACCATCAGCGAGGTTTTCGTTGCCTCCGCCAGTTGCTGTTTGTAAATCTCTAAAGCTTGAAGTATCGGTAATAGTAACGGTTTTACCCACTACAGCGCCTGTATTTATAAGTTCAACTAATTCTGCAGTGGTGAGAGTTACTGGACCAGTGGCGTCTGGTGTGATCGTACATACTATTGCGGTAGTTGTCTCAGTGAAACCAACTAGTATAGCATTGCCGGCGTTTGCGGCAGGGGCATTTACTACGGTTTTGAATGTATTTGTGTTTCTTGCTCTTCCTTTGGCTACCGATGTTAAGATTATGTTGTTGGTCGTATCTAATGTTGCAGCTGCAGCTACAGGATTACCTTGAGACATTATCCAATTCGATCCATACCCATAAGACAGGTCTGTATAACCTTCCATATCAAGTCCAAGTCCTTCTTCCCATGAGCCAGAAATACTGTGCGCCTCTAGGTTAAAATCTCGAGGTAGTGTCTGTCCATGTTCGGCATTGAACAGTCTCAAGAAGTACTTGGCATTCGATGGAATGATTCCTGATGCGATATCTGTTTGAATCTCGGATAAGTCAAACTCGATGATTGCTCGAGCTTCTTCTAGAGAGTAGCCGCTAGAGCTCGATACTTGTCCGTAGATGCTGAAAACTTCGAGGATGTCTGATTGGCCCATACTAGCAGAAACTGACTGAGATGTCAGAGACTCATTGAAGGCATTTGTAATTGTATTGTCTTTTGTTGCGAAGTATCTTTTAATCATCGGATTAGAGTCCCCTTAATATCTCGGTTTGGATATTTCAATTCCATAATAGCATTCTTTGGAGTCATGATGTATGTGCCGTCAGACGACATTGCGTCGTCAAAATTTATATTCACTGATGAGTAGTCGGCTCCACGTTTTTGCATGATCCTGACGGTCTTCACGTCTGCGACGCCTTCAACTTTCCCTAATATAGAATAAAGCCTTGTTATATATATTGGCTCTCCGATATACAGTTGATTGGAGAAGTATTCGTTGACTGCTGTATTGCATCTTCCAATGATGTTAATGTCTTTAAATCTTGTGTCTAGAACCACTTTGTAATCGATACCAAAATTCACAATCTTAGCGTCATAGATGTCGACGACATCATTCATTGCTTTATATTGCGAGATCCAGTTTTTCATATTTGCCTTTAAAGATGAGCCAGCATTTGTGAGGTTGCCGCTCTGATCTTCAGATACGACATATATTGCTGTGCGTCTGTTTGTTGCAGATGGATCATTGATAACGCTTACTCTTTTTACAATACCAAACTTGTTGGGCATGTTGTATATCATAGATTCATAATCTTGACGCGTCACTGCTCTAGATTGAGTGGTGTAGTACCCTTTCGCTCTTTGCTTCAACTCTTCAGTTGTAATCTGTTCGGTTGCACCGACGATTGGTTCTTCATTGGTAATCTCGAGAGAACCGACGACACCAGCTTTCTTACTTTGGTTCAAAGATGTTTCATTTGCAAATCTGAAGCTAGCGTTTAGAACTTTCGTCACAGAGTTTGCAGATGCATTCGCAGAATTGGAGTCGTTTGTCTTCAATAAGATAGTCAGGCTTGTACCAGATGGGGAGATACCCAACTTTGTTGTACCAACTAGTTTGGATGGATCAAATCTAAAATTTGAAACATAAGATTTTCCATGCATTTGAATGGCTACTTTTGCTGGGTCTACAAGCTCATCTTCGTCCGATGACTCGGATCCAAAACCGAATTGCAAATATGTGCCCGTATCGTCTTGTTCTACAACGAAGCGTCTCGCAGCGGAGAATGGTTTCAAGATGCTGCGGACTCCTTCTGATGTTGCGTTAGTATTAGTTGTTTCTTCGAAGACCACTTCCTGAGAAAGATTGTCGACTTCATAATATTTGTTTCCATCTGTATCTACTACATCGATGATCTCAACAACATTGTCTCCGCCGATTCGAACTCTTCTGAATCTTTCAAATGCGGAGTTCGTCAAGTCGACATTTGCCCTTGAAAACAATCCGGAAGATATTTGACCGTATGACTTTACGGCAAAGAAAGTTGTACCGCCGGTAGTGTTATCAAAACGGGCTGCGACAATTTCGTTCGATAGATCCCCAAAATTCACGTCTTCCGTAAGGATGAAATTTCCACCATTTGAACTAGAGAATGTCGCACCTTTGCGGATGATAGGCATATAGTCAAAATCAGGAGCTGTACCATCTTGATTCGCAGGCACCATGCAAAACATGGAAACAATTCCATACGTACTAGGTGCACCAGCATATTTAAATCCGAGAGCTCTCGCATGCTTTCTGACATTATTGAACTCAATCGCTGTATCCAAAAATGATTCGTTTGCTTGATAATCTAGATAGAAAGACAGAACGTCGCCGACATAGGCAACGGAGTCAATCAACAGAGAGTTGATTGTTGACTTTGAGAAGTCCTTCCATTCATTTGGATAAAATCGCTTTGCATGCTCTACTAAGTCTTGACGAATTGTATCGAAATCTCGACTTGTATATTTAATTGGTGTTTTCTTTTGTTTAGACATATGGGACCCTCATCAAGACTAAATAGTTGATCTAATAAAAGCGATTGTCCTTTAGGAGACCTCGACTTCAAAAAGCTCTGGTATACTCAACCCATTGTACCTAAATCTTATTTGGGCTTTCATTGTTTGATAATCTGAATCTATTTCTATGTTTATTCCATCGATTCGGACGTATGGCATGTAAGTAGACACCTGACTTCTTATTTCTGCTTCCACGAATGGTGTCGAAATTGTAACATCGTTCTCAAACAAATAAGAGTGTAGCCCCACTCCAAAGTTTGGATCCCACACATATTCGCCCTTTCTGGTCAACAAGAGCATCTTCATGTTCTGTTTGATAGCAGCAGTAGTGTCATCGTTTGGATGAGAGTCTATACCAGCGTTGTTTTCGCTGTTCATGTTGATTGGAAATATTATTGATAAAGGCATCTGTTAATCCTCGAATATCTTTTGGAACTCATTGACGCATGGCTTCCCATCTTCGTCGAATGGGTTTGCGTCAACAATCCTAAGTCTCTGAAGGAATCCTACGCCCTTAATATTTAAATAGAGGTCGGGCACCAAATTCTTGAGGAAATCAATATTAGATGTTCGTTTAGTAGAAGACTTCTCCCCATCCCCGTCATCTTGAGAATTGTACACTGATCGGAATTGCTTTCGCAAGAGGTTTTTCGTTTCATTGAAAATTCTTCTTTTCCAGCCGTCATTCATCAATATTTTTTGACCCTCGTCCTCAACTTCAACTTGTCCTATTGAGTTCGCGAAGTTTTGGAAGGAATAGATACCAAACAGAGAACAGAAAGATCTTGTCTTAATGATCGTGTCAAAGAGAAGCTTGTAGTCTTCCGTTTCAGTTAATTGATCAACGTAGCATTTGATGTCTTCGCCCATTGTGGGGTCTTCAAGATCCAAATCTTTTATTTGATCGTCGATCACGTCCAATTCGTATGACGCGACAGGGAAACATAATACTCCAAAGGACTCCTCTCCAGATGTTAAGGATGTAGATATTCTCTCAGTGTTGCGATCTAAATCTGGACTTAAACCGATATGTTTGTCTAGACACATCATCAAGCGAACACCTATCTTAACACCTATGGAGCCTTGTAGAGTTCTAGCTACCACAAATGCATTTCCAAAATAATCTGATAGTCTCATTTCTTCATCATAGATCGCTCTATCGGATATCATTTGTTGAAACTCAGATATTTTCATGACTTGTTCTGTTGAGTCTTTATTTATTACTCTCACATATTTTTCAAGATACATAAATCCTGTCTTCTTGATGTCCTCGAGAGTCTTGGATATTGAACCGAGAGGACTCTTCAAGTCAGATCCAGCACAATCAAGTATGCTTCCATAGTCCGGTTGCGAGCCACCTTCAATGACTTCTTGCTCTACAGATGCGAATCCAGCCTTGATATCTGACTGGTCGACGATACCTTTTGTAGATAACATGTATCTCCCTACATCATAAACGTGCGGAGATGGCCTCAGGTTAAGGTTCATCTTTTTAGATAGGGTAGTGGTCTCCTTCGCAACCAAGGCGGCTAGAAACACTTCTGCGGCTTGCTGTGTGTCGTGTATCACAGCTATCTTTCGTGCAAGATTAATTTTATATGGAGTCAAGCCTCTTATTGATACAAGGCTCTTTGTTTCCGTAGTCACCCATTGATTCCCATAAGCAATTATTCTAGATCCCTTGTTCATCTGGGATGATATTGATTTCGGTAAAGAATTATCAAAGATGTCCTTTACGAAGTCTCCGAACTTTAGCTTCTCGAAATTGTTTTGTGCTCGATTGATGATTTTTGAAGCCGCTTTCATTTCTTCGGTTTCTTCCATGAGACCATCGATGATCTGCCGTTGGACGACTTGGACGCATTGTTCAAGGAACAATAGGTAATATGCAAGACGTGATATGTTCGCAAACACACCGGCGTCAGACATCTCTGTTTGCATAAGGTCTGCTAACGACTTGGATATTAAAGAATCGTAGTTGTTTTCGTTAAACTGTATTGAACCAAATACTGGGAAGGAACGGACCATGAACTCTGTAGCATACGTACGTATTGTTGATATCACAATGCCTTCGATAAGACCGTGGTTTGCCGGCATCAACTGCCTGTCATACGGTACTTCAAGGCGACAACTTAGAGGTTGACTCAATCTTGAATCAATTGGCAAGTTAGATTCAACTTTCTTCACCCTGTTTGATATTCCTGTTATGTCTAAGAAGCCATTATCTTTGTCTTCGCAGGTTTGGATTTGTGGTATAAATGTCCTGATTGCGCCGAGCCAACCGCTATAGGTTGCTGGCTCAATATAGATTTTTGGGAACCTATAGCGGCCGCCATGTACTGCGGGATCTAAGAAGTGAACTCTCGGATTCTCCGTAGCCGACTTTCCTAGGACAGCATCTTTTTCGAAAAATGTGTATTCCCAAGTGCTGTCATCATTTGGATCTGCATCTGGATTTACATATAGAAGATCTTCGAACCCAACGGAAGACTCTTCTTCATACCCATACTTGAAACCAACAGGAAGTTTACCTTTAGTCGTCTCGATGACTGCGTCTCGTATAACAGTAAGCGCTTTGTTGTTTAGATTGTCAAACAATGAAATGACTCTGGAAGTCTTAATGGGAGTTGAGGAGTTAGACTTTCTCACTAGCAAGTCTTTGAACATCTTTATTTCGTTTGGAATTGCTTCATAATTAACGCCGGCGATATCCTCAGGTTCGAATACTTGATTTTTACGAGCACTGACAACAATATCGCTTGTTGGATTGAATGGTGGGTTGTGGATATTTTCTCGAACGGAAACTCTCTGTGTAGACTTCTTGTTGTGATTGAGCTTGTAGGCCAATACGGTGTCGATGGTGGTATCCCTAAACACTTCAGAGTCTGTGGCTTTAAAACGTAATTTTAGTTGAGGCTCGTCCTTATTGGTTTTGTATTTGAATTGAATTTCTTTCAATTGATTCAACATCGATATACCAACAGTCTCAGGCAACATACCTCTCTTCTTATCTTTGTCCATGAATAGCTTCTTAAATCTGCTGGCTCGGTCTTCTCGTTCGTCCCATTGCTGTTCTGAGTCTACGTAATTTGCGAACAATACTGTTCGGCCTCCAATTTTCACACGTCGGTTGTGTTGTTGCATGTGATTGCCTTCAATATCAATCAAGATGTTTCCGATAAGAGAGTCTCGTTCTCCAATCAAATCCTCTAGAAACTTACCTTGAATCCTTTCAAAGTAATTGTTGAACAAGTCTGCTTTTGCAGATGCTAATTCTTCATCTTCTACAAGGATCGCAGCAGGATCATTCGCGCATGCAGGGTCGGGTTGTTTCAAGATAGCGTCTATGGCTTCCTCCAGTAGCCCTTGAGGACCTTTTTGAACGATGTCCGATAGAGCACCAAGGTTATCAAGTGCGCGGTCGTTAGCTTTATTTATGAGCTCATCAGCAGTTTCCTCATCTAAGCCGTTGTCTAAATAAAGCTGCTTTCTGTTTGCGTTCCACAAGTCCAATTCATCTTGAGTCAAACAAATCGCATCGTAGATAGGAGCATCCAAGTCATTGTCGTTTTGATCTCTTAGATACTCTTTAAGTTCTGGTGGTATGTATTTACCCATTGAACCAAAAGCATCCTTGACATCTTCAGGATCTCCGAGAAGATCAGATAGTTCAGGACAGCGTGAATTCACTAGCAGTGCGAACTTGGTCGCCGTTGCATCATCCATGTTGCTTGGAGTGTTTGTTAATAAGTCAAGAATCTCTCTTTTTGACATTGTACCATTTACAGCCTTGAAAAGACAATCGTAGGCAGAGTCAGGCACTGCACCTTGACCCAAGGCATTTCCAAACAAGTTCTTTTGAACGTTGTTCAATTCATCTTCATCGGCATCCGGACAAAAGGCATCTGCGAAAGCTTCTTGCATTGTCGAGCTCGAGCCGCCAGTTAGAGTTCCAATCGCAGCTTGACCTATAGCGTTTAAAGACTTGCATAGAGCATTATCTATAGATTCAAAAACCTTTAATAGCAACATTGTTATAACCTTAGTTACAACCGTTTCCATCTTGGCGATAAATGCATTTTTAAGTTTTTTAATAAAAAAGGCCTTGCCGAACTCTGGCATTTCAATCTCTTTTACTTTAGATGGAAAAGCTAATCCAACATGGCGATCGTCGCCACATACATCTAAGGATAGCGAACTTAGGAAGCTTTTGATTGGAGGATTGAACAAGCCTTGAGATGAGCATTTGAAGATTTGATTTATAGTATTAAACACCAATGTACCGCCTGGGACTTGCGACATGGCTTCTCCAATCTGGTCGATATTCATCACATCGAAGATATATTCTATATAAGCCTCGACGACTGCTTCTTGGATATTGCCCAATGGCTTTCCAAAGGTTCCCTGAGCTTTTTCTTGTTCGGCGAGCGCATTCTTCTTTTCTTCATCTGTCATATCTTTGAAATCTTTCAATTCTTTGGATTCTTCCACTTCTACAACGGGGGTCTCTGCGAGTTGTTTTTCTAATTTCTGTATCTCAATCAGCGCTGTTGCAGGATTGTCTGCTACATCGAGGCGCTCTTGAGCTGCTGCTAATTCTACAGACGCAAGAACTAGTTCCTCTCTCAATCCTGCTTTTATATCATCCAGGCCGCCTGGTACCAACTCTGGTACAGCACCTTGTGGAGCGGCAGAAGCGGCTGCGAGTCTTCCTGATATTTGATCGTATTTTATCTGGGCGTCTTCGAGATCAACCATTAGTGAAGCTTTGTTGTTTAGGGAGTTATCATAGTCCTCTTTAAGTTGCTGGATCTTTGCTTCAATGTCTTTATTGCTTTTTGCCACATTGGAAGCGGCGAGCTCATCCGGTTGGGTCTCTGCATACGAGGAAAGATATCCCTTGTAAGCATTCTTGTTTTCAGATCCACTATCATAACCTTCTTCCCAAGGCAAAGGGATGTTTCCAAACTCTTCTTCAAACTTCTTGCGAAGCTCTAATTGTGCTTGTGGTGGGAGACCTCCAATGAAGAATCCAAACACATCCAAGTCCATCGCTTGCATAGCTGCTCGAAACATCTTGTCGAATGCGCGCTCTTTTGTTACGCCAGAAAATAAACACCTAATCGCATTTACGGTCAACTCATTGAGGCTACATATGGATAGTCTGGAGAGAATGTCTTTTAGGGAATCTCCATCTTCTCTTTTGATGCTTTTCGCTCTAAACTTTCCTTCTTTTTCATATTTTTCCCAATCAACCAAAGAGGATAACAAAGTATCGTTCTTCTTCAAGTCTTCGATTGCGATTTTCGCAGCCTTCTTCGCATACGGGTGAGACTTCGCATTGCGGCGAGCTTTTTTCGCAGCGGCTTTTCTTTCTGCTTTCTGAGATTGCTTAAGTTTCTCAGTTGACGCACCTATCTCTTCATCCGAGGTTGTTTTTAGAACTTCTTTTTTTTGCTGCTTGGTTTCTTCAATCGATGATTGTATGTTAGATATTTGTCCTTTAACTACCGACATTTCGAATTCTATAGCGTCCACTTGCTCCTCGGTAGCCAGCCCAAAATCAAAATTCCTAACCTCTACACCATATTCAGCTACTAATTTTTCATATTTCGCGAGTCTGTTTTCGTATTGTTTATTTAAAATCTCTTCTTTGTCTTCTAGTTCGAGCAACTTCCGTTGGGTATCAACATAGATATCTACTCCTTCTTGCTCTTCTTTGACTTTTTTTCTAGCCGCTCTGCTTTCCCCATATCCATAATCAATTTTCTCAAATTCTTTCTCTTCTGGCTGATTCTCTTTTGAGTACAAATCTTCGCAAGATGCTGCGGAGCTATATTGATAAGACATGGATTGCATGAAAGACAATGCTTCATTTAGGATGTAGTCTCGAAGCTCTCCACCGAACTCTCTAGCGTTTTCTTCGACACACTTACCCAAAGTGTCTCCAACAGCTTGCATGTTTAAAGATCCATAATCTACGATGACTAGCGGGTAAGTATATTGGATCAAAAAGTCAAGCCATGGAGTGGTCTCTCTCGCTTGAAGGGTCATATCAATATCGCTTAGCTTCGCAATGTAATTCACTACCGTTGGCTTCTTATCATATTTTTTCTTAAATCTCTTGATTCCTTTTCTCAACTTCTTTTCTTCGCAACCTTCTTTCCCTGCGTAGACTGCCTTGATGATATATGGATTCCCATTTGGACCTGTCTTAAATTCTATTCTTACATTGTCTGCATTTAACTTTGTTAGGCTTGGAATGTTGGATCGTATATTCACCTTGTTTGCTATCGCCAATTCCTTGAGGTCCTTGTAGAATTGAGATACCTTCGAAGACATCCTCGTCGCATAAAAATCTTTTTTGGATTCTTTGAATTTCAAAAATCCATTTTGAGATTGATAAAACTGAGATTGATATTTTCCGAAAACCTGCAAAGATACTTCGAGTCTTTTCATTTGACCAAAGAGCTTATCTACATTTAAAAGAACGGACTCTCTTGTACTTAAAGCTTCTTCTTCTAATTCTTCTTTTGATGGAAGCTCGGGCACTTGGTCCACAACAAAGGCGGGTATTCCAATGTGCACTTTGAGAATATCTTCAATTGGGTCTATGTAAAAATCATTGACTTGTGCGTACAACTCTAAAGCAAAGGGGTTCTGAATTTCTGCGTTTGATGCAAGTTCGATTATGTTTCTCTGAAAATCGAAAGGCTCTGAAGGGTCAACAGGTCTTGTAACTTTTGTTCCAAAATCCAAACACCTCATTCTAGTGTCGTCAATTTCTTGCTCTACCAGCTTCATAAAGGCGCCTTCGAAAGAGTCTAATTCAGATATGATCTCTTGAGGCGAACCCATACCACTGAGACCAGGAAAGGTCGCACAGATGATTTGATCTGCGACAAGCTTGCCGTACTCTTCTAAAATGAGAACTATGGCTGGATGTATGAAACTTCTAAGCAAAAGATCTCTAGACGCAAAGGTCTTATCTCGCTTGGGTAACGGCCCATCAGATGATCTACCTGAACCTTGCGCTTCTCTAAATTCTCTCGCAGTGAATGAGTTTCCAAATTTGTTAACCGCAACTGTGATTTGATATTCACACTGCTTCTCATTCAAATAAGGTTCGCCAATCTCTACAGACTCCCAATCTGGCTCAATATAGCTTTGATTGGGCACACAAGGAGCGCAAAATTTCTTTAACGGTGGTGGTTGGTTTGCAGATGGAGCAAACGGTGCACACACTTCTTTCTGTAAATGTTTAAACTTGCTTTCCGACATGCTATTCTCCTATATATACTGTTGAGCTGAGTATCTTATTTTCTTCTGATGCTTCGACGCCAACGTCTGGTAGGCCAAAATATTTCAATTCTCTTATGACTTGGTTGTACTCATCCACAACTGTTGCTGTTATACCATTTAGAGTATCTGGAACTGATTGGAGGAATGCTGGGATTGCACTGATTGGGTCAGGCAGCGTAACGATTGCACCCACGCCAGCACCAGTATGTTGGTGTCTCGCCATTGTAAACTTAAATCTTAACAAATCAATTTCGAGTGATGCGATTTTTTGATTTAGGGTTGACATAGTCTCGTTGACTTCTTTAAGGTATTTTACCAAGTTGTCTCCGAGGACTGCTTTATGATGTCTCTCTGAAGAGGTCGCGCCGATTTCAATGATTGGTTTTGAAGGCTGATTCCCAGTTGCCATTCTTTCTCCACCATCGTATTTCGATACACCTGCGAGAATTCTAACTCTCTCGCGGCCTATGATTAACGTGTGATCTGATTTTAATCCGGCGCCCGATTTAAACTTAGAAGATGCAGATACGCCGGCGCTATCAGACTTAGAGGTTGCGAAGTATGAATTGATGTCTCCGCGCTCGGTAAGATACAGCCTTGCACCATCTTCAGCAAAGTTGGCTCTAGATTGCGTCTTGCCTGTCTTAATCTCTTTTGCGCTGGTTAGGGAACCTGCGACGATATCAATGGCTTCACATTTTGTAGCACCTGCGCCACCTAGACCTGTCGCTCTGTGGCCGTGATTGTCTCTTGTTAAAACGATTCTAGCTCCGGTGTGATCTCCTCTCAAGCTTTTCTTTCTAGAAATGACTCTTTCGCACGAACCCACGGGTGCGAACACTGGTAGAGATTCTTTGTTGTCTGTCAAGAATATTCCGACACAGTCATCGAGAGCAAATTCAAACTCCAATGCTTCGTCAATATCCTCTTCGATTTTGCATCGATTCTCATGAGATATCGCATTATACGCTGCGTTGTTTTTATAGTTTATGTTTTTCATGACTAAGAACCTTCCAATTCGTTTTTAAATTTGTCGTAAATCTTTTTAGCTAATGCGCCTCGCTCCCTAGCTTTGATATGCTTACATGCAGGTCTTTCAAATTTGGTGGTTATTTGATAGGCAGCATCGTATGGATCCGTTGTCTGTGTATTAAGGAACGTACCTATTTTCTTAGAGACGTATTCAAACTGAAATTCGTCTTTAGCAAGTTCGGCTCTCCACATGGCCTTTCCGGCTTCGGTAGTGGTGTCTATATTTTTTTCTATAGCCAATTGCCTTCCCGCTCCATTATCAGGACATATGTTTAGTTGCCAATATCCAAATGAACATTTCCCATCTACAGCTCTGGCTTCCACATTCTTCAATTTTTTAGAGCCGGGCTTTAATGATTTTTTGTACCACTTAACTGCATCTCCACCAATCGTTCCGTCGAAATTGGATTCAGCCTGTGCATTAGCTACTAGCCCAGCTAATGCAGCTGCAGACCATCCGGCAAATGATGAGCTTGCTTTGATTTTAGTTATGAAGTTTGCAGCGCCGCTGTGTATTGAGTAGTCTTTTGGATCTTTGCAAACTCTTTTACCATCTTTATTAACTTTGGCTAATTCTGTTGCTTCTGCTGCAGTAAATCCGGCATTCTGATAATCCGATACGGATTGAGCTGGGGACTGGCCGTTTGTATGAGCCGATTGCGCTGGACCACCGTTGGGGTCGTCAAACTCGGTAATTATTGTACCGCTTCGTTGCTTACTAACAAGAGTGACAAGGTTTCCGCCATTATAAGTTGCTAGCCAAACGTCCCCATCTTGTGGAGTCTTGTCTGCTGATGTCTTTATGATTGCTTGAAAATGGGAGTTCCTAAACCTTTCATATTCATCTGGGCTTCTTGCGGAATCCGGAGGTACTAAGTGATCGTGATGGCCTGCTAGTGACCTTGCGCTGTAGAAATGATAGTTAGACACATTGTCTGATGCATCTTCTGGCGTGGGAGGAATCTTAGTTTCTGGGGTTAACGACATATATACTACAACTTCAAATGTTGTGGATAGTGGCTCAGAAAACAAAACGTCTGTTATGCTCTCATTGTATGCCTCGATTCTATCAAATATGTTTTGTATGGAACGTGGGACGTACTTCTTCACTACTTGTTCTCCGAGTCTTGAATTTCGTCAAATATTTGAGCAAAATCTTTATCGGTCAACTCCTCAGTCTTTTCGTTCTTTGATAGTAATCCACATATCTTCACAAGCTGTTCGTTTGACCTCTGAAGCGTTTCTACATACTTCGCAAGGGTTTGACCTATGTCTCTATGTCGGGACATGTCTTGGGCCAAATATCGCATCGCATCATCAAGGAGTTCACGAGTGGTTTCCCGATCTTCCCTGATGTTTGTGATTGCTTCGTCTATGATGTCTTTGCTGCTCATGCTAATAATTAGTTCTACTTTAGATTTCGCCGTTATCCCAATCTTTTCTGAATGATTTGTATCTTGATCGCATCTTGTTTAATTGTACGACGATCTGCTTTGTATTCATGCCGGTGAGCTCTCGGAGATACAAGTAGATAGCTTTCTTGTTGAATATTTCGATGTCTTCTGCGGATTCAAAAAGTATCATGACGGCATCATAAACTTTCTTCTCCGACTCTTTTTGAAAGTCATCCTTCCACGACTCCATTTCAACTCTTAAATTCTCCATGAGCTCTTTGCGAACAGTTTGCTCTTGAAAAGTCTCTGCTTTGTCTAGAAGGTCTTTCTCTACGTTATAGTCGACTGAGTCATACGATACTTCTCGCTCAAGTCGCTTCTTATTCTTTTTTACTTTATGAATGAACCAGTTTTTCGTAACAACTGAGAAATACGAAAATGCCTTGTGACCCTTGTTGGGATCGAACTTCGCAAGGATAGTTACAAGCCATCCCTTACACTCTTCTCGGAGATCGTCGATATCCGGTAGAGTTGTAAATCGATAAGTGAAAACGATCTTGTCAACCATTTGAGAAAATGCTGGTTGAATTAACGAGCCGTACAGTTCCTCTTTCTTTCTCATCTCATCCGTAGAGCAATATTTAACTATCGCGTCTTCGTGTACCTGCGTAAAGTACATGTTTTTCTTTTTGGGCGCTCTCTTCCTCGGCATCTGATTCCTCTTGTGTTTCGTATTCAATAGGCTCAGTTATCGAAGTAACATCCCCATATTGCTGTTCTAATAGTGCTCTTACTGCATTTGTATGTTCCATGAGTCCTTTGAGAGTTTCATCTCCATAAAAAGAGTCTAGTTCGTAAACCTTTTTCAAGTGCGCTCGATAGCTACCTACAATCTCCACAAGGTCTCCAATATTGTCAGAAACAATTGCGAGATCTTTTGATTGCCAACTTGCGAGACGAACAAGAATTATGTTCGCTACAACAGATATGCCTAAGCATGATCCAAGTATAATACTAGTCATCAGGTAACTCCACTCTCTTCTTTCGCTCTTCATTCAGAAGGGCTCTATTTTCCTCTATGGCGCGTTTTACTTCATCACCTACCTTACCACCCTTTGAAGTGGTTTGGCGAGCGACATGAGGCATTTGAGGCACTTTGCGGATGTTTTTTGATATACAAAACCCGCATGTAAAGTGCTCGTCATTCATCCCATGGACGACGTCAAATACCTCTTCGCAGTCTAGACACTTATAAGTGTATCTAGGCATCCTTGTCAACCTTTACGGAATCTTTGACTTCAAATGATGGAGGGTTCATTACAACCAATTGTCCTGCGTCGTCAACTTGAATTTGAAAACCTTGCAGTACTGGTGTAATGTCGCTTTGTTCCATCAGTGATTTTTGTAAAGCCATCATGATCGCTCCGACAGCTTGATTTGATAATTTGTGATCCATATTAATCTCCTATAATTTATAATACTATTATAGCACCCTTTTGGTGGGTTGTCAAGTCTTTTTT
>Ga0206131_10005158_pt1 | contig 13950 bp, 12 predicted proteins | sample Helgoland_Spring_FD_148636 | JGI IMG/M metagenome (GOLD analysis project Ga0206131, IMG submission 148636) | Pelagic subsurface seawater microbial communities from Kabeltonne, Helgoland, North Sea - Helgoland_Spring_Bloom_20160517_1 | ecosystem: Environmental > Aquatic > Marine > Epipelagic ...
AGGTTTGGGTTTATAACAATAAGATTTAAAAAAATGTGTACCCTCAAACAACCGAGCACCCTGAATCATTAGTTCTATATCTAACGGCTCAAGGATTGTGGTCAAAAAAGGTGCGCAAAACGGATGTGATTTATTGCCAAATGCGAAATAATACTGATATACTTTTTCTTTTGAATCTTGGATGATATTAAACTCCTTTGTTACAGAAACAACAGATTCACAATAAACATCGTGTGGCAAATTGGCATTGAAATCGTCTATAAACTGACTTAAATCTTCGATTGGCGATTTTAGAAACAACTCAAATGCCGCCTGATGAGCGGAAACTTTAGCATCAGTTCTGCTTGCTCCTAAGGTTTTAAACGGTAATCCATCAAGGATATATTTCAGGGTTCTGTCAACCACTGAGTGCAAAGTTTTCAATGAAGGTTGCTTTTGCCATCCATGGTACCGATAGCCTAAAAAGCTAATTTTTACCAAATAAAAAGCTTGGTGTCCAGCACCCATAAATAAATCGTTGCTGCTAATTATTGATTACCAAGAATAATTGGCATTCCGTCTTTACCCGATCCGATAACAACAATCTTTGAGTTTGCCGATTCAGACAACTTTAAAGTGGCCTCAATTCCTTTGTCTCTTAATATTTTATCTGTTAAAGATGCACTAAGCAAACGGTTTGCATCGGCTTTACCTTGAGCCTCAATGATTTGACGCTGAGCTTCTTTAGAAGCCTTTTCTAAACGAAATTCATATTCTAATGATTCCTGCTCTTGTCTCAATTTACGCTCGATAGCGTCCTTAATGGTTGACGGCAAGGTTACATCACGCACCAGGATATCATTCAATTGGATATACTGTGCACCAACTATCGCTTTTGTCTCTTCGAAAATTTCGGCTTGAATCGCATCACGCTTGCTTGAATACAATTGTTCTGGTGTGTAACGACCCACAACACTTCTAGCGGCAGATCTTATCGCTGGAAGCAATACACGCTGTTTATATTGATCACCTTTTTCTTGATGCAATTTTCCTAAGTCTTGATAAACAGGCTGAAACCACGCAGAGGCATCTAATTTAATATCTAATCCATTTGACGACAGTACATTCATTTGCTCAAAAACCTCTTGTTGACGCACTTCGTAAATAAAAACACGATTCCAAGGTGCAATAAAATGAAAACCTTCACCTAAAGGTGGTTGATCTGTGACAACCCCGTCTCCAAATGTTTTATATAAAACACCCGCTTGGCCGGAGTCAATAGTTAAAGTAGATTTTGAAATCACCACAACAAGAATAATTGCAGTAATAATAAGTGGTAAGCCTAATTTTGGTAATCTTTCCATGGTATATTTTGTTAGTTAAAGTAATCCGTTGTATTTTCTTAAAAACCACTCCGATGAAATGGTTAATATTAAGATGGCAAGTAGCCACCATATTGTATGTAAAGGTACAATTTTTTGACTAAACTTTTCAACCGGTCTAAAGCTATCTGAACCTAACAATTGACTTACCAATTCATCAAATTGTTCTGGCGTATAAAGCGTCCCACCAGTTTGAGATGCTAATAAGTACATGTCTTCAAAATTCGCAGATAATTTATGTGTTTCAATATTTCTGTTTTCAATTTTAAAAGAACCCCCAGATTGACGAGATCCATTGACGATGATTTCAAAAGAATAACTACCTTCCTTAATATCTTCAATTGAAGCTCGGTATCGACCTGATTTATAGATCATTTGTCTTTCCTCCATTAGAGAATTATCGAGGTTATTAATACGTATTAACAATTCTGATGTAGAGTTATTTTCCAAATTCTCATTTAACCACAAAGCGCTTACCTCTTTTTGATCTGACTCATTATATATTGATTTATAGGCTAACTGAAGTTGATTACGATTGACATTATTGGTCAGAAAACGAACAATTTGATGAACTAAAACGTCAAAAGATTCAAAACTACCTGAGTTCACAAAACTCTGAGCACGCCATCGCCAAATATTTTCTCCTCTCAGAACAGCTCCTTTTACACTACCAGTGTCGTAAAGAGACCATAAAGGATCGTCCTCAACTGCAATTTCTTGATATTCTTTAAAAAACAAGGGCGTATTAGATACTTTAAACTGTAACCTACCAAAGTTAGCTTCAATTGGTGGCCACGATTCAAAATCTGAGGCTTCAATAGTAAATAAGTCAAAGTTAGTATTGTAAAACAAATCATAAGTCTCTGTTTCCTCAGTTAATTCGAAAGAGAAATTATTTTGCGCCTGATTTAACCAATTCAAGTTAGACTTAATACCTATAACCCAAGCCACTTGAAAACCTGATGCCTTCATCCAAGATGTCAATTTAGAAAATTGTTCATTGGGTTGATAAAGAAAGGCCGCTCGATATTTCTCCTTTTGTAATAAAAATTCATCGGGGGATAAAACATCTGCAATAGTAGCATCCAAGGCATTAATAGCCTTAGTCAACGCACCAACATCAGGATGGCTTATGTTAGTTATTATGGCTACATTACTAGATTCATCAATTGTTTCAATAGCAATGTTATACGCGTTGTTACCGGTGTTTTGCTCATTATCTATTGGATCTAGTACAATAGAATAATTATTCAAACCAGGCTTTGATGAAGGTAGAATCAAACTAAAAATATGTGATTTACTTTCACGGAATGAAACACGACTTTCTGCCACTTTTTTCCCATTCAGAAAGGCATACACAAAACTGTTGTTCTCAGTTAATTTATTTGAAAGAACAGTGATTTCGATTTCAGTTTTGTTACCACTGTAGGTATAAGGGTTGTGGTTGACAGCTTCGATACTCGAGTCAAAAGGTGAATCTAAAGGTCCAAACACCATTGGAAAAACAGTTTGTACCACGCTATCAGCCGCATAGATAGCGTTGGATCCAAAATTCTGGTTGCCATCAGTTAATAAAACTGTTGTGGAAACCATTGAAGTTTTGTCATTAATTTCAATTATTGCTTCACTCAAATGTGTAATAGGCGCATCGAAAAGTACTGAATCATAGCGTTTAAACTGTTGACCGAATGCGTAAAAATTGACATCAAAACGCTCATTCAGATCGAACTGGTTTTTAAATCGACCAACCATATTTAACACCAAGGAGTCTTGATTCAAATATTTGATTGACAATGAATTATCTACCAGTATGTTCAATGGTTGTTTGACGATATAACTGTCAGAAATGGTATGATTAAAATTAAATAATAATAGCACAATGAGTGCAACCGAAGAACCTCTTAAGGCTGCCAAAGCTATTTTTAATGAAGAAACACTTGATCGGAACAAATATTGAAAATAACCAATAGACAATCCTCCCAGAATAGAAAGCGAAAGCCATAGGATAGTTGTGTTGGTCACAATATTTTTGAATTAAGATTTAGGTCAACATGCCCCCATTAACGTGTAAAACCTGTCCAGTGATATATGACGATTGGTCTGACGACAAAAACACACAGGCATCAGCAATGTCTTTTGGTGTCCCGCCACGTTTTAATGGGATGCCATCACGCCATGTTTTTACTGTTGCCTCGTCTAACTTTGAAGTCATCTCAGTTTCTATAAATCCTGGAGCAATAACATTACATCTGATGTTTCGTGAGCCAAGTTCCAGAGCTACGGACTTAGAAAATCCTATAATACCTGCTTTTGAAGCTGCATAATTGGTTTGACCAGCGTTACCTTTAACTCCAACAACAGAACTCATATTTACAATAGCTCCTTTCCTTTGTTTTAAAAAAGTAGTTTGTATCGCCTTTGTCATGTTAAAAACTGATTTCAAATTAACATCAATGACACTGTCAAAATCGGCCTCGCTCATGCGCATCAAAAGATTATCTTTTGTAATACCTGCGTTGTTTATTAGGATATCTATTTGTCCAAAATCATTTAAAACGTCTTGGACTAAGGCCTGAGCTTGATCAAAGTTAGCAGCATTACTTTTATAACCTTTGGCCTTTACTCCAAGTTGCGATAATTCGACTTCTAAGGTGCGTGCCGCGTCATCTGAGCTACTGTAAGTAAAGGCAACATTAGCGCCTTCCGAGGCAAAAACTTCGGCGATTCCCTTGCCTATACCTCGAGAAGCACCTGTAATAATTGCTGTTTTTCCTTTTAGTTGTCCCATAATCTATTGGTTAAAAATTTAAGTGGATAGCACCTGCAAGACTTTCAAACCTATTTCAGCAGGAGAATCGACAACATGCATGCCGCATTGTCTCATCATTATTTTTTTCGCTTGAGCTGTATCGTCACTACCACCCACAATAGCACCAGCATGTCCCATAGTTCTGCCTGCCGGGGCTGTTTCACCAGCAATAAACCCTACAACAGGCTTAGTACTGCCACTATTTTGATACCATTTCGCGGCATCAATTTCTAATTGACCTCCAATTTCACCTATCATTACAACACAATCTGTTTCAGGATCATCAATCAACATCTCCAAAGCTTCTTTTGTTGTTGTACCTATAATTGGATCACCGCCAATACCAACGGCTGTTGATACGCCAAGCCCTTGCTTAACCACTTGGTCAGCAGCTTCATAGGTAAGTGTCCCTGATTTTGACACCACACCTACTCTACCCTTTTTGAATACGAATCCAGGCATTATGCCAACTTTAGCCTCATCTGGGGTAATGACACCTGGACAATTCGGTCCGATGAGGCGACAGTCTTTCGAGCTGATATAGTCTTTCACTTTTATCATATCTGCCACAGGAATTCCTTCTGTAATGGCTATAATAACATTTATTCCAGCATCAGCAGCTTCCATTATTGCATCAGCTGCAAAGGCCGGTGGCACAAAAATAATAGACGCGTTTGCTTTTGTAGCCTTTACAGCTTGCTCAACCGTATCAAATATTGGACGATCCAAATGTGTTTGCCCGCCTTTACCAGGTGTTACACCTCCTACTATATTTGTACCGTATTCAATCATTTGAGTTGAATGAAAAGACCCCTCACTTCCAGTAAATCCTTGAACAATTATCCGAGAATCTTTATTAACAAGTACACTCATAATATCTATTTATTTCTGATTTCAAATTTAAACTATTTCATTCCAAGGAAACGCCTTATTTATCCAAGTTTATTAACGATTCTTAAACTATACTTTTCGTTCTTTTTTAATGAGGTTTTTTATAGTCACCATGTCTCTAACGTGATCGCTAAATGGCACGGCCGGTGTCCCCCAGTATTTTTGATGCCCTTCTATTGACCGACTTACCCCAGATTTTCCAAGTACCTCTGCCCCATCACCAATTGACAGACCACTACTGACTGCCACTTGACCCCATATTTTGACATTGGACCCAACAACAACACAACCAGCTATCGCTGTATGTGCGGCTATCAAACATTTGGGACCGATCAAAGTGTCATGGCCAATTTGTATGTGATTGTCTAATTTAGAACCTACCATAATTCTGGTATCACTGGTAACTCCACGATCAATAGTACACAAGGCGCCAATATGAACATCATCCTCGATAACAACGGTTCCGCTGGATTTTAGTTGGTCATAACCTGTTGGCCGATTCTTATAATAAAATGCATCTGCCCCAAGCACAGTTCCCGATTGTATTATAACGTTTTTACCAATATGAACATCATTATAAATGGTCACATTAGGATGAATTATAGTATGGTCACCAATGGTCACATTGGCTCCAATAGACACGTTTGGTGCAATCTGACATGATGTCCCAATTTTGACTGAAGGATGAATTAAATGAGTCGATAAGAAAAAGGGTTTGAAATGTTCCGTTAATCTATTGAAATCACGAAAAGGATCATCCGATATGAGCAATCCTTTGCCCTCCGGACAGTCGACATCCTGATTAATCAAAACGATTGAAGCCTTTGACTGAAGTGCTTTAGCGTAGTATTTAGGGTGATCAACAAAAACAATATCGCCCTCCCGCACTACATGAATCTCATTCATTCCAAGTACCAACATATCAGCATTGCCTACAAACTTACATTCGAGGAGTTGAGCCACTTCGATAAGGGTTAAAGACTTAGGAAAATCCATATTATTCCTTCACCCGTTCTTTGTAGGTGCCTTTTTCAGTTTCAATCCTAATTTTATCCCCTTCATTTACAAATAATGGCACCATAACAATAGCACCTGTTTCCATCGTTGCAGGTTTTGTCGCATTGGTTGCAGTATTTCCTTTAACACCCGGTTCAGTTGATGAAACTTCAAGAACAACACTTGCAGGCATATCTACTGATAATGGCATCGAATCTTCAGAATTGATCAAAACTGTAACCACCTCACCTTCTTTTAGAAGATCTGGCGCGTCAATAGCCGCTTTATTGAGAATGATCTGATTGTAGTCTTCAACGTTCATAAAATGAAACTGCTCGCCTTCTGGGTATAAAAACTGGAAACGATGTGTTTCTACGCGGACTTCCTCAATTTTGTGACCTGCTGAAAAAGTATTATCTATCACCTTACCTGTGGTAACACTTTTAAGCTTGGTTCGCACAAAAGCTGGACCTTTGCCGGGTTTCACATGTAAAAACTCTATTACTTTAAAAATGTCATGATTGTATTGGATACACAATCCGTTTCGAATGTCCGACGTACTAGCCATAAAATTGTTTTAGTTTGATTTAATATATCCCTTCATAATACCACGATGCGAATTACGAATAAATTGGAGAATTTCATCACGTTCCCCTGTTGCTTCCATTTCAGCTTCTATAATTGAGGCCGCCTGCGAATTATTAAAGTTCTTCTGGTATAAAATCCTAAAAATACTTTGTATTTCGGTTATTTTAGCTGATGAATACCCTCGTCTTCTAAGACCTACTGAATTGATCCCAACATACGATAATGGCTCTCGAGCTGCTTTTACAAATGGTGGAACATCCTTACGAACCAGAGACCCACCTGTTACAAAAGCGTGATTGCCTATTGAACAAAACTGATGAACAGCAACCATACCCGCTAAAACAACGTAATCACCAACGGTGATGTGACCTGCAAGAGTGCTGTTGTTAGAGAAAATACAGTTTTTACCAACAAAACAATCATGTGCGATATGACAATATGCCATGATCAAACAATTATCTCCAATAACAGTTTTTCCACGATCTGCAGTTCCTCTGTTAATCGTGGCACATTCACGAATGGTGACATTATCTCCAATCACCACTGTAGTGTACTCGCCCTTAAATTTTAAATCTTGAGGAACACCAGAAATGACAGCACCTGGATAGATGCTACAATTTTTCCCTATTCGCGCCCCTTCCATTATTGTCACATTAGGACCTATCCATGTTCCTTCACCAATTTCAACGTTGTTATCTATAGTCGCAAAAGGCTCGATGACAACGTTTTTTGCGATTTTTGCACCTGGATGCACATAAGCTAATGGCTGATTCATAATTATTTAACTTTAGTTATTTGTGCCATTAGTTCAGCTTCGGCACACAATATACCATTAGCATAAGCATGACAGCGCATATGACAAATGCCCCTTCTAAAAGCTCCGATCAATTCACATTTAAACACCAGCATATCACCTGGAACTACTTTTCGTTTAAACTTAACATTATCAATTTTCATGAAAAATGTCAAATAATTTTCTGGGTCAGGTACAGTACTAAGCACTAAAATACCTCCCGATTGTGCCATTGCCTCAACAATTAAAACCCCTGGCATTACTGGTGCACCAGGAAAATGACCCTGAAAAAAAGGTTCATTCATGGTGACAGCTTTGGCACCCACAACATGAGTATCAGATATTTCCAAAATCTTATCTACCAATAAAAATGGTGGACGATGTGGCAAAATGCTCATAATTTTAATCGTATCCATGACTGGCTCTTTTGACCAGTCAATATTCGGCATGCTGTTACGGCGATCCATTTTAATGTGTTTTAATAGTTTTTTAGCAAATTCTGTATTGACATAGTGACCTGGCTTAACGGCAATCACTTTTCCTTTAAGTCTAGTGCCTACAAGCGCCAAATCTCCAATAACATCCAAAAGTTTATGCCTTGCGGCCTCGTTTGGATAATGCAAAGTAAGATTGTCTAGAATACCGTTTGGTTTCACCGACAACTTATCTTTACCAAATGCCTTTTTCAGTCTTTCCATTGTTTGGTCTGACAATTCTTTATCGACATATACAATAGCATTATTAAGATCACCACCTTTAATCAAACCGTGTTCAAGCAGTGTTTCAAGCTCATGTAAAAAGGAAAAAGTTCTGGCATCTGAAATCTCAGATTTAAAATTAGAAAGTTTTTCCAGAGAAGCATTCTGTGTGCCTAAAACTTTAGTGCCAAAGTCTACCATTGTCGTGACTTGATACTCATCGGAAGGAATGATCGTCATTTCACTTCCCGAGTCTTCGTCTTTAAAATGAATTACTTCGCGAACAACATACTCATCTCTAACGGCATCCTGCTCCACACGAGCAACAGATTCTAATGCTTCGACAAAATACTTTGCTGAACCATCTAAAATTGGCGGCTCAGAACTGTTCAGTTCAATTATGGCATTGTCAATTTCTAGACCAACCAGGGCGGCGAGCACATGCTCACAAGTTTGAATTTTTGCGCCATCTTTTTCTAAACAAGTGCCGCGTTGAGTACTTGATACTAATAAGGCATTGGCTTCAATTAAAGGATGGTCTTCAAGATCAATGCGTTTAAACACATATCCTGTGTTTTCGGGAGCAGGACGAAATGATAATTTTACTGAAGCTCCTGTGTGCAACCCAACGCCTTCCATAGAGACTGAAGAAGCAATGGTTGTTTGTTTTTGGGGTTGATTACTCATGATTTAATTTTTGATCGTGGCCATTTATCAATTTCACCAAATTTGGTAAATTTTTAAAATGAATATATGATTTGTAATAATCGTTGTATGGCATTGACGGTGTTCCTTGGACAACTTCGTTATCTTTTAAAGAAGCTATTATCCCAGACTGGCCTTGAATTTTAACATTATCACCGATGGTAATATGGCCAACAATTCCAACTTGACCTCCAATCTGACAATTCGCGCCAATTTTGGTTGATCCTGCAATACCTGTTTGTGCCGCAATGACTGTATTAACACCAATCTCAACGTTATGGGCGATCTGAATTTGGTTGTCCAATTTAACACCTTTTCTAATGATAGTTGAACCCAAGGTGGCCCTATCAATCGTTGTTCCTGCACCAACATCGACATTGTCTTCCAGAATAACATTCCCGATTTGAGGAATTTTTGAATAAACACCTTGATCATCGGGTGCAAAGCCAAAACCATCGGCACCAATCACCACATTTGAGTTAATAACACAATTATTTCCAATGATGCAATCAGAATAAACCTTTGAACCTGCAAATATTATAACATCATTTCCAATGATGACATTATCACCGACAAAGGCGTTAGGGTATATTTTGACCCGATCTCCTATCGTAACATTCGATCCAATATAGACAAATGCACCTATGTAAGGATCAGAACCAATTTGAGATGACGCATCAATAAAATGCGGATTCTCTTTACCTACTTTATTGATCTTAATCTGATTGTAATGACCTAAAAGTATTGAAAAAGCAGAATAAGGATCTGCCACTCTGATTAAAGTGGTAGACAATGGAGCCTCACTTTCAAAACTTTTAGCAACGATAGTCACAGAGGCTTTGGTGGTATAAATATGCTGACTATATTTTGGATTTGCCAAAAAAGTCAATGAACCCACTTGCCCTTCTTCAATTTTAGAAAGCTTAAAAACTTCGATGTTTGAATCACCATCAACAGTTCCTTCTATTAGACTAGCTATTTGAGCAGCAGTAAATTTCATCAGTGCAAAAGTATAAAATTTGAGCTAATCTAAGTCTTTTGGGTAACACATAAAATGTCGAACGGTTGGCTCGCTCATAACTCTAGAGCTGAATTGATCTGAAGCCTTTTGAAAGCTGGTGATCTGTCCGTTTTTCATTAAGATATTCAAATTATCCTCTGAATTATAAGCCTGATTCGAGATAATTCCTTTGAAAACAAAATACGCCGCCTCTTCAATTGTGAGTTGATAATTGCGCTGACAAGTTTCTAAGTGGTTTAGAAATACGTCTTCTGATATTGACGTTGAACTCAATATAACTTTTGGAAGTTTTCGTTGCACGATCATCGAACTAAGTCTGGATAACACACGGTCATCACAAGTTTGCCAGGCTTTTAGTGCAGACATGATATCGTAGTCGTCAAGAAGCAGAAATTGTTCGAGGGTCTCACGACCATAGTCTTGCGTATCGCCCTGATAATTCAAAAAATACATTAACGGCTGAGAAGCTTCAATTGGAATTCCAGACGCCAACAGCAGCTTAGCTCTTTTCAACGCGAAAGTCAATAATTGCTCTGCTGCAAGACTTGTTTTATGCAAATAAACCTGCCAATACATTAATCGCCTAGCGGTTAAAAACTTCTCCAATGGAAATATACCGTTTTCTTCTATAACTAACTGATCATCAATAACATTAAGCATCATAATTAAACGATCACTATTGATATTCCCCTCAGAGACACCTGTAAAGAAACTATCTCTTTTGAGGTAGTCTGCGCGATCCATATCGAATTGGCCACTCAATAATTCTTTACAAAATTGTCTATGATATTGACCTTTAAACATTTTAATAGCCAATTCTAATCGTCCATCAAACGATGCGTTTAAAGCTTCCATAATGACCAACGACATGGATTCGTGAGATCGATTTTCAATAATACTATTTTCAAGTGCATGACTAAAAGGACCATGGCCAATGTCATGCAATAAAATAGCCAATAATAAGGCTGTCTCTTCCTCTTCAGAGATTTCAACACCTTTAAATTTAAGAGTTTCTATAGCCTTGGTCATTAGGTGCATACTACCTATAGCATGATGAAATCTTGAATGATGGGCGCCTGGAAAAACCAAATAAGACAGTCCCATTTGACTGATTCGTCGTAACCTCTGGAAATATGGGTGTGCAATCAAATCAAAAATCAACACACTAGGTATGGCAATAAAACCGTAAATTGGATCGTTGAAAATCTTAAGTTTGTGCGTTGATTTCATTTTCATTTTGACAAAATAACTTGTTAACCACAAATATAGTAATATAGGCGGTTAACGATACCTATGACCTATTTTGGTAGACAAACTCACTAGAAACACCAACTCTGAATGACAAATAGAACAATTAAAATTCTTTGGGCAGATGACGAAATCGACCTTTTGCGTCCACACATATTGTTTTTAGAGTCCAAAAACTACGACGTTCAAGGGTGTCAAAGTGGCGCTGATGCCATCAATTGGTTAGAAACGAACACTTATGATATTGTTTTTTTGGATGAAAATATGCCAGGCTTGTCTGGCTTAGAAACGCTCGACCAGATTAAAACAAAATATCCCGAGCTGCCCGTTGTAATGATTACGAAAAATGAAGAAGAGTCATTAATGGAGGAAGCCATTGGACAAAAAATTGCAGATTATTTGTTAAAACCGCTCAATCCCAATCAAATTTTGATCAGTTTAAAGAAAAATTTGGACCATTCTAGACTGGTTTCCGAACAAGTGACCAGTCGTTACCAGAGGGCTTTTCGAGACATTTCTATGGAAATGATGAACGTGAAAACCCACGAAGATTGGATCGCTTTATACCAGCAGTTTGTCTATTGGGAATTAGAACTGGAAAACAGTAAAGACGCCACACTTCTAGAAATTATGCAAGCTCAGAAAACAGAGGCCAATTTGAGTTTTGGGAAATTTATTGAAAACAACTACCAAGGTTGGTTTGATTTACCTGAAACCGGCCCAATTCTTTCTCATCAGTTATTTAGAAAATACATCGCGCCAGAGATCAATAAAACCCAACCAACCCTATTGGTAGTGATAGATAATTTGAGATATGATCAATGGCGGATCATTTCTCCAATTCTGTTTCAGTTTTACACCAATCGAAAAGAGATCAACTATTTTAGCATATTGCCGACAGCTACGCAGTATGCTCGTAATGCTTTATTCTCTGGCTTGACACCTCTCGAAATGAAGAGAAAACATCCCGATCTATGGAAAGATGATATTGACGAGGGAGGTAAGAATTTGTTTGAAGCAGAATTCCTAAACGAACAATTGAAGAGATTGGGGTTGAGCGACTTTAGTCACTCCTATCATAAGATAACCAATGTCAAAACCGCTCAAAAATTAGCACAACAAACCTCTGAGTTTGCGAATCACGATTTGAATGTGGTCGTTTATAATTTTGTAGATACCCTATCTCATGCCAAAACTGAAGTCGAAGTGATTAAAGAATTAGCAGCGGACGACAAAGCATATCGTTCTGTCACAAAAAGCTGGTTTAGTAATTCGCCCTTATTGAAAATCATTAGACAGGCACAACATTTGGGATTAAAACTCATTCTAACCACTGACCACGGCACCATCAACGTCAAACATCCTTCAAAACTGATTGGTGATCGAGAGACCAGTATAAATCTCAGATACAAAACAGGGCGAAGTTTGACCTATAACGATAAAGATACATACGCATCAAAAGAACCTGAACGTATTGGTCTGCCTTCATTAACCATGAACAGTTCCTTTGTTTTCGCAAAATCAGACGCCTATTTCGTTTATCCTAACAACTATAATTACTTTGTGAATTATTATCGAAACAGCTTCCAACATGGTGGTGTTTCTCTCGAAGAAATGATCGTTCCACTAATTATCTGCGATCCAAAATCATGATAAAAGCCGCGATTACATTTCAATTGAACGAACTTGAATCTGCCGTAAGTTTTTTATTAAGTCATCTCACATTTGGTGATGTCGTGGCTGTAACGGGCGAAATGGGTGCCGGAAAAACAACAGTAATAAAGGCACTTGTAATTGCACTTCAGTCGCAAGATCATGTGAGTAGTCCTACATTTTCGATTGTAAATACCTATCAAGTAAAAAATGGTTTGGTACATCATTTTGACCTTTATCGTCTAAAATCCTTTCAAGAACTATTGGATTTAGGCTTTGACATTTATCTCGAGGAGGGTGCTCTTGTCTTAATTGAATGGCCCGAATTGGCTACTCCACTTATGCCAGATCATATGATTAGGCTGCAGATCGAGATCAATAATGACCAATCGCGCACAATAACCTTAGCACAAGCTTAAATGCCCTATTTTTTGTTACTTTGTAACCTCATTATGTCCATAATAATAGTATGAGCGATAAGATGTCACCTTTTTCAAAACTAGATCTTCTTCCTTTAGAGGAGCGTTTAGAAATTTCTAACGCACAGCAGTCATTAACTATTGGAATTCCTAAAGAATATGAATCAAATGAAAACAGGGTATGTTTAACGCCCGAAGCGGTCCATACCTTATCCTGTCATAACCATAATGTGATTATAGAGGCTGGAGCAGGTTTAGCATCCAACTTTACTGACGAAGATTACAGTTTAGCAGGAGCAGAAATAACAACCAACAGAACCAAAGTTTTTGGATCATCCATAGTGATGAAAGTCAACCCACCTACTTTGGAAGAAATTAAATGGTTGAGCGAAAAATCAATTTTAATTTCTGCTCTTCAATTGAAAACCCAAAAGTCCAAATATTTCGAAGCTCTGTCCAGTCGAAAAGTAACAGCTTTAGCCTACGAATTTATTAAAGATGATTCTGGGGCATTACCCATAGTGCGACAATTAAGTGAAATTGCAGGTAACGCTTCAATGCTCATTGCAGCAGAGTTTTTAAGCGATAACGAGATCGGCAAAGGGTTACTTTTAGGCAATATTTGTGGTGTTCCACCAACAGAGGTGGTGATTATAGGTGCTGGAACTGCAGGGTATTTTGCAGCCCAATCAGCGATTCGACTCGGTGCCAGCGTTAAAATATTTGACCACTCCCCGATTAAACTTAGACGCATTAAATCAAAATTGG
>Ga0206131_10005164_pt1 | contig 13945 bp, 9 predicted proteins | sample Helgoland_Spring_FD_148636 | JGI IMG/M metagenome (GOLD analysis project Ga0206131, IMG submission 148636) | Pelagic subsurface seawater microbial communities from Kabeltonne, Helgoland, North Sea - Helgoland_Spring_Bloom_20160517_1 | ecosystem: Environmental > Aquatic > Marine > Epipelagic ...
AGGTGTCGCTGCTTTCTTTTCCATCCGTCCTTCCAGTTCGGGGAGGGCAGAACATGGTTTGTAGCCGATTTGCTGGAAGGGTAGACGAGGCTGGCCTGGAATCCAGATTGCACCGCAGCTTGAACGAACAGGTCATCGTCACCGCTGGCCAAATCGGCATGTGCATCGAAGCCGCTGAGGCGCTTCCAGGCACTGCGGCGGTAGGCCATGCTTCGGCCCACGCCCATATATGGGCGGCCTGCGGCGGCCTCGCCCGCGTATTGAAAAGCCACGCGCAAGGCGTCAAAGGTGAGGAGGTCGGGTCCGCCAAGAGGGAGGCAAACTCCCAGGGCGATGTCGCAACCGGTCGGGTTGCCTTTACCGGCATCCCCGGTCAAGGCCAACGCCATGTCCGCCGCCCAATGGGGTTGCGGTGCGCAATCAGAATCGGTCAACACCAGAAATTCATGACGCGCGGCCCCAATGCCAGCTGAGAGGGCGTCTTTCTTTCCTGGCCTCTTCTTCGTGTGTCGGACAACCGTCAGGTGGGCGTCCTCTTCGGCCAAAGGGGCGAGCCAGTCCGCTGTGCCATCTTCAGACCCGTCGTCGACCACCAGCCACTCAACAGGCCAGTGGGTTGGGAATTGCTGCCCACGCCACAAGGACCAGTTCGATTGCAGCATTTCAAGGTCATTGTGCGTGCACACGATCAGTGTGATGCCATCAAAACCCATGGGGCTGTCGCCGTTGGCAGGGGGTGGGGTCCGAAGGGTGGGCTTCCCATCATCGGGTGCGGCAGCTCTCCGTTGCAAGGCCAGGTGTTCATTCAAGTCCCAAGCGATCCTACAGACCGCAGGGATGGCGGTCAAAGCCGCAGCCCCGATGTTCCACAGGGCGCTCATGTCAGTCGCTGTAGGCGTAGTCGATCTGCCCAGACCAGCCTTGCACAGCCAGCCGCACCAAGGGTTGGGTTGGATCGCGAAAGGGAGTAAGGTCAAACGCCTCACGGGTGGTGATCAGTGCCCTTCCCATGTCGCCTTGGGCGTCGTGTGTGATGCGCAAAGGCTGCTGTCGGGGCAGTGATTTGGTGGCAGCCCCGGCGGAAACAAGGGTGAATTTGTGTGTCCGGAAGCCCCCTCCATAGCGGAGCTCAGTGACCAAGCTGTCCGATTCTACCCGCACCGCTGTGATGGTGAAAGGGGCGGCTAGGGAATCAACCTGGGCCGACCCGGGAGCCGCATCGCCTGAAGCGCTGCCACCCTTTTGTGTCGAACAGCCACAGCAAGCTATGGTTGCAAACAGAAGGAAGAGAAGGCGGCAATGCATGGTCAATCAACGGAGGAGGCAACGCACTGCGTATGCCGCATCCGCAGAGGTCACACGGAACACCACCCAACCCCTCGGAAACGCTGATACATCCAAGGTTTGCAGGCTTGAAGAGGCGTTGACAGGCGCCGAGATGGCGCGTCCCAATGCGTCAAAGGCTTGGATGGTCGCATCCTGTGGCAGGCCGTCCAGTTGCACGGAGCTGCTGGCGGGATTGGGCCAGATGCGCAATGCGACGGGCTGGCCTTCTTCTACAGACATGGCACTGGTGCAGAATTGCTCCAAATCTGAGTCGTTGAATTCTCCTCCGGTATACACGACATCACCTTGTGGGTCAAACACGGTGAAACTGCCGTCACCGTAATCACAGCACATTCCATCCCCGTAGCTGTCATCAACTTGCAGGATGTAGCAGCCTGGCTCGAGGCACAGTGGGATGGTCACCACAGTGCCCTCCAAGTCGTCTTCATAGGGTCCCCCCGAGTACACGACGTTGCCCAACCTTCGAATCTCCCAAGTGGTCTCGCTTCCGTACTCATCAAGTACCAGTTCGAACGAAAAGTCAAACGTTTCTCCTGCAAAGGCGGTAAATTCAATGGCAGCAGCATCATTGAAGTTGTTTTCGTCCTGCGCTCCATTGACGCTGACCACATAGACCTCCACTTCGGTAGAACCGTCTTCTGCAGGAATGCTTGGAAGTGAGATTTCCTCGACTTCATATTGATCCAAGTTGCCGCTCCAATTCACCGTTTGCTCAGCACCGCCGTTCACGGTGTAGCCGATGGTGGCGGAAGTCAGGGGCGTGGTTCCAAAATTGCTCAGTGCCACTTCAATGGTGACTTCTCCGCCACCACAAAGGACGCCTTCAGGGGCGCTCACAATGCCTACACCCATGTCGAGGGCAAAGCTGGTCACGCAACCCTCACTCGGGAATCCGTCCAAGACTTCAATGCCCAGACCGAGGGGGTCGAGGTGTTCTGTAATGCCGTTGTTAAAGCTCACGCCCATCCGTCCGTAATAATCAAATTGACCGTTGTTGACGTTGCCGGAGCAGGCTGCTGCTCCGCCGTAGAGCTGGCCGATGATGCGGTGGTTTTGGTCAAACAAAGGGGAGCCTGAGGACCCACCTTCGGTGACACCATCCTCCCATGCGTCAATCCACCACACTGCAGCGCCTGCGGCATTGTCGTGGTAAGGAGCGTCTTCTTCGATGCAGATTTTTTTGAGGTCGCCTGAGGGGTGGTGGATTCCTGTCGCGCTTTGTATGGTTTCAGCATCTGTGCCATCCCATCCAGCGTAGAACACGTTATAGTTTTCAGGAGGTGTCTCGTCGAGAAGCAACAGTCCAAAGTCCGAGGCTCCGCTGCTCGAAAGCAGTTCTGCGCCGCTGACGCTTTGGTTGGTCGGCCCGCTGTTGCCTTCGCACCCTTCAGTTTCGTGGTTGAAATAGAAGGTCCAGTTGCCGACGTTCCCACCGAGACAATGGTTGGCGGTCAAAAACAGGGGGGATCCGTCTTGTGCCGTGTTGTTGACCAAGGCACCTGTGCATACCGCAAACCCTCCTTGTACAATCAAAGCAACGGACCGTTTCTCGCACTGCCAGGTGGCGCCTTCAGGGCAGTTTACATTGATGTTGCAGTCGCCACTGTTGCCAAATGGTCCGCGTTGTTCGCCCAGTTTCTCTGCAATAACAGCGGTTTTGCCGGCAATGTCCCTGTAGGCGTGAACCACTTGGTCGATGTGCAGCGCCACGGCATCCTCCATGCCCGTGGGCACTTGCAGTTCTACCACCACAGCGTCACCCGCGACAAGGCCTGTGGCGAGTCCCCCCCAAGGCTTCATGTTGCGGTGGTCAAAGCCTCCGATGAACTCGATCAGGTCGGCGTTCCAGATGAACAGCTGGCCACCCTTGGGAACCGCGAATTCCGAAAATGAGAGGCTCATTGCCAAAGCACCCGCCGCTTGAATCTGTGTTCTCCAGACCGACGTGCCGTTGATTTCGAACCACACCCCGTCGCTCAAGCTGATGTCGGCCTCGAACTCTTGGCCAAACCGCCAAGGAGCGCTTTTGACTTGGTCGGTTACGGCATCAGCCGCGCGCAAAGCGTCGAGGTCAATCCCGGGCATGCGGTGAACCGGCCAAGCGGGGTTGCCCATGTTGGTCCCTGGGGTGGTCCACAGCGGCGCACCTCCGTGCGATACTTGGGCAAATAATGGCAGCGCGAGTGCGAGGAAACAGCTGGCGCTCAGAGTGCGTAATGCGTTTTTCATCGGTTAAAATCTACTTGCAGGTAGGATGAAGACGTGGGATACCTTCTTCAGGTTGCAAGGTGGTTCAATCTTACCAATTGGCCACGGCGCCTTCCATTGCAAAAAGCTCGTCCCTCAGTCTGGCAGCTTCCATGAAGGCCAGCTCTTTGGCCGCACGTTCCATTTCTTTCCGCGTGCGGGCCATGAGCTTTTCCATCGCCTTTTTGTCCTGGGCTTGAACGTAACCTGCCACCACAGGGTCTTCTAGGATGCCTACGCCGGATGCGGCAGGTTCGGCGGCGATGGGCGAAGGCCTTTCATCGATGAGCTCGCTTTGCTCAAAGACCGTCTTCTTTGAACGCTTCACCTGCTTCGGTACGATGCCATGCTTCTTGTTGTAGGCCTCTTGCGTTTCGCGCCTCCTCGAGGTCTCTTCTATGGTTTGGGCCATAGAATTGGTGATTTTGTCGGCATACATCAGAACGCGCCCATCCACATTTCGGGCTGCGCGGCCTGCCGTCTGCGTCAACGAACGGTTGGACCGAAGAAAGCCCTCTTTGTCAGCATCCATTACCGCAACAAGGGAAACCTCGGGGAGGTCGAGCCCTTCCCTCAAGAGGTTGACTCCAACCAACACATCGATCACCCCTTCGCGCAGGTTGCGGATGATTTCTATGCGGTCCAAGGTCTTCACTTCTGAGTGGATGTAGGAGCAGGAAATGCGCAACCGGTCCAAGTAACGCGACAACTCTTCCGCCATTCGTTTTGTCAATGTGGTCACGAGGATGCGGTCTCCGGCTTCTATGGTCTTTCGGATTTCACCGATGAGGTCGTCCACTTGGTTTTTGCAGGGCCGCACCTCAATGGGGGGGTCCAACAGGCCGGTAGGGCGAATGAGCTGCTCAACCACGACACCTTCGCTCTTCTCTAGCTCGTAATCTGCAGGGGTGGCGCTGACATAGACGATTTGGTGCACCATGTCATCGAATTCTTCCGACATCAATGGGCGGTTGTCCAAAGCCGAGGGGAGTCGAAATCCATGTTCCACCAGGTTGACTTTGCGCGACCTGTCTCCCCCATACATGGCGCCAACCTGCGGCACCGTCACGTGGCTTTCGTCCACCACGAGCAAGAAGTCATCGGAGAAGTAGTCCAACAGGCAGAAAGGGCGTTGTCCCGGTTCTCTGCGGTCGAAATAGCGGCTGTAGTTCTCGATGCCATTGCAGAAGCCGAGTTCCCGCATCATCTCGAGGTCGTGGGTGGTGCGCTCTTCGAGCCGCTTGCCTTCGATGAACCGTCCCTGATTGTTGAACCATTCCACCTGCTTGACCATGTCCTGCTGAATCTCCCAAATGCACTGATTCAGGGTGTCCTTGCCGGTCACAAACAGGTTGGCAGGGTAGATCCGCAAGCTTTCAAAGCCATGCAGCACCTGACCGGTTTCGGGGTCTATGGTTTCAATGCGTTCGATTTCATCTCCCCAAAAGTGGATGCGAACGGCATGGTCGGCATAGGCGAGGAAGACATCGACAACATCGCCTGTGACCCGAAAGGATCCGCGCTTGAATTCCCCGCGGGTTCGGTGATAGAGGCTTTCAACAAGCCGGTGCAGCAAGGCATTTCTGCTGATGACTTGGCCTTGTTGGACTTCGATGACGCTCTTGTGGAATTCAACAGGATTGCCAATGCCGTAGATGCAGCTGATGGATGCCACGACAATAACGTCTCTCCGTCCACTCAGCAGGGCGGAAGTGGCAGAAAGGCGAAGCTTCTCTATCTCTTCGTTGATGGCCAGATCCTTCTCGATGTAGGTGCCAGAGGAAGGGATGAAGGCTTCGGGCTGGTAGTAGTCGTAGTAGCTGACGAAGTACTCGACGAGGTTGTCTGGGAAAAACTCCTTGAATTCGCTGTACAGCTGAGACGCCAAGGTTTTGTTGTGGCTCAACACCAAGGTGGGACGCTGGGTGCGTTCGATCACATTGGCCATCGAAAACGTCTTTCCCGAGCCCGTGACCCCGAGCAGAGTCTGGTGACGGATACCGCTTTCCACCCCTTCCACCAGTTGGCGGATGGCTTCAGGTTGATCGCCAGTAGGCTCGAAGTCGCTGTGGAGTTTGAATGCAGCCATTGTCAGGCACAAAAAAAGGGGGCAAAGCCCCCTTTTCTCATGATTGGTCCTTGAAAGGACAGAATTTTATTCGGCGACCACCTCAAAAGAGATGTCGACAATCACTTCCTTGTGCAGCTTCACCTTGGCGGTGTACGTGCCCAAGTCGCGAATGACTTCAGTCCCCAAGTCGATGTTTTTGCGGTCAACCGGGTGTCCTGCCTTGGTCATGGCCTCAGCCAATTGAATGTTGTTGACAGAACCGAAAATCTTGCCGCTTTCTCCTGCTTTGGCTCCGATTCTGAGGGAAATCCCCGAAATCTTCTCTCCAAAAGCTTTGGCATCGTCCAAAGCCTTCAGGGCTTTGTGGGACTGCTGGCGCAAGGTTTCGGCGACCACTTTGCGGGCGCTCTCCGTAGCAACGGCGGCGAACCCTTTTGGGATCAAGAAATTACGGGCGAAGCCGTTCTTGACGGTGACGATGTCGTTTTTCGCTCCGAGGCGGTCGACATCCTTCTTGAGAATCACATCCATGACGCAGTAGGTTAGACGGCTGCTTAACGCAGCTGGTCAGCGAGGTAAGGAAGCAAAGCGATGTGCCGGGCCTTTTTAATGGCCTTGCCTACGCGGCGCTGGTATTTGAGGCTGGTTCCGGTCAAACGGCGGGGCAAAATCTTGCCCTGTTCGTTGATCAGCATCAGCAAGAAGTCGGGGTCCTTGTAGTCGATGTACTTGAAGCCCTTCTCACGGAAGCGGCAATACCGCTCACTCTTCGTGTCGATGGCGATCGGGTTCAGGTAACGGACGTTTTTATTATCGGCCATGATCGTTGAATCTGGTGCGTTCAGGCTTTGGTTTCGGTACCAGTTGCGGCCTGCTTGGGCTTCTCGCGGCGGTCCGTTTCACGGTCGCGGCGGCCTTCGGCGTATTCGACGTGAAACTTGTCCATCCGAGTCGTCAGGAAGCGGATAACCCGCTCATCCCTCCGGAATTCGGTTTCGAAAGGAAGAATCACTGAAGCATCTGCTTCAAACTCCATCAAATAGTAGAAGCCCGTAGACTTCTTCTGGATGGGGTAGGCAAGCTTGCGCATGCCCCAATTCTCCTCATGGGTGATTTTGGCTCCCTTATCTTTCAGGAGGTCCTTGTACTTCTTGATCACGTCCTTGGTCTGCTCGTCAGACAGGACTGGCGTGATGATGAAGACAGTTTCGTATCGATTCCGGGTCATTATGCTTGTCGCAAAGGGGGCGCAAATCTACGCGAAATGCCTGTGTATCACAATAGCTTGACCGAGGATTCTTCACATCGGCCCTGACACAGGCAAAATGTGGGCCTCCTGTGCAAAATTGAAACAGGGATTTTTGCCCTGCAATCCCCACCTTTGAAACATGTCACAGGGCAATTCATTCCTGGTGTCTGCGCGGAAGTACAGACCGACCACATGGGAAACCGTTGTGGGTCAGCGGTCGATTACCGATACGTTGCGCCACAGCATCGAAAGCGGTCAGATTGCGCAGGCCTATCTGTTTTGTGGTCCCCGCGGAGTGGGCAAAACCACCTGTGCCAGGATTTTTGCCAATGCCATCAATGGTTTCACCGCTGAACAGGCCGAGCGGAGCTTCAACGTGTTTGAGCTTGATGCAGCCTCGAACAATGGCGTAGAGCACATTCGGAGCATCATCGATCAGGTTCGCATCCCACCACAGGATGGTGAATACAAGGTGTACGTTATCGACGAGGTGCATATGCTGTCCAAGGACGCTTTCAATGCCTTTTTGAAGACGCTAGAAGAGCCTCCCCGTCATGCGGTATTCATTCTAGCCACTACGGAAAAGCACAAGATCCTTCCCACGATTCTGTCGCGTTGTCAGATTTACGACTTCCGAAGAATCACAACGCGAGACATCGCGGAGCACCTTGCTTATGTGGCCGGGCAGGAGGGGGTCGAAACGGAGTCGGAAGCGTTAAATGTGATTGCCCAAAGGGCGGATGGCGCCATGCGGGATGCGCTGAGCATTTTCGACCAGATGGTCGCGTCCAGCAGCGAAGGTGTGACCTATGAAGCGGTCACACGGCATTTAAATGTCCTCGGTCATGACGTGTACTTCAACATTGTCGATGCTGCTCAAGAAGGGCGGATTGGAGATATGTTGCTGCAACTTGAAGAAGTTGTGGCGGCAGGTTTTGATGCCCACCATTTTGTCACCGGGTTGGGACACCACCTGCGCAATCTAATGGTGTGTAAGGATGAGTCAACCCTCGGTCTGATGGAGGCAGGGGACTCGGTGGTGGACCGGTTTCGCGAACAAGCCAAACGCTGTGGTTTGCACTTTTTAGTCGGTGCCATTGGCCAGGCCAATGAGGCCGATCAACAATATCGGATATCGCGACACCCGAGACTGTTGGTCGAACTGATGCTCATGCGCATCGGCTCCCTCGAAGCGGTCAACGCGGAGGGGGCAAAAAAAAAATGAGCTCGTTTCCATCTTAGGATGGGGCTCCGACTTGCCGCCCAGCGAAGGTGTGGTGAGAGTCGCCCTTAATCATGCGCAGGATTTGCCTTCGGGCCAAAGCAATGTGCCCGTCCCTCCGGGAGACGTTGCCCAAGAAGTGAAGCCGGTTTTGGAGGCCGGGGAAGCCCCGTCGCTTGAGGCCACGGGGCCGTTGCACCAAGAAGTGCACGAGTCTGAAGCCAAGGTGTCCAATGAATGGGGCGAAGTGACCGAGGGTAAACGCGATTCGCAGGTGGTCCAATCGGCACCAGAGAAATCGGAGATCGACGCAGACTTGGCCACAACATTGGGCCGCCCCAAGGTGTCAAACGCTCCGACAGGGAAGTTGGGGGCATTGTTGGCTGGTAGGAGCATGCTGGTGCCGGGGTCTGTTACGGGAGAAGGTGGCGAAGGCGAAGGATTGTCCGACACATCGCAATTGCGCGATGATTACAACCGCGATCAAGTGATGTCGGCTTGGGCAGATTTAATCCAAGACCTTCGGGATAAAAACAAAATGGGAATGGCGGCCACCCTAGCCACAGGGGGACTGACATTCGAGGATCCAACCCTGAAATTGGTGGTGGCCAATAACGTTCAATACGAAGAGCTCAAGGAGTGCGCCACTGAGCTTCTGCATTTTCTAAGGGTGAGAATAGGCAATGGTGGCATTGCCTTCGAAGTAGAGGTGGGCGAGGAGGTCGCGGCTCCCATGTTCTTGACTCCTAAGGATCGCTACCAGCATTGGGCTTCCGAAAATCCGGCGCTTGAAGAACTGCGCAAGAGGTTGGACCTTGATTTGGGGTGAGGAGGCTTGAACCTCACGATGTTTTCCTTGTTGCTTCCTTATGTCTTGGTTCCTATCCTTTATGCACTTTAGAATGCAGGCTGTGCCTGGTTGGAGAGTGTGGTCCACACTTGTTTTGGTGTTGTTTTTTTGCGGCGCAGCATTGCGGGCGCAGGACGCCTCAGTGCGCGGGGTTGTGGTCGATGAAGTGACGGGTGCGCCCATGCCCTTCGTCTCAGTGGTCGTACAAGGGGGGACCACAGGGGTGTCCACTGACCTCGAAGGGAGTTTCGAATTGACAGGAGTCAAACCAGGGCTGGTCAACCTCTCTTTTAGCTCCATCGGATACCAAAGTGCCACAAGGCTGGAGGTGGAGGTTACTCCGTCACGGGCGGCTTTCCTTACGGTCGAGATGTCTCCGCTGGCTGTGGCCATTGAGGCGGCAGAAGTCGAGGCCACCGTTGGCAAAGGGGAGGAGGAAGCTCCCGTTTCGTTGCGGCGCATTGGCACCAATGAAATCAAGCGCAATCCGGGAGGAGGGCGTGACATTAGCAAGGCCATACGCAGCTTGCCTGGCGTGGCCGCCATCCCCAGTTTCCGAAACGACATTGTCATACGCGGGGGTGCCCCCAACGAAAACCGTTTCTATATCGATGGCATCGAAATACCCAACATCAACCATTTCGCCACGCAAGGGGCCAGTGGAGGCCCAGTAGGGATGATCAATGTGGACCTTGTCCAAGAGGTAGAGTTTTACTCTGGTGCGTTTCCTGCCACCCGAGGAAATGCCTTGTCCAGTGTGATGGAGTTTGGTTTTAAGACGGCCAGAACGGACGAATGGACCTCCAATGCTGTGGTGGGGACCAGTGATCTTGGTTTGACTTTTGAGGGGCCGACAGGTCCCAATAGCTCGCTGATTTTGAGCGCTCGTCGCAGTTATCTGCAGTTTTTATTCGAGGTATTGGGCCTGCCCTTCCTGCCCATTTACAATGACTTCCAATTCAAGTGGGTGCACCAATCAAGTCCCAATGAACGGTGGACGGTCCTCGGAATCGGTGCTTACGATGACTTTCAGCTCAATTTGTCGGTAGCAGACGACACAACCGCCGAAAATTACCTCGACCGTGTGGCCATCCTTGATGCGCTTCAAGTCAATAAGCAGTGGAATTACGCCATGGGCGTCAAGTACGACCGGTTCACCGACAATGGCAGATGGACGTGGGTGGCGAGCCGCAACATGCTCAGCAACCGCGCATACAAGCATCAGGACAATGATGTCAACCTGCCCCTCACCTTGGATTATCTCTCTCAAGAGATGGAGAATAAATTCCGCGTTGAGCGCCGGATCTACGGTGATGGGGGAGCCAAATTGACCTGGGGAGCCCAATACGAATTCGCCAAGTTCAACAACAGCACCTACACCCAGCGGTATGTGTTCTCACAGGAAACGCTTGTGACGTTTGATTTTGAGAGCGCTTTTGACATGCACGAGTATGGGGCCTTTGTTCAAGGGTCAAAGTCCATGGCGGATGGACGTGTGGTGCTCAGTGGCGGGGTCAGGGTGGATGGAAACGAAGTGAATGCCAAAATGTCCAATCCCCTCCAGCAGTTGAGCCCTAGGGCGGCTGTGCGTTGGAATGTGCTGCCTGGCCTCAGCTTGAATGCCAATGTTGGTCGGTATTACCAGCTTCCCTCCATGCTGATTCTGGGGTACGCAGAATCGGGCGTAAGGGTCAACGCCCCGGACGCGGGCTACATCATGTGTGATCAACTGGTTGCGGGAGTGCGTTATGACATTGGTGAGCGCAATACGACTTTAGGAGTGGAGGGCTTCATGAAGGGCTACGACGGCACTCCTGTCAGCAAAGCCACGGGCATTGCATTGGCCAACTTGGGTGCGGACTTTGGTGTAGTGGGAAACGAAGCTGTTCGTTTTGATGGCCAAGGGCGTTCATACGGCATGGAGGTGTTGGCCCAACGCCGCCTCTACAAAGGGGTGTATGGGTTAATGGCTTACACATGGGTGCGTTCAGAATACGAGTTCGAAGGGACCTATGCGCCCAGTGCTTGGGACAGCAGGCATATTGTCTCCCTCACTGGCGGCGCAAAGCTCAAGCGGGATTGGGAAATCGGGGCACGTTGGCTATACAGCGGAGGCTTGCCCTTTACACCTTATGACATCGATGTGTCCATGGATCAGGCTTATTGGAACAGTCAGGGCACACCGCAGTTGGATTACGCAGCACTCAATTCTGGACGCAACGCATCCTTTAGTCAATTGGATCTTCGCATCGACAAAAAGTGGTTCTTCGAGAATTGGAGCTTAGACGTTTTCATGGACATCCAAAACCTCTTGGGTCAAGTGCCTGATGCACCACCTGCCCTAGATGTCGTGAGGGATGCGGCAACGGGTGTGCCGGTGGCTGATCCGGTGAACCCTTCCCGGTACCAACCGCGGTACATTCAGGCCAGTGCCGGTTCTGCCATCCCCGCCATTGGGCTAATTGTCGAACTTTAAAGTGTGCGCGTAGACAAGTTTCTCTGGTCTGTGAGGTTGTTCAAGACCCGATCTGTTTCAACTGCCCGAGTGAAGGAGGGGAAAGTCGAAGTAGGCGGGAGTGCTGTAAAACCGAGCCGCGAGTTAAAAGTGGGGGAGGAGGTCCGTGTTAGAACCGGTGCACATTATGAATTGGTCGAGGTGTTGGCCTTTCCGAAAGGACGTGTTGGAGCAAAGCTTGTCGAAGAATATATAAATGATTTGACGCCAGTTGAGGAGAGGGAGAAGCAGGCATTGACAATGGAGGTAATGCGTGAATACCCTATGAAAACAGGAAGACCGACAAAGAAAGACCGGCGCAACTGGGAGAAATGGCAGGGTTAATTACATATCAGTTCAGTCGAATTACACTGGCAGAGACGTGGGGCCTTCGAGCGGCAGTTCTTTGGCCGGAAAAAGATCTTGGTCCAACGTGTCAGTTGTCCATAGATGACTTGCCTGACACTTTTCATTTCGGGGTGAAATGCGCCACAGGAATAGTGTCAATAGGAACCTTTGCGAAGGAAGTCCATCCTGAATTGCCGCCAGGTGTTCATTACCGTTTGAGGGCTATGGCAACGGATCAAAACCATCGGCAATGCGGTGTTGGGCGCATGCTGATTGAAGGCGCTACATCGGCATTGTCAGAAGCCGGATGTTCGCTGGTCTGGGCGAATGCTCGGCACGTTGCGTTGGGATTCTATGCGCGGTTGAATTGGGACGTGGTAGGGCCAACCTATGAGGTGCCATTACGAGGGCCACATCGGCTTGTTTGGAGGTCTATCTGACGAAATGATAAATGCTTCGTCTATGAAAAACAGGCATTGTCAATATTATACGCATATAATGCGTTAATATTTTGAACAGAAATATCCGTAACAGTCTGTTTAAGTGAGGTTTAAACGTCTGCAAAGCCGTTGGAATTAGGCGTGTAATAATTTCAGAAAGGAAAAAAGGTTTGTCAATTTCCGAGAGCCAAAAAGTCTCGCTATGTCTCACCAGAAGTTTTCTGTGCTTCTTTGCAGCTTTCTCGTTCTCTGTTTGACTCAAACGTCAAGCGCAGCGACAAACTCATCAACGCACCTTCTAGCCCCCTCCTCTGTCGCTCCCGCTCCAGATGAGGTAGTATCATTTACAGGAACGTCCAGCATCGTTCACAGCGTCACAGCTGCGATGTTCATGACTCCGCCTGATACGCAGGGCCCCACAGTTACCCTTGACGAACCCGATGATGTGGATCTGACAGGTTGTTGGTCTGACTTTTCATTCTCGACGGCAACCATGGGCAAGTTGTATTTCACAGTCTCCGACGATTGTGGTTCAGCAACAGCGTCGTACACCACGTCGGATGCTTATGCTTACTGTGCCGAGACAGATGACGCGAACCCAGAAGGGGGATTGGTCATCACCAGGACTTTTACGCTGACAGCAGAGGATTGCTATGGCAACCAAACGGTGGAGTCGGTGACCCAAACCATTACAGTATCTGACAATCTCGCCCCAGCATTCACGAGCACGTTGCCAAACGACACTACTGTCAGTTGTGATGAGGTTCCTGCTGCACTGACTTTGACGGCTACTGATACGTGTGATACAGACGTAAGTATTGGTGTAGACGACGCGATCACAGCTGGCGCCTGTGACGACACATACACCATCACGAGAACTTACACGGCTGTAGACGATTGTGGGAATGAGACATCCCACGTTCAGACCATAAATGTTCAGGATACTACGGCTCCTGTCATTGGAGTTCAGGCAGCAGACGAGACGGTTGAGTCAGATGGTGCTGGAAATAGTGCTGCTTTGACGGCTTGGCTCAGCAGCAATGGAGGCGCCACGGCGACTGACGATTGCGGCGCTGTGACTTGGACCCACGATTTCACTTCTTTGAGTGATGATTGCGGAGCAACAGGCTCGGCTTTGGTCACTTTTACCGCTTCTGATGACTGCGGGAACACCACCACTTCATCTGCCACGTTCACCATTGAGGATACTACCGCTCCAACGGCCAACGCCCAAGACCTAACCTTAACTTTGGATGGAACGGGTAACATTAGCCTGACAGCTGCTGAAGTGGACAACGGTTCTAACGACGCTCCTCAAGGAGCAGTCACGTTGTCCATTGATGTCACCTCTTTTACATGTGCTGAAACCGGCGCTAACTCGGTGACCCTTACGGTTACAGACGAGTGTGGGAACACCTCCACGAGTGTTGCCACCATTACCGTGCAGGATACAGAGAACCCCACTATTTCGGGGATGCCAGCCAACATCAACTTGACGAATGATGCGGGCATTTGTGGTGCAGTGGCTACCTGGACGGCTCCAACTACGGACGACAATTGCAGTTCCACGATTTCGGGCGATGCCGCCTCCGGCGACACGTTCCCAGTGGGCACAACGACGGTAACCTATACAGCTACAGACGCTTCTGGCAATACGGCCACCTCGACCTTTGACAT
>Ga0206131_10005170_pt1 | contig 13936 bp, 14 predicted proteins | sample Helgoland_Spring_FD_148636 | JGI IMG/M metagenome (GOLD analysis project Ga0206131, IMG submission 148636) | Pelagic subsurface seawater microbial communities from Kabeltonne, Helgoland, North Sea - Helgoland_Spring_Bloom_20160517_1 | ecosystem: Environmental > Aquatic > Marine > Epipelagic ...
ATGTCTTATTCTGAAAGCATCTGTGCATTTAAAAACGTAGTGTATGTTTCGGAATAAGACATAATGTAATCAACGTCCTTCCAGGGCAGTGTAAAAATCTGCTCGCCATTTCTCTGTGTCATTATTCCTAAGGTTTTCATACTAGATCCATGGAATAACTGCAAGTGTATGTGATGTCTACTTGGTTTATAGGACGCATGCGTTGTGATTATCAATTGAGCCGAAGCTAATAACCTATACTTTTCAAAAAAATGCGCAATTCCCTTTCCCTCCTCTAGGCCATCGTGATAAAGAATGAGCTCAAAACGATTTCTTATGTCTTTGGAGGCATTTTTCCATAACGCATAACTGTTGGAACCACTTGATGACTCTACAACCAAGACAATTCTCTTTCTTCTGCGTTTTGTAAAAATGATAATTAGCTCACGACTAATCTTATGCATCAATCTCTTAACAAAGGTTTTCATAGATGTCCTTGTAAATCCAATAATTAGTAATATCTTTCTTTAAATTCTTTACGTCACTTTTAAAGAGTACTTCATCCTTATCTGTAGCTCTTATTTTTGCAAAATAATCCTCATTAATACTGGATTGTCACCCTTATAAACTGATAGGTTATCTTGCTCAATAAAGTACAGTTCTTTAAATCCAATATTCGAAACTTGCTCTCTAAACTCTCGCGAGTCAATAAATCGCCTCATATGTCCATCGGTCATAAAAGTATTTCCCCCGCACGCCTCACCAACGCCATACAGTGGATCTTTAATTGTCCTAACTTCAATACAAAACAAACCGCCATTATTTAATTTTCTGAAAACCTTTGGCAGTAGTATTATTTCATCTTCTTTTGTTATGGAGTGAATAGTAAACCTTGAATAAAAGGCATCGATTTTTCCAAGCTTAGAGTAATCTTTTGTAACGAAATTTGTGGCCTCAGGGTGTAAGTACTGGCGAAATTCAATACCAACACTTTCTTTTCCGACGTCCATTATTGTTGGACTTTGATCTATTGCATAGACATGATGTTCAAGACTGGCCAAGTAAGCTGCATCTCTGCAATTGCCTGCCCCCAACTCAACAATAGACAAATTTTTCCCAAGGAAAAATTCGTCTGAACAAAATTGTGCGAAGCTACTACTTTTGCTTATTGCTTGATCTTTACCTCGCTGAAGATAATACGTACCCCAATATTCCTTATCCATTTATAACCTCATTATTAAATTTGAAAAAAAGACATTCTACAGTAGAGCGCTGCCCTAAAGCTATTATTAAAAATTACAGTACCCAAAATGTTATGCTTATGCTAAATACCCGCTTCCCAAACATTTTCCACTCCACGAGACTGCCAATCATTATCAGAGGCACAATAAACTCTCTTAAATCTGTTCTCGTGAACATGCCAGGACTCAAATACATATCCAAGATCTATCACAGGTCCACAAAAATTATGGAGCTGCGCAAAGATATTAACCTTGCCAATTCCTGCTCCGACAAGAATAGAGTCGCAATCTTCAAATTCGTTTTCATCAATCGTATCAGTTAGACTCCTATCGACACTGATTTCTACCCAATGAACATTCGATACTCCTAGCTGATTTATAATGCTTTCAGTAATTGCTGCCCGACGTGCCCCATCGGCTGAGTGAACAACCGCAATTCGCTTGCCTTCGAAAACTTTTTTAGCGCGCGGAGACGCAAAAAAAGAATACACAAAATACCCAGGTAAAACATTCTGAGGAGTTATATTTGTCCCACAATCACACAAAAATTTATCCAATAATGGAAAGTAGGGTTCACTAAATGGCACTTTCATAACAAAAAGATGAAATGCAACAATGCCATTATTTATTACAGACATAAGCTCTTTCATGTACAAGGGTCTAAATTCCTTAACTTCCTCTGCAGAATAGCGACCAGAACTATATACTCCGACTGTAAAAGCGTTCAAACCTCGACCAAACCGTATTCTAGCTCGTAAAAACCTTAGAAAATTAAGAAAATTATTCAAAGGATTATGGCAAGAATTGTACCAGTGCGTTCCAAACATAAATTCTAACTCACCATCTCCGATTCGGAGAACAGGAAGATATTTTTTAGTTTGAAGTGAGAGATCAAGTCTTTCGCAAAATGCTTCAAAGCATTCTTCCATATCTGTTTCAACTGGACACAAGCATTGTATCATCTTGGAGGGATGAAATTTTTCAAAACCAGGCACCCAGAAATCACAAAACACAGGAAAAGACTTCATTTTGTATTTATTTGGCAAGCTAAATCGGTTTTTACTTTTCACTAAAGACTCCTTAATCAAAATTGGTTTTTTATCTGTTTTTTCATCCGACAAAATCATGAATTTCTTGCATTTTTTACAATAGGTAAGAAATTCCAAACAATCCTTATTTCTCTTCTAAAAGGTACAGATAGAGAAAACAGTATCATCACATACGCTATCAAGTAGCTTAAAACAAACAAGCAAAATTCTAACCAACTATTATACTTAAAGAATGAAAAGATATAGGTTAGTAAAAAGATAGTCATCATGCCTAAAAAGATTTGTTTGCACATACTTTTAACGTTTTGCGCTGACAAGTTTAAAAGCTTTTTAAACTTTCGTGGAAAATACCATACCGAAACCAAAAGTGTTGAGACTATCGAAGCACAAACAGCGCCTAAAATACCGAAATATTCGGTACCAATTATGACTAGAGGAATGAACAGAAGAGCCTGTAAGCCTGCAACTGCACTCGTACCTTTTACATCTCCTAACGAAAAACATAATTGAGACAAACAGCTACAAATCATCACCAATGCAAGAGCGATACTGATAGCTACATTTACAGCACTGCCCGCAAAGAAATCAGCGCCGACCCACAAATGTACGAATGCTTCGTTAAAGCTAATAATTCCACCTACAATCAAAAATAATAACCAAGTCAAAATATGAACTAAGCGAATTAGAATCTCGCCTAATTTCTCGATATCTCCTGCGCCACTGGCATGCGATATGGCAGGCTGAAAAGCAACAGTCGGCTGATTAATTAGCTCCTTACTCAAATCACATGATTTCCGAGTTAAAGCTAAAATTGCTACACTCCCTGGTCCAAGTATTTTGGCAACTACAACAAGATCAATATTATTGGCAACTGTCGTCAACGTGCGGCTAAAAAAGGTATACGACAATAATTTCCCTAAATCTCTCATACCCAGAAATGAGAACGTTACACCAATTCTTTCTTTATAGACTCTTACAAACAAATAAATACCTTGGAACAAAGAGTAGCAAACCCCGCTAAAAACTATACTTAGTGGAAGGGCCATCAAGCCAAATCCAGAATGTAGTAAGCAATAAGTTACCAAAATGGAACCTATTGCTACTGAGTTATTGATCACTCCGACAAAAATACTTCCCTGGAGACCTGCATTTATAGCGGACAGTCCAAAAGAAAAAATCATTAATGCAGTACCCAAAACAGCCAACGTAAAAGCCTCTAAGATAAGCTCATTATCCGGCTTAGAGATGATATTGAGCGCGTCAGGCAAATACTCCGCCGCAATTAGACCAAAGATAATTGCCACGACGAAAACAATAGCGCCAAAAAGCAATCCTCCACCTATTACATTTTTAACTTTTGTAAAATCTTTTTTGCCATAGGCATCTGCAATTTGTTGTTGCAGGACTACTGTCAGACCAGGATCTGTAGCTGACATCCATGCTAAAATATTTCCAGTGGCCAACCAAAAGCTATATATGTTTACAGGAATAAATTGCAAATATAAGGGAACCATTACTAACCCTTGAATTATGGCAATTCCAATTGCCATATAACGCAAGAAAAGGTTCCATTTTGTAATTTTAGCTCTACTAATATCGATTTTAACAACTACTCCTATGCTGGCCTTTTAATAAAGGACGTTTTACTGGTTGCAATATTTTAGGGACGAAAAACTAGTGGCATATCACTTTTTATCGGCCCACTTATCCATGCCAACAGCAAAATCCCAGGCTGTTTTAACAATAACCTCTAGACTCCGAGTTGCCTCCCAATTTAATATCATCTTGCTCTTTGAAACATCTGCCCAGACAATCCCTACATCGCCTGCACGACGACCAACAATTCGCCTGCGGACGTTGACCTTATTAATCAACTCGAAACTCGAAACCATCTCCAGAACAGAGGTGCCTCTTCCGCATCCAATATTAAAGATGTCATAGTAATTTACATCTTGGGACTTCATATGCTTGACCGCCGCCACATGTGCCTCTGCAACATCACAAACATGAATAAAGTCTCTTATGCAACTACCATCATCTGTTGGGTAGTTATCACCAAAAATTTCTAAAATCGTTCGCTTGCCGAGTGCTACATCAACTATTATGGGCAGTAGGTTTACGGACTTACTTATCTGAACTTCTCCTATGAGGCCACTTTCATGTGCCCCAACTGGATTAAAGTATCGCAGCGAAGTGGCCCGAAACTCCCTATTAACGACCGCATGATGAATTAAAGTTTCAGCTACTGCTTTTGTGGCGCCGTAGGGACTTTCCTGACTATGGGTAGGAGCATTTTCCTTCACAGGCATATCTAATGCAGTTCCGTAGACAGTGCACGAAGATGAAAAAACCAAATCCGCACCATGGACTTCACAAGCTTTTATTACATTAATCAAACCTAAAACGTTATTGTCAAAGTACTTGACTGGATCTAGCACTGACTCATTAACTGATTTGAAAGCCGCGAAATGAATAACGGTGCTAATTGGTCCTTCTTTAGCAAAGACGTCCATTAAAGCCGCCCTATCACCAATGTCAACATTATAAAATAAATGTTTTTTACCAGAGACTCTCTCTATTCTTCGCCCTACACTCAAATCACTATTAATTAGGTTATCTAGAACAATACATTCAAAACCCTGTTCTTGCAGAGCTATAACTGTATGACTACCAATATATCCATAGCCGCCTGTGACCAAAATTTTATTTGTCATAATTTATACCCAAGTGTATTGTTAATTCATGAGTCTCGATGGAGCTAAAACACTAATCTCTTAGGGTCGAATTCTCGATAAACCACGCGTAGGTTGACTTTAGTCCTTCATGCAAATCGATCCGCGGATTCCAACCCATTGCTTTGATAAGCGAAATATCAAGCAATTTGCGGGGAGGACCATCAGGTTTAGATGTGTCGAAGATAATATCTCCTGTAAACCCCACAACCTTGGCAATTAATGTAGCCAATTCCGTTATAGAAACATCTTCCCCCAAACCGACATTCACATGTGAAAGGGTAGGTTTTACCACTTTTGAGTAACTATCTTTTGGATGATTCATAACGAAGCAACACGCTCTCGCCATATCATCTACATGAAGGAACTCGCGCTTTACGGTCCCACTTCCCCAAACCACGACTGACGACTGAGACGTGTATCGTGCCTCATGAAACCGCCGGATTAGCGCAGGAACAACGTGGCTATTTTCAGGGTGGAAGTTATCCCCGAGACCATACAAGTTCGTTGGCATCACGCATCGATAATCCGTTCCAAACTGCACATTGTAGCTTTCACACATCTTTATGCCAGCTATCTTAGCAATAGCATAAGGCTCATTAGTTGGCTCGAGCAGCCCACTTAATAGACTGGTTTCATTCATCGGCTGAGATGCAAACTTGGGGTAAATGCATGAAGACCCAAGAAACATTAGCTTTTTGACGCCCGTTCTATAGGCAGAATCAATCACATTACTTTGAATCATGAGGTTTTGATAAATAAAGTCTGCGGGGTAGGTGCTATTGGCGTTAATTCCGCCCACTTTTGCAGCAGCTAGATAGACTTGATCAATCTTATTTTCACTAAAGAAGCTCACTACTTGCGACTGACTAGTTAAATCTAATTCTTTGTGAGTTGCGGTGACAATTTCATCCCCAATACTAGTTAATTGCCTACAGATTGCAGATCCAACCATGCCTTTATGCCCGGCTACAAATATTTTAACCATCTTCAGATTTAACTCACAGAGTGCGTGGAGTAGCCATGCTCCTCGAGTAACCTTGTTCTTTTAGCTAACTTAAGGTCCTCTTGAACCATTTCAGCGCACATTTCTTGTGCTGTAATCTTTGGCACCCATCCTAGCTTAGACTTCGCTCTCGATGGATCGCCCAACAATGTCTCCACCTCAGAGGGTCTAAAATATCGAGAGTCAACTTTAATGATCACATCACCAACCTTGATAGCTGGAGCATTCTCTCCAACTATCTTGGATACAAAACCATATTCATTTTCGCCCCTTCCTTTAAACTCCAATTCAAAGCCTAGCTCAGCCGCTGACCATTCAAGAAACTGACGTACTGAGTACTGCAATCCCGAAGCTATAACGAAGTCTTCAGGAGTATCTTGTTGGAGCATCATCCACTGCGCCCTTACATAGTCCTTTGCATGACCCCAATCACGAAGCGCATCAATGTTACCCATATACAAACAGTCATCTAAACCTTGTGCAATATTACTAAGACCGCGAGTAATTTTTCTAGTAACAAAAGTTTCTCCTCGGCGAGGTGATTCATGGTTAAACAAAATTCCATTGCAAGCATACATATCATAAGATTCGCGGTAATTCACCGTAATCCAATAGGAATAGAGCTTTGCTGCCGCGTAGGGAGACCTCGGATAAAAAGGAGTAGTTTCTTTTTGCGGTGTCTCTTGAACCAAACCATAGAGCTCAGAAGTTGAGGCTTGGTAAAATTTCGTTTTCTGCTCAAAACCTAAAAATCGAATCGCCTCTAAAAGCCGCAGAGTACCCATTGCATCAACATCGGCTGTATATTCTGGGGCCTCAAAACTTACCGCTACATGTGACTGAGCACCAAGATTATATACTTCATCCGGCTGAACTTCTGACAAAATTCGAGTCAAATTAGACGAATCAGTAAGATCGCCATAATGAAGAACAAAGTTCTGGTTATCAGCATGAGGGTCCTCATAAATATGGTCAATCCGCTGCGTGTTTAGAGAGGATGCGCGCCGCTTGATTCCATGCACCTCGTAACCCTTCTCCAACAGGAACTCGGCCAAGTAAGATCCATCCTGCCCAGTTATACCCGTAATTAATGCCCTTTTCTTCATACTAATTTCCTTCATTATGTTTGGTAAAGAACGTTTGCCCAAATTCTCTTTATAATTTAGTCTAGCTGGTTACTCTTCCGTATACATCTTCAAACCTAACGATATCGTCTTCTCCAAGATATGAACCAGTCTGGACTTCTATAATTTCCAGAGGTATCTTATTCAATAGCCAACTCGCATAGTTGCACATGTAAGGATGGAATTTTTGATCACTAAACACCACTGCCAGATCAAACCACTTAAATTCACCATGCTGATTATCTAATGTTATTTGAGGTTCAGATTTAAACTCTGCATAGTGGGGTAGGTTCACATAATGAGTTGACGTGTTTTGATCAAGGGCACTATTGTTATAAAAATGATCCCACATACCCATGAAAGAAAAACTCTCTACCGCGATGCCTCTTAACCCTAATTCCACTTCAGCAATCCTAAGCAATGCGTCCTGCCAGGTTTCATTTTTGTGTATTCGTCCGCCTGGAGTAAACCACTCACCCTTCAAGGGTTCATTAGTGCGCTTGCCCAACAATAGTTGACCATCGCAGACCAAGCAGAGATCTATTGAGACCAGCGGAGTATTTTCTATAACGGTCTTGAAGGTGTGTGCATCTAACATTGAATCTTCTTTTTAAATCTAACAACCGATAATAGCCTTTATCGAATGCCAGGCTCATCATACTAGGAAGATTTTCTTGTATAATAAAAAACTAGAACGCCCAGAACGCTAAGCATCATCCCTAACATAGAACCCAAGATCACAATGAGTGACCTCTTAGGTTTCAATTTCATTTCTGGCACTATTGGTGAGTCCAGAACCTTAAAAATGTAATTGTCGTTTGCCTCAACCATCATTAATCGTTTCATTTGCTCCTGTTGCAGCGAAGAAAGAGCTTGTTTTATTTCTTCGTAATTGACGGTAGGAGCAAGGCTATTTAGAAATTCAATTGATTGCATGGCCGTCTGCCTATCTTGATCTCTCATAACTTGATCTATTTGATCCATCATAATCTCAACCCATTGTTGAGCTATGAAAGGTGATTCATGCTCAACCGACAATGTTACGAACTGTGTTTTTTTATCTTCATTGACGCTCATGATTGCTGTGTATTTTCTATAAGCTTCTTGTGAGGAGGGAATGTTTGATTTTGGAGGGCTAACTTTTCGTAACCATTGGCGCGACTCTGAGTTAAAAGCGCTTTCTTCATAAGTCAGAGTATTGCTTGCTTGATTCCATTTTTTAACAGCCATCAAATTCTCAAGCTTGATCTGAGGCAAGAAATAATTGGAGAAAAATTCAAAAGACTGGATTCTAGCTATAGCTTCTTGAGCTTTTGAACCTGATTCAGATGGCAAAGAAATCCCAGCTAAACTAGCCATACCACTATACTGTCCAAGCATCCCTCCCATCCCGGTCTTAGATTCCGTTGGCATTACCGTAGCTTGTGACTGGTATATATTAGGGAGCATGAGCGCAAATATAATCGAGATCAGCGAAAATATAGATGTTATTGCTCCTATATAAAATATCTTATCCCAAAGCGCATGAAATAATTCACTAAGATCTATTTCATAGCCATAATCATCATTCAATTGGTCATTGGGTAAATTATTCATATTTATTTTAACAGCTCCTTTAATTGGTTGTACTCTTTTTGTTTTATCTTTAAAAATTTTTTAGTTAAGCGTGTCTTGGCCGCAATGCCTTGAGGGGTTATAAGATATAGATATTGTAATTTATTTTGTGCGTTAGAGAAATTATCTAGTTTGATGAAACCAATATTTACCAAAGCTTTGATGCAGTAGTTTATTTTTCCAAGACTCGTATTTAATGTCTTTGCGAGAGCTCTTTGATTAATGCTGCTGTTTTTCTCTATTTCAACTATGAGCATGAGATCAATCTCATTTAAAGAGTTATCTAAACTAGTTGTGGTGTTTATCACACTTAAATTTAATATGGTTATATCTTAAGTTCGGAGTTAAGTTAATCCCCCGCTTTAACAGAGGAAATAGCTACCGCACGGAAAAGTTCCGTTCATATGTTGAACAATATAACATTTACTTGCTAAAAACTACTGTTTTTGCAAGTAAGCAGCCGAAAGAGTGAGAATTCTTTCTGAGCCCAGCAACGAGATTAGAATGGTCACTCTGTCCTTCACAGCGGTTGTTAAAATTTTAGATATGTAGCCCTTAAAAGGGCCTGCAGTAACCATCACCACATCATCATTAGCAAGTTGCTTGACTGGGGTTGGCTGGATTTTTGAGAGGTATTCTAATTCTTTGAATTGAGTGATTATGGAGTCTTGAGCGATAGCAAGCTGATCCCCAAACCTGATGATAGTTATCAAACCCAGGGTATTTCTAAGGGCTTGAAGATTAGTATTGGCTAATCGAATAAACCCATAGCCTGGAAATAGTGCTTCTGACTTCACATTGCCACTTTTCGCGGTATTGGTAAAAATTCTAGGGATATAAAACTCAATATTCTGATTGTGCAAATTTCTTTCAAAGCGCAATCGCTCATTAATTTTGTACCTTACAACCAACCAGGCTTCATGTGCTATTGTCATGATTGAATTATAGCTTATTAGATGAGATGTTTAGAATGGCTACTCCCACTTAATCGTTCCAGGTGTTTGGGGATAATGTCATATGTCACTCTATTAATTCAAACCACATTATTTATAATTTTAGCAGCTTTGTTCTTAAACTCTTTGTAAAGTATTTTTGATCTTCAGCAATATATACCAAAAATCGCCAGACTTTTTAGTCTGAAATATAGTGACTTCACCTTCAAATAATTTCTGCTGATTGAATCTGAAGCCATGATGCTAAGATATCTATACTTAGCTTTCAAAAATCTACCATATACTCGAATCTTTATCCCAGAGAGTCCCTCGACTCTCAGTATTTCTCTTAATTTATTTAGCATGAAGCTTCTCCGGTTCTATTGGTCGTACTTCCAAACACCATAGTAATTGCTTCTTCCATTTGCAGCAGTCTACAATCGCACAATAATCAACAAACCGACTTGTTATGAAAACTTTAGCGTAAAGGGGGTACGAGACTTTCAAACGAATAATTATTAAATATCATTCACAAGTTCAAACAAATAATCATGTGCTGATAACTACTCTTCTAAAACTTATCCGTTCTTATCTAAAAAAATCTTCTTTCTTTTTAAATCTCTAACCTTGATAGGCATATATTTGAATGAATACTTTTCAAAGTTGATGCCTTGTATATTTTAAAAACCTCAGTAATCACTTGATAGCGTTCTATCTCTGGTGTTGAATTTAAGCGCTATAAAACATCATTGAAACCGATTTAATCGCTATGTGTTAATAATAGCCCAGCAACTGACTGTGCAACAGTGCGAGCCAATTGGTGCCCATGTTCTTGAAACAGTTTCTAGTAAGAATCGCCATCTAGATACTTTGTTAAAACCATTTCATTATCAAGGAGTTTATACGGTCCGGTAAGCTCCTCACCGTTTAAAGAAATCACGATTGAAATATAAGCCCCAGAGTCATAGTAATAAAACCTAGAATTTTGCAGGTCTTTGTTGGTAGACTTAATAGTCATTAAATCATTGAAATAATTATGGCTTCCCATATAGTCCACAATCACTGCGAATCTTGAGGCACTCAAAAGAAAGTTGCGAAGACCTGCGATATAAGCATCTGGTCTTTTAATATGCATCAAAACAGTACAGGCAAAAACAACCTCTGGTAACATTTTTTTCAAAATAGAGTTCTTTGTTATGTCTAAAACTCCTGTTTGAATTCCTTTTCCTTCCGTGGTAAAAGTCTCATGAAAGAGGTTAATCTGCTTTTGGCTTATGTCAAACCCATAGAAATTAATGTCAGGGCCAAGAAGGTAATTCAAGTTAACTAAATGTTTCCCATTACCAAACCCTATTTCGGCAACTGAACTAAAAGTTGGTAGGTTGCAAATTGATTCATAGACACTGCGATGAACGTAGTGAATGGGTTTACCATCACTGATTGTATACAGTTTTTTATTTTGGAATATAAACTCCAATTCGGCTAAACTAGCAGTGTAACAAAGTTGCTCTGCATGCTGTTCTGGCCCGTAATAAGTATCAGAATAAGTATTCCAGTTGTAGTCATCTACATTGATTCGCAACACATGACGTTTAATACGACGCAACATCGCCTCAAAAAATCCTCTAAGCGTATTCTCCTTCTTTTTAGGTGCGTTTAAATAGACCTGATCAAATGCTTTAGCGTTAGTTTTTATTGCGCTCATAACTCTACCTTTATATTTAATGACATGATTAGTTTTCGATCATCTGTAATGATACAAAATTTTAAGGGCTATAGAAACTCTGATCCACTTTTCATTTATCTTCTGGTAAGACCTCTCGTACTGAAGGGTGAGTAAATATTACTTTTTTACTGCTTGAATGTTTGCCAGTGATGGTGATGAGAAATATAAAGTCCTGGGTGGTTAATTTTATTAACGGCTCATTACGACCACGCAACCATATCTTTCCGTAAGACTAAAACCAATGTCTTGCAGTTTACTAATTTGCTCATCTATTGTGTGTGAAGATGTATTTTCTAGCTCAGCGATAATTAAAACGCATTTTTTAAGAGCTGCTTCGTCTTTGAAAAAGACTGCCTCTTCCGCACCCTCTATATCTGCAAGTAATGTATATTCACTATCAATTTGATTCTCTTCTAATACATCGCTTAGCGTTGTTGCATCAACATAACTTCCCAACTCAGTGCCCTTTTCATGAATTTTAGAGCCAGTTACTGATGTAAATTCAAAAGAAACCTTATCAACACCATATGCTATAGCCTTATTCACAAGGATATATTCGTTGTTTGTAGGCAAAAGTAACTTCAAGCTATTTAATTTTTCAAAATTCTCCAAAGATGCTTCAATGCATATAAATTTAGTATGCTGACGGATATTGGATAGCACTCCGAGTGTAACTCCGACAGAGCTACCTAACTCAATAATAGTGCTGGAAAAAGCAAATCTTTTCGCAAATCTAATCTCTGCTGCCTCCCAAATGCCCCAAAAAATCTTTGCTGCATCTTTGTCAGAAACTAATGAGTAATCGAACTTTCCTCCAAAAAGATTCCAGCGAATCTTAAAGAATTTTAGAGCCTTTCCTATATATGAATTCAGCAAAAAATAAAGTAGAAAATTTTTTATATTTGGTGACACTAAACTCTTTAATTTTCTTTCCAAAGAAGTCGTTTTGAGATCAATATTTTTGTTCTCATTCTGTTTTTTTTGTTGCATATTAGACCTTATAATCTGTTATTTTGTATGACATACATAATACATTTATGAAGTCTAATAGTAGCAGAACTTTACAACATGGAAAACAGCGTAGGAATGGGGTTGTAGGGCGACAAACTATTCCCACTCGATCGTGGCTGGTGGTTTGCTAGAGATATCATAGACCACTCTGCTTATTTCTTCGATTTCATTAACAATTCTATTTGAAACCAGAGCAAGAAATTCATATGGAAGTTTTGCCCATGTAGCAGTCATAAAATCAACTGTTTCAACCGCTCTAATTGCTATAACATCGGCATATCTTCTTTCGTCTCCGACCACACCAACAGATTTAACTGGCAGATAGGCACAAAATGCTTGGCTTACTTGATGATATAAATCAGCCTTAATCAATTCCTCAATAAATATAGCATCCGCATTTTGAAGAGTGATCACTTTTTCTGGCGTGATTTCCCCTAAAATTCTGACTCCCAAACCAGGGCCAGGAAAGGGATGGCGATTTAACATCTCAAGCGGCAGGCCTAATTCAGCTCCCATCTTCCTAACTTCGTCCTTAAAGAGATCTCTTAGGGGTTCTACAAGCTCCATCTTCATATCATCAGGAAGGCCACCAACATTATGATGGGACTTGATCACCCTTGCTTCCTTGGATTCAGATTCAGAGGATTCAATCACATCAGGATAAATGGTGCCTTGAGCAAGAAAGTTGATATCGTCCTTTAATTTGGCTGACTCATTATCAAAGATATCAATAAAGGTCCGGCCAATAACTTTTCTTTTTTGCTCTGGATCTGACACGCCTTTTAAATGTCTGTAAAAGATCTTCTTGGCATCAACAACTAGTAAATTTAGATCCATTTTCTCTCTGAATAAACTCTCCACCTCCTCCGCCTCATTTTTTCGAAGCAATCCATTGTCTACAAACATGCATATTAAATTTTTTCCAATGGCTCGATCCAGCAACATGGCTGTGACCGAAGAATCAACGCCTCCAGACAGGCCAAGTAAAACTTTTTTATCTCCCACCCTTTCTTTTATATCAATAATTCGCTGTTCAATGAGATTGCTCATTTTCCATTGAGCCAGACAATTACAGATTTTAAATATGAAGTTTTCTAAAATAATGTTGCCGTCTTTGGTGTGAGTCACCTCGGGATGAAATTGCAGTGCATATATTGGCTTTTGAGAGTGTTCCATCGCAGCAATGGGGGCGGACGGTGTTGAGGCGATTAAATTAAAGCGATCTGGCAAGGTGGAGACGTGGTCTCCATGGCTCATCCAAACGTCCATTGAGGATCCGGGGCTCAAGCCATCAAATAACAGTGAGGTCTTCTCAATGGTAATGGCTGCATGTCCGAACTCTTTTGTTTTTGAGGCGGTCACTTGGCCGCCAAATTGCTCAGCTAAAGTTTGCATGCCATAGCAGATACCCAAAATGGGAATGTCTAGATTGAAAATAATCTCAGGAACTCTAGGGGTGTTGCTGTTGGTAACCGATTCTGGGCCGCCAGAAAGAATGATCCCCTTTGGATTCAGTTCAATG
>Ga0206131_10005172_pt1 | contig 13927 bp, 13 predicted proteins | sample Helgoland_Spring_FD_148636 | JGI IMG/M metagenome (GOLD analysis project Ga0206131, IMG submission 148636) | Pelagic subsurface seawater microbial communities from Kabeltonne, Helgoland, North Sea - Helgoland_Spring_Bloom_20160517_1 | ecosystem: Environmental > Aquatic > Marine > Epipelagic ...
CTCATGTCACCAATAGTTAGTTTTTCAGTATTCCCAAAATATGCATCAACAGCTTTCAAAATAATTTTTTTACTTAGGAAAGAACTTTTCCTATATTTAGATTCATGATTCGATAAAATTCCAACCGATGCGAAAATGCCTTTCTCCCTATATGACTTGATTGACTGCATTGTTATATATTTTGAGATTCCATATGGATCTTTTGGGTTGGGGGCTGAGCTCTCACTAATGAGGCTTTTGCTTGGTAAAAAAATTAAGGTTGACGATGCATAAAAAAATCTAGTTTTTTTTGAATGATTAAAAATTGCATCTAGAAAATATATTGGGCTGAAACTATTTATATAAATTGAATTTTGTAGATCATCTGAAAAATTGGAAATCTTATCTTGAGATGATTTATGGGATGCAGCAAAAAAGTAAATTTCATTCGGCTTCAAAGACTTTACTAGATTTGTAACAGACTCTTTATTTAAAATATCAAAATTATTTCTATGAATTTTATGAACATCATATTGTTTATTAGTCAAAAGCTCATTCATTAGCGTGCCGTCCTGACCCTCGCTGCCAACAATAATTGCTCTTTTTAACGACATTTTTTTGCCTTAACTACAAATTAATAATTTCAAGACTAGGCAATGGTAGGATTATTTTAAAACCTTTAAATTTTTTATTGTTAATAAAAAAATCTTTAAAATGCCAAGGCAAAATAAATAAATAATCAGGGTTGCTATCTAAAAGCTCATCCTCAGAAACAATAGGTATATTTGTTCCCGGTGTTGTACAACCATATTTGTTCTTATTAACCTCTCCAATAGATTCTAATAGACTTGAATCCAGTCCATAGTGTTGGAGAAGCACATTTCCTTTGGTACTTGCTCCAATTCCTACAACCCTTTTTCCATCTTTTTTTAATTCAGATAATAATTTTATTGTTTCTTTTTTTAATGCTTCAATTCTATTATTAAATTCCGAGAATTCATTGAACCAGTTCTTAGAGTTTTCATTATCTAAAATGTCGTTGACTTTTTCTTTTCTTAAAATTCCTTTATTCTTATGGCCAACAACTAGGCTAAAAGAACCACCATTTATATCATTAAACTCAATATCTTTTACTTCAAGGCCAGCGGTGTCGCAAATATTATTAATATCATTAAGCTTGTAGTACTCAATATGTTCATGGCAAATAGTATCAAAAGAATTTGTTTCTAGCATCAAGGGCATATAGCTTTGCTCTAGACACCATACACCATCATTTTTAAGTATTTTTGCTATTTCCTTTGTGAATAGCAATGGGTCTGGTAAATCATAAAAGCATGAATAACTTGATATGAGACTTGCTTTCTTACCATTCAAAATAGTATCTAAATTTTTAGATGGAAAGAAATCAGGCACTAAAGTCGAGTGAAATTTTTTATAATTATCTATGAATTTTGTGCCTGTGAAATCAACGCCTATTTTTTGCAAATTATTTTCAAAAAAACTTAATGAGGTTGCATCATTGCTGCCAATATCAATAACTATATCACCATCATCAAGGCTAACTATGCTTTTGAGCATGTCTGCTTTTGATTTAAGATGGTCTACCATAGATGAATTCAATGCAGACTCATATCCATAACCTTCTCCATATAATAAATCTAAATCATAAACTTCATTTATCTGAGTTAAACCACAATCTTTACACATTGATAATGACATATTAAATTTATTAACTGATTGGCCATCTGGAATAAAAACACCAGTAAGTGCTTGAGGTCCAAGATCAAAAACATTTATTAAGTTCAGTGATTCACATACTCTACATTTTTTATTTATCTTTAAATTAGTCATTATTTTCCTTAATCTCCAATTTCTTGTATTAATTTTTGATTTTTTGCATCCTTAAGATCGCTCTCAACCATAAGATCAACCATTTCATCAAAAGATATCTTTGGTTGCCAGCCAAGATCTTTATGAGCTTTGGTTGGATCCCCCAAAAGAGTTTCCACTTCACTTGGCCTGAAATACTTTGGATCTACTTTTACAATTGGCTTGTCATTAAAATTACCAACCTCATTGATTCCTTGACCTGTCCAAGTTATCGGCATACCTAATTTCATAGCAGCTTTTTCAACAAAAAACCTGACACTATATTGCATGCCTGTTGCAATAACATAATCAATTGGCTTGTCTTGTTGAAGCATCAACCACTGCATTTCTACATAATCTTTAGCATGCCCCCAATCTCTTAAAGCATCTAAATTACCTAGATATAGAGTTTCTTGCATACCAAGCATAATTCTGGATAGAGCCATAGTGATTTTTCTTGATACGAATGTTTCACCACGTCGCTCTGACTCATGATTAAACAAAATACCATTACAGGCAAACATATCATAAGACTCTCTATAATTTACAGTTATCCAATATGCATAAAGCTTAGCAACACCATATGGGCTTCTTGGATAAAATGGAGTAGATTCACTTTGAGGTGTTTCTAAAACCTTTCCATATAACTCACTTGTGCTTGCCTGATAAAATTTAATCTTCTTTGTCAATCCAAGCTGCCTTACCGACTCGAGAAGTCGTAATGTTCCCAGAGCATCACAATCCGCAGTATATTCAGGCTGCTCAAAACTTATTGCTACATGGCTTTGTGCTGCCAAATTATATATTTCATCAGGTTTAACTTTAAAAATAACATTTGATAAACTCAATGCATCATTCATATCAGCATAATGCAATTTTAGATTCTTACTCAAAGGATTTGAATCTTGTAATAAATGATCTATTCTTTCAGTATTAAAGAGAGAAACTCTTCTTCTTAATCCATGCACTTCATAACCTTTGGATAAAAGCAGTTCGGCTAGATAGGACCCGTCCTGTCCGGTAATTCCAGTAATTAACGCTATTTTATTTTTCATTTTTTATTCTTCCATATATATCTTCGTACCTAACTATGTCGTCTTCTCCAAAATATGTTCCTGTTTGAACTTCTATAATATGTAGCTCATTGGTTTCGCTATTGTTTTTTAAAGAATGAATTGCTTCTTTAGGAATGAAAGTAGATTCATTTTGTTTTAAAATAAATTCTGCATCTCCATTTCTTACCTCAGCCTCACCCTCAACAACAACCCAATGCTCAGATCTCTTAAAATGTTTTTGCACACTTAATTTAGATAAAGGATTAACAATCAACCTCTTGACATTAAATGTTGGGCCGCTATCAATACATTCATAGCTACCCCATGGCCTATAGACTTTTGAATGATTATCAACTTCAGGATATTTTTTTTCAATTAATAAATCCATAGCCTTTTTAAAATTATGCATTTGATCTTTCTTGCAAATAAGAAGAGCATCTTTCGTATCTGAGATAACCATATCTTGTATACCAAGTGTCACAATTAGTCTATTTTGACCGTGAATTAATGAATTTTTTGTTTCAAAACACTCAATCTTACCTATTAAAGAATTGCCATTGCAGTCAAGATTAGGATCTACTTCATGTATTTGATTCCAAGAACCAAGATCATTCCACGAACTTTCAACCTCTATCATTTTACCAATTTTTGTTTTTTCCATGACAGAGTAATCAAAAGAAATACTCTTGCATTGCGAAAAGTAGTCTTTATTAATTCGAATAAAGTTGGAATCAAAAGAATGCGATTCAAGTGATTTTTGAATCAAACTGTGCAAATTAGGCTCAAAACTATTTAATTCATTTAAAAAAGTTGAAGTCTTAAACATAAAGATACCCATATTCCAATAATAACTTTCAGAATTAACATAGCTTTGTGCTATTTCTTGATTTGGTTTTTCAGTAAATGACTTGATAGCAAAGCCTTTTTTTAGTTTCTTGCTTGTTTGAATATATCCATAACCCGTATGCGCATATCTAGGCTTTATACCAAAAACAATTAAGCTTTTTTCTATAATTTTTTTAGCATCATCTATGGCCTCATGAAACCTTCTTGTGTCCTCAATTAATGCGTCAGCTGACATTACTAGCAGAACTGTATTTTTATCAACAACATTTGCAGCAAGAGCTATTGCAGCTGTAGTATTTTTACCCACTGGCTCTAAAATAATTTGCGCGTCAATATTTATATCCTTAGTCTGCTCTTTAACTAAGAACCTATGTGATTCATTGCAGACAATAATAGGATCATTAAAATCATTAGATTGCACACGAAGAAGAGTATTTTGTAACAAGCTTTTATCTGAAAAAATTTTTGAAAACTGTTTAGGGTAACCTGCTCTTGAAATTGGCCATAACCTTGTTCCGCTTCCGCCAGCTATTATAATAGGAGTAATTTTCATTATTAATTTAAGGATCTAGCAAGAGAATCTACAACATAATTTTGTAATTTATGAGTAAGTTTATTATGAACAGGTATAGAGATAGCACTTTTTGCATAATTCTCAGATTCTGGAAAGTCTCCAACTTTAAAGCCTAATTTTCTATAGTAAGGATGTAAATGAACTGGGGTATAGTGCAAATTAACACCTATACCAAAGTCTCTAAGTTTAGCAAAAATCTCACTATGCTTTTGTATATGTTTTTTTTCTTTCAATCGAATAACATAAAGATGAAAAGAGCTTCGTAGCTGTTCACCAGATGATAGTAATGGTAAATTTAAAGGAAGTTCTGCAAGCATGTTATTGTATCTTAAAGCAATATCATTTCGTTTTTGAACAAACTTATCAAGCCTTTTTAGCTGACTTCTTCCTAGAGCTGCATGAACATCAGTCATCCTATAGTTATAGCCAAGTAATTGCTGCTCATAACTCCATAGCCCTTTTGATTTTAACAAAAATTTACTACTATCTTTTGTAATTCCATGGCTTCTTAGCAAATTAAATTTAGCAAAAAGTTTGGTGCTGTTAGTTGTAATCATGCCTCCCTCTCCCGAAGTTATTATCTTGACTGGATGGAAACTAAATACTGTTATGTCTGACCATTTACATGAACCTATTGGTGATTGTTTATATTTTGCTCCTATGGCATGAGAGGCGTCTTCAATTATTTTAAATTTATACTTTTTTGAAAGATCTTTTACTTTTTGCAAGTCACAAGGCATTCCTGTTAAATGAACTAAGATAATTACTTTTGGTAAACTGCCATCTCTTTCTGCATGTATTAATTTCTTTTCAAGTTTCTTTGTGCACAAATTAAATGTTACTGGATCTATATCAACAAAATTAACTTGAGCTCCACAATATAAAGCACAATTTGCAGATGCAACAAAAGTATTAGGTGAGGTCCAAACAATATCGCCACCTGATAAATCAAGAGCCATGCAGGCAATATGCAATGCGCTTGTTGCAGAGTTACATGCTAGAGAATATTTAGCACTAACCTTTAACGCAACCTCTTCTTCAAATTTTTCTATTTCGGGGCCTTGTGTTAAGAAATCAGACTTCAAAACTGAGGTTACAGCTTCTATATCATCCTTATTTATATCCTGAGTCCCGTAAGGAATATATTTAATATTATTCATATTTATTTACTGAGCTTCTGGATTATCATGAAGCCATGTTTGTAAATCTTCTTTAGTCATCCAAGATTTATTATTATCTGAGGTGTATGAAAAATCACTGGCTACTCTTTTCCCATCTTTTATCCTATCTGGATCTAGAGAAGCGTCATATATGTTAGGTAGAATCTTATAATGTTCTTTATATTCATAGGTATAAGCAGCATCTTCTAATCCGATCATTTGTTCATGCATTTTTTCACCAGGCCTAATTCCAATTATTTCAGTTTTTATCCCGGGTGCTACTGCTTCTGCTATATCCATAATATTCATAGATGGTATCTTTTTAACATAAATTTCACCACCTTTCATATCCTCAAGAGCATGCCAAACCAAGTCCACTCCTTGCTCAAGAGAAATCATAAATCTAGTCATTAATGGGTCAGTGATTGTAATTATTCCTTTGTCTTTTGTAGAATTAAAAAATGGGATGACCGAACCTCTAGATCCCATAACATTACCATAACGAACAACAGCGAATTCGGTTTTATCTTTACCAGAATATGCATTAGCTGCAACAAAAACCTTGTCTGAAGCTAGTTTTGTAGCACCATATAAATTTATTGGACTGCTTGCCTTATCTGTAGAAAGTGCTACAACCTTTGAAACACCTTGATCAATACTGGCATCAATAAGGTTCATTGCACCAATTATATTAGTTTTAATACATTCGAAAGGGTTGTATTCAGCAGTTGGCACTATTTTAGTAGCTGCTGCATGAACAACAATATTAACATCATCAAGAGCTCTATTAAGCCTATCCTTGTCTCGTACATCGCCAATAAAAAATCTAACCCTTGGATCACCTTGATAAAGCTTAGCCATTTCCCATTGCTTCATTTCATCCCGAGAGTAAATTATTAATTTATTTACATCTTTTTGAGCAAGAGTCATAGGTACAAACTTATTCCCAAATGAGCCAGTTCCCCCAGTAATTAGGATATTCTTTTTTTTCATTTTATATATTTCCCTTTTATGAAAAGCTCGTATCAGCTTTTTTATAGTTTTTAAAAATCTCCAAACATACAAAAAACAATAGAGAAGCCATGAAAGACATCAAAAATGTTAACAAAATAATAAGAGTTCTTTTTGGCGAAGATTTGTTTTCTGGAATTCTTGGAGAATCAATATAAGTAAATACATATTCATCAGAATTTTCTGAAATCATAGATTTTTTTAAGTTTGACTCAATCAAAGAGGCAATAATTAATTTAACATCAGAGTTTTGGGTTTTAGTTAGTCTTTCTTCTAAAAAAAGAATTTGGCTATCTGATGTTTTGAGATCTTTATCTCTTATGTAATCATTTAAACTTTTTATAATAAAATTTAATAATTTAAAAGATTTTTGAGCGGAGGTATTATAGAAGCCAATTCTAGTAGTCGAGGTTGCTTTGTTATTTGATATTTTAAGATTGCTAAGATAAATTGAGTGTAATTGTTCATAACTATATATAGTTCTTTGTCCGTCAAGTAAATCAGAAGTAAAACTCTCATTGAGCAATAGAAAATCAAAGAAATCTTTTGATTTAATATTTTCAATTGCTATTAACGTAGAATTGTTAGCGGAACCAGCACCAGCAAGTATTCCAAGACTCCCTAGCGAAGATGCTATGCCTGATTGAGATTGATTAATATTATTTTTACTAGATGCTTCTAAAATTGCAAATGACTCAAATTGATCTTTAAGATTAAATGCATAGAAGGCAGAGCCTATTGTAAAAAAAAAAGTAAATATTATTATTCTATTTTTAACGATCATTGCTAAAGATATTAAATCTAAAAAAGAAAATTCATTAGTATCTTTTATTATTTTATTCATTTTTATAAACTATATTCATTTTTACTTATATCAGATTATATCTGAATAAAGTATCAGATATAAGCATTTCAAACGATGGTACCCAGAGCCGGACTTGAACCGGCATGCAGTTGCCTGCGAGGGATTTTAAGTCCCTTGTGTCTACCAATTCCACCACCTGGGCTTGATAAAAAAGACATTATTCCAAAATTTAATTGTAATTGATAGTTAAATATTAATATTTAAAAATTGATTAAGATTTCTTATGTTAAGTCCTATTTCAGAAAATTCTATATTAATTTCATTATTCTCGTAGGAAATTGCTCGATCATGCATTTCTCTATAAATATCTTTATTGACATCTTTATAGTACCCAAGAATATTTATAAAGTTTCTTCCCATATATTTGATTGCAGATTTTTCAATTGCTTCAAACTCAATGCCGTCTTCATAAAAATTTGCTATTAGCAAGGCAGGAACGCCTATTTTAAATAGCTCTTGAAGCGTCACACCTAGGGCAGTTATAACATATGAACTTTTACTAAATATTTGATATATATTTTTTGGATTTTTAATAATATCTTTTTCATCTATAAATTTAAAAATTTCATTTCTATTATGTTTATAATTTGGTCCTAAAATAACTTTGGTATTATTTGTTTCGTTAATGCTATCTAATATGTTTAGTGTCATCAAAGTCAAATTATTTGGATCTTCGCCACCAAATGAAATTAATTTATAACCTTTAGGATCCCAATGGAATTCATTAATTGAAGGGTGGAGGATTAAATTTTTATAGCCGGACCGGAATTGTGTGTTTTTAATCAAAATCTCTTCATTTTTAGAATAATAGGATGGAGTGATACAAATATCAGCATTATTTGTAAGTTTAGTCGTATTATCTATAACAACTAATTTTTGATACTTACCTTTTAATACATGAAGTAGGTCTGATCTATCTTTTTTTGTATCAATAAAAAAATATTTAAAAAAATGATTATTGTTTAACTCCTTTAATGAAATTGATGAAATATTTTTATCATCGTAAAAAGATTTTTGAACAATATTTTCATAACAACATATAAAATCATCTTTTATTTGAAAATTTTCTATTAAATTTACAATCCTATTAAGATGCCCGGTACCTATTCCATCACCGCCTTCTGCATATAAAAGGCTTTTCATTTATTTAATTGTCTCTTCCCTGGTATGTAAGAGAGGTCTTAAGCCGTCAGAGGGATCTGCTCTCCACTCTCTTTCAATAAGCTCACACTCTACAGGCTCTTTTATTCCATTTCCATCTGCAGCAATACCATGATTAATATTCTTTATAAGTGACTCCATTTCATTAGGCAGCCAACAATGACCTGATGCATACTCTTCTCCATTTCCCTCAAGATCTAAGTGAAACTCAATAGCAGAGGCACCCCATTTATTAATACTTCTAGATATAACTCCTGGATTATATGTGTGATCAGACCAGCCCACATTACATCCAGTTAATTCTCTAATAGTCTTGATAGCAGAGAGATTTGATTCTTCATATGGCGCAGGATAGGAAGAGGTGCAATGCATTATTGTTAAATCATTGCATCCATTTTCTGTAATAATCTTAACAGCATGTTTTATCTCATCTGTATTAGCCATACCCGTTGATATTATTAATGGCTTTCCAGTTTTAGCGCACTTTATTAGTAATTCATCCCATAAAAGTTCATATGAGGCTACTTTGTAAAAATCAACATATGGAAGCAACTCGTCTACAGCATCAAGATAAAAAGGTGTACAAGAAAATTTTATATTTCTTTTTTTACATTCCTTGCTTAAAGGCTCAAGAAATTCCAAAGGTAACTCCCAGTCTTTTCTTTTTGCAATATCCTCTCTTTTACTTAAAATTTCTGGTGCAAATAACTCATCTATTTTAAAAAGTTGAAATTTAACGGAATCGCAGCCAATATCCGCAGCTTTATTTACAAAATCTAAAGATCTGTTAAGGTCCTGCGAGTGATTGCTAGAAACTTCTGCTATAAAATTTATTTTCATATAATTCTCACTAATAACTACTATAAATCCAAATAGGTAATATCTATTTTTTCTCTCAGCTCATCTTTTGAAACTGATGTCGAGCAAATATAATCAACTAAAAAATTATCCTCATCAGTGATATTGTAATCTAAACTTGCTCCAGCTTCTTTTGCAATTACCATTCCGGCTGCAACATCCCATAATTTATTTGCCTTTCCAATTGCAAGAGAAAATTTACCATTTGCAATATAAGCAAGATTCATAGCGGCTGAGCCTGTTCTAAGACATCCTTGAGATATATCATTTAAATCTCCGAAAATTTGGAATTCGCATGATCTTTTACTTGGATTATATGCTCTACCTGAAAATGCCATAGAACTTATTCCCATACTTATATCAATTTTTTCTGTACTTAATTTTCTTTGATTTAAAAAACATCCTTTGCCGTTTTCAGCATAATAAACTTCTTTAGCATAAGGATTATATATAACTCCTATTTGTGGCACACCATCAACCCAATATGATATTGAAACACAGAATAGAGGTACATTATGGATATAATTTACAGTGCCATCTAAAGCATCTACTATCCACATTTCAGAACTTACATTGCCAATCATTCCACTCTCTTCTGTAAGAATGCAGCTATTAGGATCAAATTCTTGTAATAAAGAAACTACCTTATTTTCGGATAGTCTATCGACTTCTGAAACAATATCCCTAAGCGATTCTTTATTTTTTGTTTCATGTATTTTTCCATAATTGTTCATTAACAATTCGCCAGCATCAACGGCTGCTTTTATAGCTATCTCTAATCTAGTCATGTTTTTGTATTCCCTTTAGTAACTGTAATGAACTATCCCATTCCTTAATCATAATTTTATACAACGCCTCATGCGGTTGAATTTTAATTATTACTTCTAAAAATTGTTCTTTAGAAAGAGAGTTTAATAAGATATTGATATGAAAGTCATTGTCATTTTCTTCATCATATAAAAAAGCAGACATAATACCTAGAACTAAATACTTAGGTTTTACTCCGGCAGTAAGAGCTAATTGCGCAGCTCCTATCAATCTATCCTCAAGCCCTAGCTTGCGAAAAGGCTCTCTTGCAACTCTTGAAATTGGATCAAATAATAACGTGTTTGAAAAACGAGATAATTCTTTATCGCTATACCAATCTACAAAGTCTTTATCTAAATTAAATAAAAAAACTATGGAGGTATTCATTTCTTTCATGGCCCCTTCAACTATTTGATAGATAGCATCATCTTGCATCCCTTCATGCAAATATTTATTTCCATTTAAATAACCAAGATATGCTGCAATACAGTGCGGGGTATTATGAATAAATAATTTAGCTGCCCATTGCTTATCTAGTTCAGTCTTATCAACATATTGAATATCGCCACCCATAGAAGAAGCTCCATTCTCTACAAAGCAAACACCATCTTCTGTAATTATACTTAATTGATCTTCATCTAATTTATCCTGAGAGGCTGTATTTGAGGTTATTACATCAGGAACACCAAAGAAAAAATTACTCTTTCCAGTCATAACTTTTAGTTCTTCTGATAGTGAAGAGTCATTTTCAAATAAAACAATTGGGCACTCTACATCTTTAAGGACTTGCATCAAAGAAAAAACTTGTCTAGGACCAACAGCTGTTATTATCCCATCAAAGTCTAATGGATTTTCTTCTCCGGGCTTGAAGCAATGCACGAAATTACATACCAAAGATTCATATTTATTATTTTTAGTTCTATAGGAAGTAAAGCTTTTCTTGTGATTCATTTCATCTCTAAGATGAGTATTATTTTCTACATAATATAATTCATACTCATCATTATTGAATAGCCAAGGAGTGTAGCCGCGACCTATTGCGCCAGCACCATAAATTAAAATCTTTTTTTTCACTTGATGTCCTTATCAATCGTTATATTAATCTCTTTTTTGATGTTGTTCATATTATTTAGCGCATCATTATAATCAACTCCACTTGCAATAATAAAACAAACTCTTTTAGTGCAATCGGTATATGGTTGAACAATGTCTCCAACATTATATCTAAAGTAAATAAATTCAAAACCATCAAATAATTCTATTTTTTTAAGTCCCTTAATATCAACTATCTTGCCAGGCAAGGGCCATAAACTTTCTGATATGCAAACTCTATTTTTTGTATCTAACAAAATTGAATTATCAAATGGCTTCCCTAATGAAGTCTGAATAGCTGCTTTAAGAACATTTTTACCAGTTGCAAATGGAACAAGGTATTGACAATCAAAGCCACCAGACAAACGAACAGTCATTTCAATGATTCTTGGCCCATCATTGGTCATCATCATATCAAATTTTGCAGCACCATGAGATATACCAATCGATTTCGATACATGCTCAGCAAGTGCATACATTTCTTTCTGATTTTTTTTAGATAATTGACTGGGATGAACAAGGCCAGTTTCAATAGCAAAACCATTGGATTTATCAAAACCTCTGTCTGTAATAAAACATTCATGGAAATCACCATTTATATCAAAAATAGTTTCTACAGTATGCTCACTTCCAAGCCACAATGATTCTATCAAGGCTTTTGAAGATCTAGAGACTTCTATTGCCTCAAGAACAGTTTCTTTTACGCTATTGAAATCAGGTTCATAAAATATTTTAGTACCTCTGCTGCCTGAGCTTGATGTGTTCTTAACTATCAATGGGTAGCCAACCTCTGACAAGATTTTGTCTAAAGTATCTAAGTTATCTTCGGTCATTACGTAAAAACTTGGAACTGGGATATCAAGTTCCTTCATTTTTTCTCTAAATAATTCTTTATGATTAACTAAATGTGCTATTTCTGATGATACCCCAGGAAGTTTCAAATGCTCTGCAAGCCTTGTCATTGTTTCCGGAGCATCTATTCCTGCAGCCAAAACACCCTCGATAGAAACACCCTTTGCAGTTAAATCATCAGCTAAATTTATATGTTTCTTAATATCGAATATATCTATAGGACTAAAGATATCAGCATGCTGAGAGCACATACAGTTTGGGCTTGCATCTGTAACAATTACTTTTAAACCAATTTTCTTAGCCTCTACAATAAGGGGTATCTGGAGAACCCCGCCTCCAATTATCCAAAGATAACTTTCTTTCATATAATTCTTTATAATATTTATTTACTTAATTTTAATACTTGCATTAATAAAGTTGGAGGCTGAATCCGGAATCGAACCGGAGTTAACGGCTTTGCAGGCCGCTGCATAACCACTCTGCCATCCAGCCTGATTAAACAATGTGTATTGTATACATCTATGTTGTAAAGTAAAAATATAAATGAATTTTTACTCTCTTTCTATATCATCCTCTAAACAGTCCTTACCATACTATTTATTAAGAACTGGTATCCTTGAATGAATTTATTGTATATAAGAGGCCTGTATATAAAGTGACAAAAAAGGAAGCGAATAGGAAAATATCGGCAACAACAATTAGAAGCATATTATTTAAAGTTAAGGCAATCAGATAAATACTCAGTGTAAAAAGCTGTATTGTTGTTTTTATTTTTGCTAGAAAAGTAACTTTTGTTGCATCGCTTTTATTATTCCTAGCATTGAGGTCTCTTAATGCACCAACCCATATTTCTCTAGTAATTATCAATGATCCAAAAAACCCTATCAGATAACTTGAAAGGTTTACTGCCAAACCAAAAAAAACAAATACTATAAGAATTTTGTCAGCTATTGGATCGAGGATTTCTCCAAGCTGAGATACTGCATTATATTTTCTTGCCAAGTAACCATCCAGCCAATCTGTTAAACCAGCAATATAAAACAAGATAAGTGCCAACAAATAACCATCCGAGGACATCAATAACAGAAAAATAATTGCTGCCAATACAATTCTTGAAAGTGTTAGAAGATTTATAAAAGTAACCATTATTTTATATTTTGTTTTATTAGATTAGCTATTTTGTCATTAATGCCTCTTACAGTCATTAAATCTTCTATATTTGCAGATTCTATATTTTTTAAGCTTTTAAATTTTAAAAGAATCCTATTTTTTAAAACAGGACCAATACCAGGAATTAAGTCTAGTTGTGATTTTTTTATAGAGCCCCTTTTCTTCTTTCTTTGAGCAGTTATTGCAAACCTATGTGACTCATCCCTCATTTCCTGCAGAACGAGATATGCTTTGGAGTATTTATCTAATTCTACAATTCCATTATCTGCTAATATGGTCTCTGTAGCTCTTACCCTGTTCGATCCTTTAACAATTGAAATAACCTCAATATTGTTATAGGCCGATTTATCAATTACTGATTTGCTATATTTCAACTGAATTTTGCCGCCATCTATTAAAATGATATCTGGCTTAATGTTAGGATCATCATAATACTTTATTCTCCTTTTAAGCACGTGCTCCAGGGAGCCCACATCATTACCAGACAACTCTCTAGGAATATTAAAAGTTCTATATTCCTTTTTTTGAGGGCCTTGATTGGAAAATACCACGCATGATGAAACAGCATGATCTCCAGAGATATGACTAATATCGTATGCCTCAATTTTTTTAATGCTATCCTTTAAAC
>Ga0206131_10005174_pt1 | contig 13926 bp, 9 predicted proteins | sample Helgoland_Spring_FD_148636 | JGI IMG/M metagenome (GOLD analysis project Ga0206131, IMG submission 148636) | Pelagic subsurface seawater microbial communities from Kabeltonne, Helgoland, North Sea - Helgoland_Spring_Bloom_20160517_1 | ecosystem: Environmental > Aquatic > Marine > Epipelagic ...
AGTGCGTGAGGAAATCGAAGTCGCCAAGGCCGCCAAAAGAAGTGATGGGCCAAAGCGGGTTCTGGTGCTCGGCTCCTCGACTGGCTATGGCCTCTCCTCCCGTATTGCCGCCGCGTTTGGTTATGATGCGGCTACATTTGGCATCTTTTTTGAGCGCCCATCGACCAATGGCAAGCCAGCCAGTGCTGGGTGGTATAACTCCGTGGCATTTGAAAAAGCCGCTCACGAGGCGGGTCTTTACGCCAAGAGCATCAACGGCGACGCATTTTCCAACGAAGTCAAAGCGCAGGCAATTGCACAGATCAAAGAAGACCTCGGTCAAATCGATCTAGTCGTGTATAGCCTTGCTTCCCCGCGTCGCACCGATCCAGAGACCGGCGAAGTTTACAAGTCAGTGCTCAAACCAATCGGCGACCAAGCATTCACCAACCGCACGATGGACACAGATCGTGACGAGGTCAAAGACGTCACCATTGAGCCAGCGACTGAAGAAGAGATTCAACACACCATCAATGTGATGGGTGGTCAGGACTGGGAGCTTTGGATGAAGGCGCTTGATGATGCTGGGGTGCTAGCACCTGGAGCAAAGAGTGTCGCTTATTCCTACATCGGCCCCGAAGCCACATGGCCCGTTTACACCAACGGCACCATCGGTCAGGCCAAGAAAGATGTCGAGCGCGCTGCGGCAGCCATCACCGAGGCTTACGATTGTGCCGCCTATGTCGCGGTCAACAAAGCCGTCGTCACTCAGGCCAGCTCCGCAATCCCTGTCGTGCCACTTTATATTTCGATTATCATCAAGCTGATGAAAGCGAAGGGCACGCACGAAGATTGCATCGAGCAAATGGTGCGCCTGTTCGATGATCGCCTCTATGGTAAGGATTTACAGCTCGATAATCTCGGTCGTATTCGTGTCGACGATTGGGAGATGCAACCCGACATTCAGGCGAAAGTCATTGAAATTTGGCCATCGATTACGTCCGAGACGCTCGACGTGCTCGGCGATTATACTGGCTACCAGCACAATTTCTTGACCCTGTTTGGTTTCGGACTCGACGGCGTTGATTACGACGAAGATGTCGAAGTCGATCTACCGCTACCGAGCAGCTTGTAAAACTGCTGGCACAAAGCCAGTGGTTGAGTAGCGAGCGGGTTTATCCCGCGATTCATTTCTTCAAAACAAAACCGCCACCGCAGCCTTGCTGCGTGGCGGTTTTTTGTGCCTAGAGATTTAAGTCGGAGGGACGAGCTGCGCCTCGTCCGCGTTGGCCGCCTCGTCAACGTTGGCCCTGCGCGAACCAAATGTGGAAGCGACACTCTTGTCGCTTTATTTATCGCAACCTCCACTGAATAAAGCGACAGGAGTGTCGCTTCCACGGTAAAGCTCCATAATATGTAGTAAATTACCAATTTTGTTGAGACAACTGCGCTTGAGCAGACCGCAATGCGCTTGGCGCGAATGAGTGTCCTCGACGTGGATTTCAGGAACAGCCAGAAATGTCTGTATCACTTTTTCTCACCATGCATCCTCTGCTTCGGCAATCACACTGTCGCCGTCGAGCGTGAAACGAATGAGCATCGGGCGGCAGCAGACTTCGCAGTCGTAGTCCCATTCCGTCGGCGTCTCCGAAGGTGCAGGCCCTGATACCGAGAATACCTCAAAGCAACTCGGGCAGGTGACGTGGCAGGATTGTGACGATTCCATTCTAAAGAGTCAGCAACTGTGGCACATCGGTGAACAGCAGCTTCAAATCGATCACTGCTTCATCAATGCCGACGATTCTTGCGAGTGCTTTACGGTAGGCTTCGAGCTGTGGTCTGTGGTGCTCGGTGGCGGCCTCGATTGTATTGGATGCGTGGATACGGTCGCTTTTGAAGTCGATGATCTCCGCGCGGCTAATGCTGCCGTCTTCCGCTTTATAAATTACCACGCGGTCGAAGATGCCGTTAGTGAATTGATCGCCTTCAACGTAACTGAATGCGCGCTCGCGCCAGACGACGGTTGCTGTTTCCGGCTTGGTGAAAAGCGTGCGGATGTCTTGCTCATCGAAGCAAGATTGCAGTGCGTCTTTCACTTCTGGAGGGCAATGCTCGGTCATTGCCAAATGTGGAAACGACGGAGCGTTTCCCTCCACAGGTTGTTCGAAGAGATCTAGGGTGAGGTTCGTGTCATCGTTCGCTTGGGGCTTTGGTTCGAATGCTTCAAGCCATTCAATTTGCTCGAAGGCGTCGTGCACTGCGGTGCCAAAGATGCTGGCGTACTCATCGAGGTCGAAGCATTTGGCGGCGGCGAGTAAACGTGCCTTGCCAGTAGATGGGCGTGCCAGCTGCAGCCGCGGATGTGCGGGATCGAAAGCGGGCGCCGTTGCTGGTTGGCTATTGGACGTTGCTTGCACGGCTGCTTCAAACGACTCGTGCCAGTTTTGATCGCCGGTGCTCCAGAGCAGAGGGTAGTTGGATTTGGGGAACAGCTCGATTGCTTTAGCCTCGGTGCCGAGGCGCTCTTTGAGGTAGTTTACGGTAGTGCCTTGGTGTGCGCCTTTGAGGTCGCTAATCATATAGAGCCCGCGTTTGGCGCGGGTCATCGCGACGTAGAGTGTGCAGAGGTTGCCGAAGCCACGTTGACTGATACTTTGCTCTAAAAGTTGGTTGAGCATTGGGTCGGCCTGCATCAGGTCTTTCTTGATCGGCTCCATGATCCAATCCGCTTTGCCTTGCGGATCAAGTAGGGGATTGATGCGTGTTTCGCTGCGCGAAGTTTTGTCTTCGTTGACGAGGATCACCACGTCGTATTCGAGACCTTTGGATTTGTGGATCGTCTCGATGATCACGGCATCGCCGGCGTGGCACTCGCCGCTGCGGCACTTCCTAAGAAAGTGAATCAGGCCATCGATGTCGCGGCGCTCCTCGTTGTCGAAGGCACGTGCTTTGTCAATTAAGCGATTGAGGCGTTCGCGGTGACGTGTGTCGGCTGCGGGTAGGTGAGCGGTGATTTGCTCGGCCGCCCAGCGCACGGCATTTTCATTACTATCTGCGAGTAGGCGTGTGCGTAGTTCCTCGGCGGTACTGGCGAGTGCCGGGCCGTCGGTCGAGACGTCGATCAAAGTGAGATAGCCGCGTGCGTGGCTATCGCCAGGGTGTGCGGCTAGACTGAGTAGTGCGAGGAGCGCAGCGCCTGCTGCGTTATCAACTGCGGGTTTGATTGCAGAGCCGGTATGGATCGGTAGTGAGCAGTTCTCGCGTAGGTACTCGGCGACTTCGTTGGCATCGGAGTTTTTACGCACTAACACGCCAACACTCATACCGCGTTCGATTGGCTTGAGGTCTTGAAGTAGTTTGAGGATCAGTTCGTTGCGTGTGGGGCTGTCGTTTTTCTGCGCTTCAATCCAGCAACTGAAGCCGCTCAAGCCTTTGGTTGCAGGGGATGCTTCGTGCGGTTGCCACGCGCGTGCCCAGCGCATGGCGGCATCGGTCGAGAAAGTTTCGGCTATCAGAGCGTGGTCTTCAAAAACCTCGTTGACCGCGTCGAGGATGGGTGGAGCTGAGCGCCAAGACATCGAGAGCGGTTGTTTAACGATACGATTTGCGCCGCCGACGTTGTAGTGCGCTTGGATATCGTGAAACAAGCGGTCGTCGCTGTTGCGCCAGAGGTAGAGGCATTGCTTGGTGTCGCCGACGTAGAAAAAGGATCGCTCACCGGAGTCGTCTTGCACGATCTCGTCGATCAGGTTGGCCACGACTTCCCACTGTGGGCGGCTAGTATCTTGGAACTCATCGAACAGCCAGTGGTCAAATTGACCGTCGAGGCGGAAGTCCATCAGTTGCCGCGTCATCGGATCGACTTCGCCCATCGGCGAGCCTGCGGAGTCGGGTGCGAGGAGGTGGGTGAGATCAGCGAAGGCGAGGCGTCCGGGGCGGCGCACGATACGGTCGTAGTTGTCGTGATAGGCCTGTAAAATGCGATGCACGCCTTGGGTGTTTTCGAGCGCCCGCTTCAGATGGTGCCAGATGATGGCGCGTAAGCAGTCGGCGAGGGCGTTGCAGAGTGCGCTGCTGAGTGGTAGCTCTTTACGTACTTTGATAGTCGCTTGGCCTGCGAGGATGTCGGGCGCGACAGCCAGTGCATTGTTGAGTAAGGTGTTGAGTTTTTCGTTGCCGCCGTAGTTGCGGATCGCGTTGGCCGCCGAGTTAAAATCGTTGATCTGTGCTTTGCTGAGATCGTCGGGGAGGGCGGCGAGTAGATTGTTGGCCAGCTGCTCCCAGTCGGGTGCGACACTGGTCTGCCACGGGCAACCTTGCGGCCAGATCGTGGCGGCCTGTCCCCAGCGATCGGCATCTGGGGTGTCGAGGTAGAGTGCGTACAGCTGCTCGATGAACTCGGAGACGACTTTCTCAATGCTGCGTGCCTCTTGTCCGTAGGTGGCTTGTTTGAAGGCGTGCCAGAATTCGTTGAGCTCGGTGGTCAGTTCCCCTGGTCGGTGCACGATGCTGTCGCGCACTTCGTTGCGCATGCGTGGCTCACTGCTTTCGTCGAGTAGCTTGAGGCTGCCGGAGAGGCCGAGCTCGAGTGCGAAGCTAGAAACGACACGGAAGAAAAAGCTATCGAGGGTCTGCAGGTTGAGCTTGTGCATGCTGTGGATCAGCAAGTGTAGAAGCTGGTGGTAGCGTGCGCAGTCGGCAGTGATCGCTAGTTCTTTCGAAAGTGAGGCGGCCTTGGTTCGATCTTCGGCGGCCTCACAAAGCTTCTCGATGATCTTATGGAAGAACTCACCTGCGGCGGTGCGAGTGAACGTCAGGGCGATAATACGCTCTGGTTGCTCAAATGCATGCAGCAGATAGATGAAGCGATTGGTGAGCGTATAGGTCTTACCCGAGCCGGCGGAAGCGGAGATCGCAATATTTTGAAGTGAGTTCAATGACTCAAATGCTAGGAAGCCGGTGAGTCTTGTCCATCTACAATACGGATTTCACTGCCGAGGATCGCGTCTGCTGGCGACTTCATTTACAGGAGCCAGCATGGGTACGCCCGAGCAGAGTGCCCCTTGCACCGGCACCACGAGGGGATCGACACAAAAAAACGCCACTCCCGAGGGAGTGGCGTTGATTGAAAAAAGTACTGTGACTTATTTGAAGGCAGCTTCGGCTTCCGCAACTGTCTTGGAGACACGGGAAACGATCTGGTAAGGGTCGCCTTGTGAGTTTGGACGACGGTCTTCGAGGTAGCCCTTGTATGCATCGTCAACGACGAAGGCGTGTGGGACACGGATCGAAGCACCACGGTCAGCAACACCCCAAGAGAACTTGTCGATCGACTGTGTTTCGTGGAGACCTGTGAGGCGCATGTGATTGTCAGGGCCGTATGCAGCGATGTGCTCGTCCTTGTATTCTTCGAACTTGTCCATGAGCTTGAGGAAGTAATCCTTGCCGCCGGTGTCGCGCATGTAGTCTGTGGAGAAGTTGCAGTGCATACCGGAACCGTTCCAGTCGCCTGAGTAAGGCTTGCAGTGGTATTCGACATCAACGCCATACTTTTCGCAGAGGCGCTGAAGGATGTAGCGAGCGACCCAGATTTGGTCGCAGGCTTTGTGTGCACCCTTGCCGAATACTTGGAATTCCCACTGGCCCTTTGCCACTTCAGCATTAATACCTTCGTGGTTAATACCTGCGTCGAGGCAGATGTCGAGGTGCTCTTCAACGATTGCACGAGCGATCTCGCCGACAGAAGAGTAGCCTGCGCCACAGTAGTAATCACCTTGTGGTGCTGGGAAGCCTTCCTGAGGCCAGCCGAGTGCGCGGCCGTCTTGGAGGAGGAAGTATTCTTGCTCAAGACCGACCCAGAGGCCTTTGTCTTCGGCGATGGTCGCACGCGCATTGGATGGGTGTGGAGTGCCATCTGGGTTCATGACTTCACACATTACGAGGAATGCGTTCTTACGAGTGCTGTCAGGGTAGCATGCGACTGGCTTTAGGATACAGTCAGAGCTGCTGCCTTCGGCTTGTTGAGTCGAGCTGCCGTCGAAGCCCCAAAGAGGGCAGTCGTCGAGCGACCATGTGCTGAGATCACCGTCTTTGACGCATGTCTTGCCACGAATGTTTGCGACGGGTGTATAACCGTCGAGCCAGAGGTATTCTAGTTTGATTTTAGCCATAATAATTTGTGAATGAGTTGTCGTTGAATTGTCAGATTAAGCAGTTTTAAAAATGAGTGAACAAATCGATTTCATCTTAAGAGACATGCGAATTTAGCAAAATGCGTGCCAGTGAGGGCTTCGCAAGTTTTTTTGGCCACGATTTAATAAATCTGACCATAATTCCGACGAGTTCTTGCCAAATCGAAGGCAAATGGCTCAAATTGACCACTTATTTATGCATGAGGCTAAAAATACTGCGCGGGCAGTCGTTCACATCGGTTATGATGGCCGTGTGCATAAGACGTTTAAGGGGCCGCAGGCCCGTGAGCGCTATGAAAACGAAGTGCGAGTGTTGGACTTTTTGCAGAAACATGGCTGCGCGTTTGTGCCGCAAATCATTGAGAAGGAAGATGATGGGCTGTATTTAGTGACGAGTAACTGCGGTAAGCTCGTCGATCACGTGAGTGATGAGAAGAAGAAGCGGATTTTTACGGAGCTGGAGCAATACGGCGTACGTCATGATGATGCGGAAGTGCGTAATATTACTTACAATACGCAGCTTGGCCGGTTTTGTGTGATTGATTTCGAGTTTGCGACGATTTTGGAGCCGGGCTATCCGGCTTCGCCTAAGATGCAGTCGAATCCAAACCGTGATGAGTGGAAAGCATAGTATGGCAGAAGAGCTAGCAAATTCGGCAGAAACAGTGCGGTGGTTTGGCCAGACGGATGTTGGCCGTTTCCGCAAGGACAACCAAGATTCTTTCCTATTGTTGGCGGTGGATGGCGAAGGTGTGAAGCGCCTCGGTAAATACGGCGAAGCGGATCTCAAGGCGAACGATTTCATTTTTGCCGTTAGCGACGGTATGGGCGGCGCCAAGGCGGGCGATTTTGCCAGTCGGATCGCGATCGATAAGATCACTCAGCTATTCCCGCAGAGTTTCCGCACGGCGGCTGCGGGCATCGAAATCGGCTTTCAGGATCTTTTAGGTGAGTTGTTTGACCAGATCCATGCTGAGCTCACACATATGGGGTTTAGTTATGAAGAGCTGCAAGGTATGGGCGCTACCTTGAGTCTGTGCTGGGTGCGCCCAGGATGGCTCTATTTCGCCCATGTGGGTGATAGTCGTATTTATCATTTGCCCAAGGCGGGCGGCATTAATCAAGTGAGCCACGATCACACGCATGTCGGATGGTTGCAGCGTGATGGGCAATTGACTGAGAAGGCGGCGCGTAGCCATGCTGGGCGTAATGCCCTGCAACAAGTGCTTGGCGGCAAGAACCAGAACCTCAGTCCGCAGTTTGGAGCGATCGGCTATGAGTCCGGTGATCGTTTTTTAATTTGCTCCGATGGCTTGGTCGAAGGGTTGTTTAACCGAGGAATGGAGCGGATCATTCGTAATCCAGCGCCACACCTTAAAGGCACGCCCGCTGAGATGCTGGTAACCGAAGCGGTGCAGACTGATGGTAAGGATAATACTACTGCGGTGGTGTTTGAGATGGCTTAGGTCGGGGCGAGCCGCAACAAATTCACAAGTAGCTGTGTAGGGACTGGGTTTATCCCAGGATGGCAGAATTCTAAATCTATCCCGCGAGGGTATTCCAGATCGCGGGGTAAACCCGCTCGCTACAAACTTCGCTATTTTCGGCGTTACGTAGCGATCGAAGCAGGCGGGTTTCATCCCTCACCAACGCGCTACGCGATCTCAATTCCCGTCGCACCGCTGTTTCGATCTTTGGCGATCAGCATATAGATCGACGGCAGAAAAAGCAGTGTAAACAGCGTGCCGATTGCCATGCCGCCAACCAGCACGAGGCCGATCGAATTGCGTGCTTCAGCACCTGCACCTGTGACCAGTGTCAGCGGGAAGTGACCCGCTACGGTGGCGACGGTGGTCATTAAAATTGGTCGTAGGCGCACTTCGCTGGCTTCTTGAATCGCATCGAGCTTTGCTTTGCCTTCGCGCTGTAGTTGATTAGCAAATTCGACGATTAAAATTCCGTTCTTGGCGACTAGGCCGACGAGTGTGACTAGGCCGACTTGTGAGTAAATATTCAGCGTGGTCGTCCAGCCATCCGTCCAGAAAGGCACGCTCGGGCTGAGCATTTTTAAGAAGGTAAAGATCAACGCGCCAAACATTGCCAGGGGCACCGAACCGAGTAGTATGATGAAGGGGTCGCGGAAGCTGTTGAACTGAGCGGCGAGCACCATAAAGATTAGTACCAGCGCGAGACAGAACGCAGGCAGGAATTTATTGCCCTCGGTCCGCAGTTGGCGTGACTCGCCGTCGTAGTCCACCCGATAGCCGTCGGGCAAGATTTCGGCGGCAGCATCTTCGAGGAAACTGAGACCTTGGTCGAGTGGACCCATATAGACGCCGCTCATTTTTACGGCATTGAATTGCTGGAAGCGATTGAGGGAGCGTGGCTGCACACTGTCTTCGAGCGTGGCGACGGTGCTGAGTTGGATCAGCTTATCTTCTGGGCCTTTGATATAGATGTCCTGCAGTTGATCGGCATTCAGGCGTCCGGCCCGTTTGATTTGAGGGATCACTTTATAGCTGCGCCCGTCGATATTGAAGCGATTCACATAACCGCCGCCGATCAGTGCGCCGAGGTCGGCACCGATGGCGCGTTGGTCGAGCCCGAGTGAGCTGACCATATCATGATCAATTACGAATTGAGTTTGTGGTTGGTCGATTCTGGTGTCGATGATCGGCGGAAAGGCGAAGCGACCGCTGGCAATTGCTTTGTCGTGAATTTGCCGCACAAATTTGAGGATCTCTTCGGGCTCAGCAGTGGAGGCGACGATGAAGTCGACCGGAAAGTCGCTGCCGCCGGGCAGTGCGGCAGGGGTGACGGGGAAGATTCGAACTCCAGGGATCGCGCCGAGTCCCATTTGAGCTTCCGGTATAATGTCGAAGACTGTGCGTTGGCGCTCACTCCACGGGGCGAGAATCATGCCGCTGAAACCACCATTCGGGTAGGTCAACTGAAAGCTGTAGGCAGTTTCTGGGAAGCTGAAAAAGACTTCGTTGGCTTTTTCGGTAAAACGGGAGGTTTCTTCGATCGCGTAGTTGGCAGGTGCATCGACGATGCCAAAGATGACACCTTGGTCTTCGGTTGGTGCGAGTTCCTTTGGCGAGAGCACGAACATCGGTAGGCACATCAGAGTGAGCACGCCCCAACAGCAGTAAATAACCCAACGAGTTTGCAGGCTAGTTCGTAAGATGCCGCCGTAGGTTTTTCTCAAACGGTCAAAGCCATTATTAATTAGCAGTGCAAGCCCAGTATGTTCACCGCTCTTGAGTAGCTTGGACGAAATCATCGGACTGAGGGTGAGTGCCACGATGGTTGATATGATCACAGCGCCGCACAGCGTGAGCGCAAACTCGCGAAACAGTGATCCGGTGAGTCCGCCTTGAAAGGCGATCGGTAGATAAACTGCAATTAGCACGAGTGTGGTAGCAATGACCGGTCCAATCAGTTCGCGCACGCCGAGGAGTGCCGATTCGATCGGCTTCATGCCGGCTTCAAGGTGGCGTTCGATATTTTCGACTACAATAATGGCATCGTCCACGACGATGCCAACCGATAACACGACCGCCAGTAATGTGAGTAAATTGATCGAGAAGCCGAACAACTGCATTAGAAAGACCGCGCCGATGAGTGAGATGGGAATGGTGATAATCGGCACGAGCACGGTGCGAATTCGACCCATAAAGCAGAAGATGACCACCATCACGATGATCAAGGTCTCGGTGAGTGTTTTGACGACTTCAAAGATCGACTCTTCAATATAGATGGTCGAGTCGTAGCCGATATTGGCTTCGATACCCTCGGGGAGCTCGCCTTTGATTACATCGAGTTCGGCGCGCACGGCTTTGATCACGTCGACGGTGTTGGCGTTGGGTAGCACGTGCATGCCGATGAAGACCGCCTGCTTACCAGAGAAGCGTACCTCAGAGCTATAGTCATCGCCGCCGAGTTCGACTTCGGCGATATCTTTGATCCGCACGATTGTATTGCCCTGATTCAGGATCGCGAGTTGCTCAAATTCTTCGACAGAATTGAGGTCAGTATTGGTGGTCAGGTTCACGGTGACAAGGTTGCCCTTAGTCTGACCGACTGCGGATAGATAGTTGTTGGAGGCAAGGGCTTCGCGAACCTGTGCGGGGTAAATGCCGAGCGCGGCCATGCGTGCTGGGTCGAGCCAGATACGCATTGCAAAAGTACGCCCGCCAAGGATCTCAGCTTCTTGCACGCCTTTGATCGATGTGAGGCGAGGCTGGATGACGCGCACTAGATAGTCGGTAATTTCGTTGGCTTCGAGTATGTCGGATACGAAGGAAAGGTAGGCGGAGGCGCGTTCGCTTTCAGCAGATTCGACGGTGATGATTGGCACTTCCGCTTCGGGAGGCAAATCGCCGCGGACTTGGTCGACCTTTGAGCTGATTTCGGCGAGGGCTTTGGTCGAATCAAAGTTGAGTTCTAGGCGCACCGTGATGGTGGACATGCCGAGCAAACTTTGTGAGGCGATGTAATTGATACCGTCGGCAGAGGCGATGGCGCGCTCCAGCGGGGTGGTGATGAAGCCACGTACGAGGTCGGCATCGGCGCCAGTATAAACCGTCGTGATCGTGACCTTGGCGTTTTCGTTACGCGGGTATTGTCGCACCGTGAGCGAGGAAATCGCTTGCAGACCCGCAATCACGATCACCATGCTGACCACGATGGCGAGCACGGGGCGCTTGATGAATATATCGGTAAAAGCTGGCTTCATGGGGGACTAGAAAAGTGTGGGCGGTGCAACAACGAAGCCGATTAAGAATTGTTCGGACTCGGTGCAAGTTCCGGAGTAGGAGCCAAATCGTTATGGATAGTGATAGGCATGCCGTTGTTCAGTTTGAAGGCGCCGGCCGAGACGATCTCGTCGCCTTCTTGGAGCCCTTCTAGTATGCTGACAAAATCACCAGTGCGCTTGCCGGTACGAATAAACGACTGCTTTACGATGGTTGTTTCTAGGCCAGAGACTGCGTCGGTGGCGGTGGTCACTTTGAAAATTGAATTCCCATACGGAGCATAGACGATCGAAGTGGCTGGCACCACCAGCACGTCATTTTTATTAGGTAAGATGACGGTGACTTTGACGAATAGGCCAGGGCGAAGACGTTCATCTTCGTTTTCTAGCGTTCCTTGAAGTTTGACTGTGCGAGTGACTGGGTCGATCTGCGGGCTAATTGCCGTGACACTACCTTCGAACGTTTGTCCGGGATAGACGTCGCTATGAAGTGTGATTTTCATACCAGCAGCAACTCGAGCAATGGCCTTCTGGGGGAGCGTGAAGTTGACGAACACCTGATCGTAGGATTGCAGGGTAACGATGGGAGCGCCCATCGATAGGTACTGACCTAGGTTGATCTGACGTATGCCCACTCGACCGCTAAAAGGAGCGCGGATGGTCTTACGCTCGATGATCGCTTCCAAGTTTTTCATCTCTGCGGTGGCCTTGTCAAAGTCCGCTTGTGCGCGATCCAACTGTGATTGAGCGATTGAGTCTGTGCCGCGCAAGCGTTTGGCACGAACCAACTCAAGTTCTGCGAGGTGAGCGCTGGCCTTATTCGAGTTCAGTAGTGTTGATTCGACTGTAACATCCAGTTGAACCAAGACTGTGCCCGCGTCGACATGTTGACCGTTTTTAAAATTAATCGCACTCACCAAGCCAGCGACTTCTGCATCGAGGCGCACGCCCTTGTCGGGCTCGATTGAGCCGATCGCTTGAACACTATCGATCCAAGATTGGCGTTCCGTGATGAAGGTCGAAACACTTTCGGGGATTGGCCCCATCAGTTTACCAGCATCTACCATCGCTTTGAATGAGAGCATCTTGGTGCCGATAAGGAACAAGAGGGCGAGTGCGAGAACTCCAAATATGCAAATTCCGAAGATTTTTTTCTTAATCATGATACGCAGTTTCAGTGTGATACCGCTATTTGCAGCATTTTGTGCAGTATTAGGAAGTCAATTTAGGGAAAGACAAACACTTGTTTGAATTTTGCTTAAAACAGATGCTTTTTTGGAAAAATGCAGAGGAAATGAGAAAATGAAAAAAACCGGTTGACGAGCGCCGAACGCGAACACTTAATGCCGCCTTTCTAAGTGAGGCCGGATAGCTCAGTCGGTAGAGCAGAGGACTGAAAATCCTTGTGTCCCCAGTTCGATTCTGGGTCCGGCCACCACTTTGAAAAAGCCCTTAAGTATAACTACTTAGGGGCTTTTTTTTAATGCCAAAAGTAATGCCACCAACTAGGTTAAATCATTAAGGTGTTAACTAGCCAATGGGCAAACAGATGCCAGCCATCGGCATGCCGGACAGACTGCCGAGCTGTTGCCGATCCTATCGAAATTGAGGCGCTTCACTCAGGATCACACTCAAACTCGATAGGCTGATTCGGTAACTATTTCTGGCGCAGTGCACGCCCTAGCGAGCGATCGATTCTGATGCCTCATTGTAGAGCACGGTGTACAGCACACCGAGTAGGTTTCTGCGAGTCACGCGCTCTTGATCTTCGCGGGTGTTATTAATGCCCTTCGCGATCCAAGCCTCTGAGCCCGCCCGCCGCACCAATTGATGGAGCACACGGTAGCCGTCCTTATTCGTATAGCCGACCGTCATGCCCACCTCTAGGTCGTCGAAATCAATCGGCCGAACAATGATGATGGTATTTTTCGTTAACACTGGCTCCATCGAAGTGCCACTGGTGCGGGCCATGTAGGCACCGCTGTCGCGAAACTTCACCATCTGCCCGAGCTTGAACGCTTCGTTATATTCAACAGGCGCAAACGTGGTATTATTCTGTGCCGTCGTATTACAACCAATGAAGCATCCGCTAGTAAATAATGCGGCAAGAAATAGGACCGGTTTCAACATGTGATTTACAATCTCAATATACCGTATCAAGGCAAGCCGCTTCAATTGCTCTTCGGCAGGATATTAACGCAAAAAAATCGAAGGCCGCCTAAATGCGAAGGACTAGTAAAAAACTAAAAAATGCTCCGTATCTATCTATTAAAGAACAACTTGCATATCAACTACGTGATATTACGTAGAGCGACTACGTTCTAATAAAAAGAAAATTCCGAAACTTAACTGCAAAGAATACACGGTTCACGCGATATCTTATTAAGCCATCAGAGGGTATTCTGTAGGCATGAAAACAACAACACTCCTCGCCCTCATCACCCTCAGCCTTACAGCGGTCTTTTCAGCCAATGCTGCCCCTAAGTCTTCTGCTTCCTTCGAGAAAGCACTCCAAGACGCTGAAATGATTGCTTCCCTTAGCCCTGAGTGGAGTGTGCAACGTACATCTGGAGTTTCCATGGGTGACTTTTACGGCGATAACTCACTGATCCTCGTTCAAAAAGCCGAAATCGAAGACATCCGCGTTGGTATGATGATTGTTTACCGCTCAGCTGAAGGTGAGTTGATCTCCCACAAAGTTGCTGAGCACAACGGCACTTCACTCAGCACCATTGGTGTTTCCAACTGGAGCATCGATCCTTTCCCAATTACAAGCGACATGATCGTTGGCACAGTATTCGGCGTCTTTCATACATCAGGTGCACCAAGCGGCGATGTTTACGCTTCCAACGGCGAGCCTCTTCCAACGGCACTCTGCAAAACATTTTAATTAACACTTTCGGATTGATCATTATTTGTTGTTTTCATCTCTCCGATAAAAGAGCCTCTTCTGCAATTTGCGGAAGAGGCTTTTTCTTTTTGTACTTTATCAATCTG
>Ga0206131_10005179_pt1 | contig 13917 bp, 6 predicted proteins | sample Helgoland_Spring_FD_148636 | JGI IMG/M metagenome (GOLD analysis project Ga0206131, IMG submission 148636) | Pelagic subsurface seawater microbial communities from Kabeltonne, Helgoland, North Sea - Helgoland_Spring_Bloom_20160517_1 | ecosystem: Environmental > Aquatic > Marine > Epipelagic ...
CAGGCTCTGCGGGCATAAGCAAGAGCCTTGCCAATCGAGCCTACCAGCTCGGCATCAACGTCGTTGCCTACTCGTTTAACCACAAGATGGCCGCCAAGGCAGAAAAAGGGAATTAACCCCAACGGGGTTGCTTCTGAGCCTGAAAACCACCGGATACATCATGCTTCTGCGGCTTCATGGCCAAAGCTGGATGAGAAATACGCCTGGGATTGATTCCGGGACGGACGCAACCCCGTTGGGGTTGGGATATCCGGAATACGGAGTTCCCAGGGTAGCCTTCGCCCTGCTCCCTCCTTCGCGCTTCGCTGCTTTGGAGGGCAGGCCGGCAACCCTGGGCTAAAATCCTTATCCCCGTTGGGGATGGAGAACCTATGTGATCCAGTTCAAAAGTAATCCTGCCCACCACTTTCAGTTACACCCGCTCGACTCCGCCCGGGAGGGGCGGGGATTGACCGGGAGGGGGGTGGTCATGGGGTTGATTTGAATGCTCTGGTTTTTTGCGGTTTTTCGCGAATTTTGTGACCAAAGTGCCCGACTTTGGTAGTAGTAGCGGGATGCGATCAATTCAAAGACGGAGGGGTGCTCCTGTGAAACGGCGAGGTGCTTTGAATTCAGGGTGTCGAGGGTTGATCCTAATAGTTGCTTTGCTGTTGTCCTGGGATTCTCCCCTTGCTGGAGCCGAAGAGGAAAAAGTGTTCCCCAAGTCCAATGCAACACTACCAACAGGATTTATCACCTACAGTAAGGGCCGCAAGAGCGAGAGAACACTCCATAGACTCACCCTGAATCCCGGCATGACGGAAGCCCAGGTGCGCGCTTCAGAAACATTGATCTGCAAAAAAGGCGATCAGGGCGGCGACATCCAAGGGCAGATTTCTTTTGACGGCAAGATGTTGGCCTTCGCTAGAAACCGCGGTGAGGGTGGTGACGATTATCATGAGTTTGCTAACTATGATGTCTATGTGGTTCGCTTGGATGGCAAGCTACCCGCCACACCCGTGCGGGTCGGTCATGGTTACTGGCCGAGCTGGGGTGATGATTCCAGCTCTGAAAATAAGACACTTTACTTCTCAAAGCACACCGAGAAATCGGGATCAATTCATCAAGCAAAGATCGATGAAAACGGTGAAGCCAGCGCGATTGAGAAGGTGGCGGATTTGCCAACTGAAAGATATGAAGGTTTTGCCATGGCCTCAGCCGACGGGACTTTTGCGGCCGTTCGCTATGGCGGCGGTGTTTACGCCGTGCACTATGCGGGTCCCTTGAAGGGCAAAGTGATCCATGTCGGTGGTGGTTGCATGCCACACGTCACGGCGGACAGTCAGTGGGTTTTTCACGCGATGCGAGAGGTGGCGCGTGCCGATGGCAAAGCCAAGGGCAATGGCGAAGGCGCAGGCAGGTACCACCATGGCTCTTCAGTCGATATGAAATGGTTCGTCACCAAGTTCACCGGCCACGCCAGGAATCAGAATAAGGGCGGAGAGGTCATGCTCTGCACCCTCGCGGCCACTCCAACAAGCTTCGACATCCAACACCGGATGTTGGTGTCGGATGACGGTTCTTGGGTCGATGTCCACAGCGACGGCAAGAGTAGTGGTAGTCCGTCTGGTTCAAAAAGTGACGTAAGCCAACCCAAGCCTGAAGACACGGTCTTCGTATGGGCAGACGCGAAAAGCCCCAACCATCTCTTTGATCGTCACAATGACATTCTCCGATCCTGCTCGGTCAGCCCAAAGGGTCGATCACGCATCGGCGAGCAATACACAATGGACTGCCGAAATGGTTCCTTTGTGACATTGAATAGCTCAAAACCACTGTTGGCTGAATGTCAAAAGACCAATCAGATTTCGATCGAACTGGAATTTCAGTCCAGAAAAGAACAAGGCGAAAATTTGTCAGCCCTCGTGAGCTTCAGCGATGGCAAAAGTAGTCCCAATTTCATACTCGGGCAAGAGGGGGGATCCCTAGAGCTTTGGATCAACTTGAGCAAAACGGCGACGCCGAGCAAGGTGACCTTGGGCAAGATCGAGCCTGGCAAAAAGTACCATCTTGTGGTGTCGTACCGTTCAGGTTTGCTGGAGTGGTTCATCAATGGCACGAGAAAGACGGAAGCGGTATCCGGCGACTTCGAGGCTTGGGTGCCAGGGCAATTGGTCTTCGGAGGCCAACAGGACGGAAAGAATCCTTGGAATGGCAGGCTCAAAGGAGTTCGCATACTCAACCGGGCAATGAATGCCAACGAAGTAAAAACGCGTCTTCAGGTCGCCGTGAAACGACATCAGTCCATGCCCAAGGTGGAGACCATCACCCTGAAGCTCAAGTTGCTGAACACCAGCAAGGCGCTCACCGTCAAAGAACTTAAAGCCCTCAGCTACCACCGCTGCCTGGTGGCTCATGAATATGAGGTGCTGGAGGTCATCAACGGGGAGTGCGACTCTGAAAGATTGAAAATCATCAACTGGGCCATTCTCGATCGCGTAGTTGAGCCGACGCGAAAAAAAGGGGATGTTTACACCTTGAAGCTACAACCCCGCTCGGCGCATCCTGAACTGAACAAAGAAACGCTCAGTGATGATATTGAAGATTTTGACCTGATGGAGTTTGTGGACATCGGTTCCTAAAGATTGAGCCATGGTATTCAGCTCACATCTTTTCATCTACTACTTCCTCCCTCTGGCCCTTGGTCTGTACTACCTTGTCCCTCGGAAGGGAAAGCATCTGGTCCTGACAATTTTAAGCTATCTTTTCTACGGTTGGGCCAACCCGCTCTTTATGGTCCTCATGTTGGGATCCACCATGGTCGACTACTTCTGTGGTCGTGTGATCATGGGGGAGGGGGATGATGCTCTTAAAAAGAACACGCCACGTTCACGATCACAAAAACGGGCTCTGTTCGTTTCCATCGTCGTCAATCTCTCTCTTCTTGGCTTCTTCAAGTATTGTGATTTTGGCTTGGAGAACTACAACGGGATCGTTCACGCCATGGGGTTGTCACAGGACTGGTTCCTGCCCTCTTTGAACATCGTTTTACCACTGGGGATCAGCTTCTACACATTCCAGTCAATGAGCTACTCCATTGATGTTTACCGCGGTGAGGCGGAAGGAAACCGTAGTTTCATCGATTTTGCCTGTTATGTTTCGATGTTCCCGCAACTGGTGGCCGGCCCCATTGTGCGCTACCAGGAAATTGCGGATCAATTGCGTGAACGCACACATTCGTGGCAACTGTTCTCGCGTGGTGTTGCCTTTTTCTGCATGGGCATGGCCAAGAAGGTGCTGCTGGCCAACCCCTGCGGGGAGGTGGCTGACTTGGCCTTCAATTCGGCCACGGTGGGCATGCTGGATGCGTGGGTGGGCGCCATTTCCTACTCCTTTCAAATCTACTTCGACTTCAGTGGCTATTCCGATATGGCCATCGGCTTGGGCTGTATGCTCGGTTTCGTATTCGCTAAGAATTTCGATTCGCCGTATCACTCAAAATCCATCACCGAGTTCTGGCGACGTTGGCATATCTCGCTTTCCACGTGGTTGCGTGACTACCTTTACATCCCCCTGGGTGGAAACAAGCGCGGCCACGCACGCACCTACATCAACCTCGCCCTGGTCATGCTGCTCGGCGGCATGTGGCATGGTGCTGCCTGGAACTTCATCGCTTGGGGAGCCATACACGGAGGCATGCTGGCCTTCGAGCGTGCCATCGGCAAAGACAGTTTCTACAGTGCACTGCCAAAGCACCTGAAAGTGGGAATCACCTTCTTGATCGTCACCCTGGCATGGGTGTTCTTCCGCTCGCCCGACATGGCGCATGCCTGCGGTTATATCGCTGCGATGTTCGGCTCGGGGCAAGTGACGGATGCCAGCGCACTGATCGGCGGCGTCATGTACAGCTCGTACCACATTTTCTCCATCCTCATCGCGGCCGGAATCGTATTTTTTGGGGTGCAGAGCTGGGATTGGACCCGACGCATCAGGCCGCTGAAAGCTCTGGTCATCCTGTCGCTGTTGCTGCTGTCACTGGCCACACTCAGCATACAGAGTTACAACCCTTTCATTTACTTCATGTTCTAACATGGCAACGGAAAACGTTATGAAGTTACCCAGTCGAGAAGTCATCGCCAAACAAGAGGTAGGGCACACCGATATCCCACGCTGGCTCTCGATCACAATAAGCCTGGGCTTCCTGGCATTGATCCTGATTGTCCCGGTGATACAGACGGCCAATGAGCTGTCTGCCGATCAGAGACCACAGGCATTGGAGGTATTCGACCTGCCTGGTCTCGCTCAGAGCAACGATGATTTACTGGTGTTGATCAACCAGTATGAAGACAGGCTCGAAGACGAGAGCCTTCTGCGAGGCAAACTGCTCGGTCCCGCACAAAATTTCCTGACCCGGACACTGGGAGCCGGAAACGAGAAGGCCTACATCGGCAAAGAGGGGTGGCTGTTCTATCGGAAGGACGTCGACTACCTGACAAGCTCCGGCTTCCTTGACAAGAAATCCGCCACAGACCCACGACAAGCCATCTTGGAGTTCGCCGGGCAACTCAAGTCAAGAGGCATCCAGTTGGTGATCGTCCCCACCCCATTGAAGCCCGCCATCCATCCCGAGAAGCTGAGCGATCGATACGATGCCTCGGCTCCCGCACTGAAGAACGGCTCCTATGACCGCTTCGTAAAAGACCTCAAGAAGGAAGGCCTGCTCGTCTTTGACCCGACTTCGGTGCTCATGGAAATCAAGGCCCAAGGTCACGACAGTTTTCTCCCTGCAGACACCCATTGGAACCCTCAAGGCATGGATGCCGCCGCCTCGGCACTGTCCCTGTTCCTGGAAAAAAATTGTGACATCGAAAGAGGCCAAGACAACCGCTATCAACGAAAGGCGCTGTCTGTCAAACACCATGGCGACATCGCGGGCATGCTGATGTTGCCCCCCACGCAAACCCTCTTCCCTCCAACACCATACGACATCTCCCAAGTGAGCACCTCATCGGGCGAGCTTTGGTCGCCACAGCCTCAGTCTGAAATCCTTCTTCTCGGCGACAGTTTCAGCAACATCTTCTCTTTGCCGTCGATGGGGTGGGGGAGGTCGGCCGGCTATGCCGAACAACTCAGCTACCATCTTCATCACCCCATAGACACGATCTGCCAAAACGATGCGGGAGCCTTTGCCACCCGTCAGCTCCTCAGTCGTGAACTCAAAAGGGGTGTCGATCGTTTGGCTGGCAAGAAGCTGGTCATCTGGCAATTCGCCATGCGCGAGCTTGCCTTTGGCGATTGGAAATCAATCCCCATGAAACTCGGCCAAGCTCGCGCTAGTGAATTTTTGGCCATCAAGCCCGGAAGCCATCAACGGGTTACTGCAACAGTCGTTGCCAGGGCCTTTTCACCTTCACCGAGCAAGGTCACCTATGCGGATCACATCATCGCCGTGCAGCTTGAAGACATCGAATCAGCAGACGGTCAGATTCGTCAAGGCCAGGCACTGGCCTATGTTCTCGGCATGAAGGCACGCAAGCTAACCGCCGCCGCCTCATGGCGACCAGGTGACAAAGTGCAGATTGTCTTGCGAAGTTGGCAGGATTTTCAAAATCAATACAAGCGAGTGAATCGTAATGATTTGGATGATGACGACTTGATTTTCGAGGATCCGATATGGATCGACTTGGGAATAAAGGGAGCCACAACAGGGGCCATAGCAAAGCAACCCGAACCCACTGCCAGCCCCCCCGAACAAAACAAGAGGGAGGTCGACGGCGCGTTGCAATCTTTATGCGCTGATATCATCGGGCAAAACCAAGACAACGTCATTGTGGGCAAGGATGGCTGGGGCTTCCTGCGATCGGAACTCCGACATCTTTCTGTGGGGCCATTCTGGGGTGAAGCCGCACAGAAGGTTTCAAAGGCTTCTACAGCCAGTAAGAAAGACCCTCTTCCCGCCATCATCGACTACAACAAGCGCTTGCAGGCACTGGGCATCCAACTTTACTTCATGCCCATTCCTGCCAAAGCAGCGGTCTACCCAGACAAACTTCCGGGCAGCATCGATTGGAAACCTGATTCCAAAGAGCGCTTGGACCACGTTCACCAAGCCTTTTACGCGAAACTAAGGGCGCAAGGCGTTGAGGTCATCGACATCATGCCTCTGTTCTTGGAAGCGCGCTCAAAAGGCGACATCCAGCTCTACTGTCGCCGTGACAGCCACTTCTCTGCAGAGGCCTGTGAGTTGATCGCCAAGCATTTGGGGACGACCTTTGAAACCCAAGCATGGCTGACGCAGGCAAAGACATCCACCTTCGAGTCCATAAACAAAGAGCTGACGATCAACGGTGATCTGGGTCAACTCAGCAATGAGGAGGCGATGAAAACGCCCGATTCACTCAAACTGCGTGTGATCACATCCGAAGGAATCAAAGACGAAAACAGCCCTCTACTGCTGTTTGGCGACAGCCATAATCTGGTCTTCGACATTGGCGGTGAGATGCATGCCAGTAGCGCGGGGCTAGCCTCTCAACTGGCCTTTGAACTGAAGACCGGTGTCGACGTGATGGGGGTGTTCGGATCTGGAGCCACGCCCTCCCGGGTGAACATCATGCGACGCGCCAAAATGGATGACAACTTCCTCAAACAGAAGAAGGTCTTTATCTGGTGCCTCTCGGCCCGTGAGTTCACCGAAGGCAGTGGCTGGAGCGCGAAAGTGCCCCTCAAGCGCTAATTGATTTCCTCGTGAAATTTGTGACCAAAGTGCCCGGCGAAGGCTATCAGCCCCGTGCGCTCGGGATCGGCACCACCGGCATCGATCCCATGGAGCTCTACCAGCCCATGATTGAGGTCTCTACGGGGAGCCTTGATCGGGAAGGCTTGGCCCAGAGGATGCGCGAACTCTTCTCGTGAAAGAGTTTCCCAAAGCCAGTAAACGGCATGGTTAGCCCCGGCAGGGGTGACAGATTCTAGCCGCTGGCGTGAGCTAGCGGATACAGGCAGATTTAGGATCGGAACCCCGGTAGGGGTGACAGAAGCCCCCGCCAGTTCATTCCCAGATGAACCGCCCATCATATCCGATCGCCTGTTGTTGACGTAAGCGCAGGAGCTATTCTTTGAATCGACGGCTTCTGTCGCCCCTCCCGGGGCTCGTTTTCCTGTGGCCGAGTTACCGCTAGCTCACGCTAGCGGCTAGAGTCTGCCGCCCCTCCCGGGGCTTGGGAGCACCTTCCGGTTTGCCGGGTTTCGAGTTCTTGGTTCCAAGGTTTCACGAGGACAGCCAGTAAACGCTTCCACAAATGTGGCTGGATACAATCGAGGTAAAAGCACGACCAACGGTGTCCGTTTCCTGCCCATGCGGGCATGGTTAGCCCCGGTAGGGGCGACAGACTCTAGCCGCTGGCGTGAGCTAACGGATACAGGCAAATTCAGGATAGCAACCCCGGTAGGGGTGACAGAAGCCGTCGTCAGCTCATTCCCAGATGAACCTTTTATCGTACTCGACCTCGTGTCGTTCAAGAAATGCGAGGAATTCTTCTTTGAAAGTAGCAGTGCGATGGTGCTCTTTCTGTCCGTCAATGTAAGCGCTGACTCGATCCACATTCGACCTGCTCACGCTGAACCATCCGTAGCCTTCCTGCCATGCAAAAGACTTGGCTCCCTCGAAATTGGACTTCACCCATGACGTCGAATTTGCCTTCACCTTGGCCATGAAATCGGCATCGGAGATCGTCTTCGGTGTTTTCGCAAGGATGTGGACGTGGTCCGCAGTGCCGTTGATTCTCAGGGCTGTTCCGTTGAGCTTTCGGATGATGCCGCCGAGGTAGGAGTGCAGATCCGATTCCAGATCGGCGGTGATGAGCGGTTGCCGATTCTTGGTGCTGAAGATGATGTGAGCGATGTTCTGATGGAAGGAACGGGCCATGGTGGTGCGATGGTTGAAAATCGAGGCGAATGGGGCAATGAGAATGCGACGGCCTCTGTCGCCCACTACCGGGGCTTGTTTTCCTGTGGCCGATTTACCGCTAGCTCACGCCAGCGGCTAGAGTCTGCCGCCCCTCCCGGGGCTGAAGACGGCGGATCGTCGTCAGTAGAGTGAGCCCCGGTAGTGGGCGACAGATTCTATCCGCTAGTGGCTCCAGACAGGCGGTGCCCCGGCAAGCCCCGGGAGGGGCGACAGATTCTAGCCGCTGGCGTGAGCTAGCGGATACAGGCAAATTCAGGATAGCAACCCCGGTAGGGGTGACAGAAGTCCCCGCCAACTCACGGCCAAACGAACCTTTCATCGTATCCGATCGCCTGTTGTTGACGCAAGCGCAGGAACTCTTCTTTGGCTGCGGCGGCCTCTGTCGCCCACTACCGGGGCTCGTTTTCCTGTGGCCGAGTTACCGCTAGCTCACGCTTGCGGCTAGAGTCTGCCGCCCCTCCCGGGGCTGAAGACGGCGGATCGTCGTCAGTAGAGTGAGCCCCGGTAGTGGGCGACAGATGCTAGCCGCTAGCGGCTCCAGGCAGACGGTGCCCCGGCAAGCCCCGGTAGGGGCGACAGACTCTAGCCGCTGGCGTGAGCTAGCGGATACAGGCAAATTCAGGATAGCAACCCCGGTAGGGGTGACAGAAGCCCCCTCCAGTTCATTCCCAGATGAACCGCCCATCATATCCGATCGCCTGTTGTTGACGTAAGCGCAGGACTCTTCTTTGGCTGCGACGGCCTCTGCCGCCCCTCTCGGGGCTTGGGAACACCTTCCGGTTTGCCGGATTTCGAGTTCTCGTTTCCAATGTGTTCATCTGCGGTTGTTTTCCCCGATTTCCACGAAATGCCGCCTTGTGTAGGAGCCCTGAATGGCACGTGGTTAAGAGCGATTTCGGAGAAGGCCGGGAGGTGCGGGGCTTGACCCGGGTGGGGGGGAAGGGATGGGTCATGGGGTTGAATTGAATGCTCTGGTTTTTTGCGGTTTTTTGCGAATTTTGTGACTAAAGTGCCCGACTTTGGGCGTAGTAGCGTGATGCGATCCATTCAAAATCGGAAGGGTGTTCCTCTGCAGCGGCGAGGTGCTTTCAATTCACCGGCTCGACGCTTGATCTTGATGGTGCCTCTTGTGGGCTTGCTTGCCCCTGGCGCAATCGCGGAAGAATCGAAGATCGACAAGAAACTGGCCAAGGAGGCGCCGCTTTTTGAGCGGATCAAGCTGCGTGGCGCACTGCGGGACGACGTCTCGCGGGATGTGATCGAACAGAAGCCCGGCGAAGGCTATCAGAGCCGTGTCGTGCAATGGTGGCCCAAGCAAGGCGTCGACTTCATCGAGGAACCCAAAGAGGAGCCGCGCACCTGGACGATCCGTCCCGAGAGTATGACCGCCAAGGATACGAAGATGGCCAAGTGGTGGCCGATCTCGCTGCGCGGCAAGAAACAATTCAAAGCGCACCTGCTGAGCTTTCGCGGAATCGGTGCGATCAACGACCCGTGGGGTGGAGACATCGAGAAGCCCTTCGCGCCGGCAGTTGTGCTGCGCTTGCCCGATGGTCGCAAGCGCTGCTTTACGCGCGGCAGTTTCAGCGACGCGGATGAACTGTACATCACCAAGCTCTACGAAGAGCAGATGAAGGTCCTCCGCGACAACACCTTTGAGGAGGGGATCGAGAGGATACCCGCTTCCCATAATAGTAATGACCCCGTTTCCGACAACCCCCTCTACACGCCGGGGACCACGCACCTCAGCAGCAAGCATTTTACCGCAACACTGGGCAGTGAACCGCCCAATGATGGGCACGGCTCACGCTGGCTGGACTGGAACGACAAGGAAGGCGCTGAGCGTCGACGGAATCTCATCATGCGAGGATGGGAAGACTGGTGGGCCTATCTGGAACACGGCGGACATCTCATGTTCTTCTCGGAAAAACCGAAACAGCAGCCGAAATACAAATACCGCCTGCGTGTCGGCGGAACGATGACGAAGGACGGAAAGATTCAGGGTCGCGGGTTCGGTGGCGGTTATGGCGCCAGCAGTGGGGGGGATGGGGACTGGTTGGGCTTGTTCCACGAATGGGGACATGGAATTCGCGGACCGGGGGAACTCGGTGGCGGTGAGACCTTGTGCGACTCCGGCCAGCTGATTGGCGAACCGGCGAGGGTCGAGAAGGCGATGTTCCAGGTGGTCAAACCGTGGAAGAACCTCTTCTGGGGATGGTACCCCGGTGCCTACGCCTGGACGGTCATCGGCGATGATCCGAACTGGGGATACACCTTCTCCTTCTCCATCGCGCAAATGATGTCGCCCTCAGAACCCACCCCGATGCACGCCATCGCTCGCGTCGGTGAAGAACGCGGCCTGTTCAAGGACGGGATCCGCGAAATGGGCGACTTGCTCGGACAGGTCGGGGCACGCTTCGCCGAGTTCGATAATGAAATACAAATGGGCCTGCGCGGCCATTACGCCATGCCGACACGTATTTCGCTGATCGAACTCGACCGCGAGAAGCGTCGCTACCGAAGCGATCAGAAGTTCGCTCCCGAAGCGTTCGGGGTGAACTTGGTCCGACTGATCGCCGACCAAGGCGCCAGTGAATTGAGCGTCGATTTCGCCGGTCACTACGATTCCAAAACCTTCAGCGATTGGCGGGTGTGCATTGTCGCCGTCGATGAGGAAGGCAAGTGCCGCTACTCGCCGCTATGGAACAAAGGCAAGATGAGCATGAAGGTTGAGCCCGGCGATTTGCGCTACTGGCTGACCGTCACCGCGACGCCCAGGGCATTGAGTCCAAGCCGTAAGGGCAAGGGGAAAACCCACGTGGTGTACCAGGGCGGATTCGGGTATCGCTATCCGTATGACGTGACCCTTTCGGATTGTCGTGCGGGCACGCCGCACACCACGCTGTTTGAAGACGATGTCGTCAACCAGGCCGGCATGTTCGCCGGACGTCGCGAGCAAATGTATGACGGTGAAGGACTCATCCCCGCAGCCATTCCGGTGACCGCCCCAGAACAACGTCAGCAGTTGGAAGCAGCGCTGGCGGGACTGGAAGACAATGCTGCGGCCCAATGGCATCTGAAGAACTCCCGGGGCAAGCGTCATCCCAATGGTGGCGGCTGGGTCGCAGACACCGCCGAAGTCGCAGCGACAGCCTACGTGGGACCCCACGCGATGGTGCTCGATACGGCCAAGGTGCTGGATCATGCGGTGATCGAAGACTACGTGATTGTCTACGGTGATGCGGTGTTCAAAGACCAGGCTCGTGCCTTCGGGAAACTCACCATCAAAAAGGGCGTCCACAGCGGCACGGCCCGCTTGTATATCCGTAACGAACAGAAAAACACCACTCAGGGGATCAGCCCCGAAGAGGATACTGCCGCCCCGCAAAGACGATTTGCCCAACTCACCGGGACTGCCGCCTTCCAGGCGAACTACGAGTGTTTCCAGCCGGAGGCCGTCCTCCTGGAAGACCACTACAACGAGCGCTCGGGGACGCTCTACGGTGCCCACCGCGACGACCGCATCTTCTTTGACGGCGTGCTCATCGGCAAGCCCGGTTTCACGGATGACGGTGCGCAAGAGGGCGCCTTCACATTCAACGGCAAGGGGCAGTGGGCTGAGCTGCCCGGCGAGATGGCCGACCTGGAAGTCATCACGCTGGACATGCGGCTGAAGGTCGATTCCGACAAGCAACAAACGCTGTGGATGTTCGGTAACGACGAGCAGAACCGTCTCTCACTGTCGGTCGCCGGTGGTCAGTTGGTGCTGGCTGGCAACGCGGGTGACACGCAACCAGAATGTCGCGGCGGCAAGCTCACCCCGGGAGCATGGACTGTCGTCCGGGCCGAGCTGGACGGAACGACGATGAAGCTGTTCCAGGATGGAAAGCCGATCGCCCAAACCAAGACCGGCTTCCGCGCCTCCGATGCCTTTGAACCGGGCAAGCTGCGGCGGGCCACGATGGCGGCAGGTTTCGCGGGAAGCTCCCCGATGGCCGGTGCGGTGGATTATTTCCGGATATTGACCGAGGTGTATGAGGATTTCAGTAAGATCGAAGTCCCTCTGGTTAACCCACGTCGTCTCTCTCCAAAGGTGCTCGCACGTTTCGAGAAGAAATACGTCGATACCGGCTATACGGAGGGGCGAAAAGAGTTTGCGGGCAAGCTGGCCAAGACCCATCCACTGACGGCCTACTACGACAATTACGCTGCGGTGGTCAACGAGCGAAACGCAGAGCTGAGTGCGTCTGCGGCCGGCCGCATCAAAGAGATCAATGCCGAAGTCGATGCGCTCAAAGACCGGAAGAGCGAGATCGACCAGGAGATCAACGAAGCCCGGAAGAATGACGAAGCGTATAACAAGCACGTCGCGGAACTCAGGCCGAGACAGCAAGAACTCAGCAAGAAGATGAATGAGATACAGGCGAGCTACCCCGGATACAAGGAAGCGCGGGTCGCAGAACATGAATTGAGCCTTAGGCGCAATGAGCTGCGAAAAACCGCTGAAGCGGAGTGCAAGAAAGATCCCGAGTACATCGCGCTGGAAGAACGGATCAAAGAACAGCGCGAGAAGGTCAATGCCGCCCCGCAGGGAAGCAGTGAGCGCCGGAAACTTGAGGAAGAGCTGAACCACAAGATGCAAAGGGAGAGAAATGAAATGGTCAATCGGCGCCATGCGAAGCTGCCCGGCGTGCGTGAACTGGAACTCGAGCGGCATAAGGTGCAGGGCCACAGGGAACAACTGGATCGAGCCATCCGCGAAACGGCAGAGTATCGAACGTTGAATCAGGAGAATCGGAGCCTGCAAATGCAAATGCGCTACAAACCCGATCCGAAACTCGTCGCAGAACGGAAAAGGCTCGATCAGGATATCAGAGATATCCCCCGTCGTGAGATCGGGATTGCCAAGGCCGCCGCCGCCGCCGAGAGCAATGCGCTGGAAGCTCAGCTATTGCGAAAGAGTTACTCGCCAGCACAGCTTGCGAGTACCGCAAGGAAGGTCTTGAGCGAGAATCTCCCCCATGCCCCGGATGACATCTGGCAAATCGAGTATGCAAAGGCGCTGCAAAGTGAGCCCTGGCCGACCCGCGTCGATTGGGATGGGCTGGCGGAATACGAAAAAGACAAAGAGGCGATGACCCAGCCGGTCATGCAACACTACCTCAAGCGGATGAAGCCGTGGATGTATAAGTAGCCGAAGTGAGAAGTGAGAAGTGAGAAGTGAGAAATACTGACGCATTCTACAGAGGAGAAATTATGAAAGACACGACTACCATACTGATTGCATTAATCGCTCTAGTGAGCACTGCCACTGTGTGCGCTGATGCGCCTGATGCGGGGCAGATCGTCGCCATGAAGGCAGGGGAATTCGCCCTGCCGGATGCGATTGAGATGGTCAGGATTCCCGCCGGGAAATTCACGATGGGCAGTCCCCAGGGCGAGATTGGCCGCGGTGACGATGAAACCCAACGCACGATCACGATTTCGAAGCCGTTCTACATGGCGAAATCCGAGATCAAGCAGAGCCAGTACGTCCCGATGATGCGCCCGAACTACAAACCCGTGTTCTTCGGCAAGGGCGTGTGGGGCACGTCGCTTCCCGAACTGCATCAGCATGGTCCTCAGCGTGTCGAAAGGCTGCATATCCAGACGCGGCGGCCGACGGAGAAGGCGATGGACGGAGTCTCCTGGAAGTATGCGGTGGAGTTCTGCAAGAAACTCAGCGCCAGGGAAGGGGCGGCCGGGCGCATGCCCAAAGGCTATGAATACCGCCTTCCCACCGAGGCGGAGTGGGAATACGCCTGCCGGGCAGGAACCACCGGAGCGTTTAATGACAAGCAGGTCGAAAAGACGGTCGATCAAGTCGGGAAGACTCAAGGTGAACTCATCTCCGGTGAAATCAGCCGCAGTGAAGGCATTCTCAACGCGGGCGGCGTTGCCAACAGCTTTGGTTTGGAGGATATGCACATGGG
>Ga0206131_10005182_pt1 | contig 13913 bp, 18 predicted proteins | sample Helgoland_Spring_FD_148636 | JGI IMG/M metagenome (GOLD analysis project Ga0206131, IMG submission 148636) | Pelagic subsurface seawater microbial communities from Kabeltonne, Helgoland, North Sea - Helgoland_Spring_Bloom_20160517_1 | ecosystem: Environmental > Aquatic > Marine > Epipelagic ...
CGATAAGTAGTAACCCAACTGTGCTTATTATTATCTCTCTGATATTCATTACGATCTCCTTTATGTATGAAAAGCAGGGAAGCTAATCCCTGCTTTGAAGGTGGGGCTTACGCCGCCACCCGCTTTCTGAGTGCTGCGAACTTAGAAGATTTCAGCTTTGGTGCTGATGATTTAGGTTTATTATATTCCCAAATCTCTCCTTCGTTGACTTCCTGATAAACCCAAAGGTCAGCTATGTGTCTTTCCTCAAGGTGCGTTAGTTCTACCTCCATCCTTTCAATCATATTGAAGAGTTTTAATTGAGGTGCGTCTCTTCCTTCCAATTCGTTTGTTTCATAATCAGTCATGGCATCTGCCATTTGTTTCTTCTTGTACTGAAGTGAATTGTAACTTGTATAACAAGCATCTCTTGAGATGTTCTTATGTAGATAATCCAAATTATCGCCAGTGTGATACAGGATAACTTCTTTCTTTAGCTCTGCGAGTGTTTTTGTAGTCTTTGTCATATCTAGTTTCTCCATGTTTCGAGGAGACAACCTCCTCGATGGAAACTACAGCGCACGGAGACAAAACGGCAAAGCCGCTTGCAGTTAGCAATAGCTTTCCGCGCCCGCCAGAATCACAAGGGAAAGGAGCCTAGCCAACAACCACCCACCTCAACGCTAAGAAAGGAAAGTTGTTGCGAACTGTTTTGTCCCGTGTGATGAAGGAGACAGCGAGGTGGTGGCTCTTCGTACAAGGAGAAACGCAGATAGGCCAAAGCCAGACAAGCACGAGAAGAGATACAGGAAGAAGTTAGACTGTATTACTCTAGCACTTGTAGTATGTTTTGTGCATTGACACAGGTCATGTAAAGGGTGCTATCTGTGGGGGAGACAGGGAGAGGGGGCTTGTTAGGAAACACAAATGAGCAGCACAGCAATACAGAAGTTAACAGAGAAACAGATAGCTTTGGTGGATATAATGGTAGCAGAGGGACTCAAGCCTGCACAGGCAGCAGAGAAGGCTGGGTATTCTGCTGGCAAGAGTGGATATGTAAGTGCATACCGTAGTTTGAAAACGCCTCATGTGCAGGCTTATCTATTGCAGAGGATGAATGAAGAGTTTGGACTGTCAGCTATAGCAGCAGTTAATACTGTACGGAGACTAGCAACAGGCGCTAAGTCTGAGTATGTTCAGCTGGAAGCGAGCAAAGATTTATTAGACAGGGCTGGGTACAAGCCAATAGACAGAGCGCAAGTACAAATAGCTGGTGACATCAAGGTAAGTATTGATCTATCCTAGATGAATTGTCTTGGCTTGTACTGGCACAGAGGGGTAGGGGTTAAAAAACTAGCAGTTAGTATTGGCTAGTGGTCCCTCACTCTAGCGATAAGTCAAAAAGGCTCTGAAAAATATTTTACGTTAGAAAGGTACGAATATGAAATCACCTGCTTGGACTAGGAAGGCTGGTAAGAATCCCAAGGGTGGATTGAACGCCAAGGGTCGTGCTTCTTATAAGGGTGGTACGTTGAAGGCTCCCGTTAAGAGTGGAGATAATCCTAGACGCGCATCCTTCTTAGCGCGTATGGGTAATATGAAGGGTCCAGAGCGTGACGAGAAGGGGAAGCCTACGCGGTTACTTCTTAGTTTGAAGGCTTGGGGTGCAAGTAGTAAGGCTGATGCTAAGAGTAAGGCATCAGCGATTAGCAAAAGGAATAAGGGAAATGCCAAAGGGTAAAGGTACATACGGAACTAAGGTTGGGCGTCCACCGAAGAAGCCGTCTGGAAAGAAGAAGTATAGATAATGGCTTGGCACATTAAGAACACTGGTGAGCTTTGGGCTGGCCCTACTCACGAACTTATTGGGCGTACATTTACTGGGGCCACCAGAACATCGGAATCCATGCCGCTAATCTGGCAAGAAAAGAAGATTAACCCTATTTCTTCTAAGCCCAAGCAGCCTAGAAAGAAGCAACCTCCCAAGCCCAAGGGCGCAAGTGCGTGGGACTGATATGAGTTTTATTAATACACTTTCTCAGCCAGAGCGAGATACTCTAAGAAGGGTTGTTCGCTTGGTTCATATGAAGCATTACCCCAAGGATTTTGTTAATGAGTACGAGATTGATAAGGTCATTGAGTCTATTGGCCCAGAGATTGCCGAAAGAATGATAATGGCGGGGGTTAACCACGGAGTTGTAAACAAATGATTTATGTAGCTGTTCTCATGGCGTGTCTTTCTCCCATTGCTAATACCTGTCAAATACAAGCCAAGAAGGTTGGGTATGCTGATAAGGCTGACTGCGAAGCGCAGGTTGATATAGTTTTAGACTTGCTAGAGAGAGAGCAAATTATTGGCGCAGCTACCTGCTTGGAAGTGTCATTAGGTGTAGAGGCTTAATTGACTGACTTTAAGTACAAGCCTGACGGCAAAACTGTTAAAGCCTTTATGAAAGACGATACATTTTTTCGTGGCTTGAGGGGGCCAGTTGGCTCTGGCAAGTCTGTTTCGTGCTGCATTGAAATATTTAGACGGGCATTAGCTCAAGAGCCTAACAAGAATGGCGTAAGACGTAGCCGTTGGGCAATCATTCGTAACACTAACCCGCAGTTAAAGACCACTACTATCAAGACTTGGCTTGATTGGTTTCCCGAATCAGATTGGGGTCGCTTTACTTGGTCGGTTCCGTACACTCACAACATTAAGAAGGGTGACTTAGAGCTTGAGGTTATCTTCTTAGCTCTTGATAGGCCCGAAGATGTTAAGAAATTGCTGTCACTTGAGCTTACTGGCATCTGGATAAACGAAGCAAGAGAGGTTCCTAAGTCTATTATTGATGCTTGCACCATGCGTGTTGGCCGTTTCCCTTCTATGCGTGATGGTGGAGCTACGTGGACAGGAGTAATTGCAGATACTAACGCCCCAGAGGAAGATCACTGGTGGCCCATTATGTCTGGTGAGGTTCCAGTTCCAGATCATATCCCCAGAGAACAGGCTAGAATGTTAGTGAAGCCCGACAATTGGTCCTTTTATACGCAGCCTTCTGCAATGATAGAGGCCCATGATGAGGACGGTGAGGTTAATGACTACAAGAAAAACAAGGATGCTGAGAACGCTAAGTATATGAGAAAAGACTACTACGATAATCTAATTCGTGGTAAGACTAAGAGTTGGATAGACGTATATGTAATGAATAGACTGGGTTCTATTCAAGATGGTAAGCCAATATATCAAATGTTTGCTAGAGATACCCACGTTGCGAAAGAAGAACTAGCAATTGCCTCTGGATTGCCTGTGTATGTGGGCTTGGACTTTGGATTAACCCCTGCTGCTACAATAGGGCAGAAGGTTCGTGGCAGATGGCTGGTGCAAGCAGAGCTTGTTGCGTTTGATATGGGCATTGTTAGGTTTGCAGAGGTGCTGCGTGAAGAGCTTGCTACCCGTTTCTCTGAATCTTCTGAAGTATTTATATATGGCGATCCCGCTGGTGATTTCCGCGCACAAACTGACGAGTCTACCCCCTTTCATATTCTTAGGGGTGCTGGTCTTAGAGCTTTTCCCGCCCCATCTAACTCTGTTGATCTGCGTCTTGAGTCTGTCTCCTCTCAGTTAACAAAGATGACTGAAGGTAAGCCAGCATTTCTAATTGATCCTCGCTGCCAACAGCTAATTAAAGGGTTTGAGGGCGGCTATCAGTACAGAAGGATGGAAGTTTCTGGCGAAAGATATGCAGATAAGCCTGATAAGAATATGTTTTCCCACGTTCACGATGCTTTACAGTACATGATGCTTGGTGCTGGCGAGGGTAGAGCATTGATGAGTAATCAAAAGGCAGCGCAGCCTACTGTAGCTGGACGTTCCTTTGATGTATTCCAAAGAAAGAAGGCACCACGAAGGCAAGGTTTATGGGCAAGGATGTGAAATTGTGCATTGAAATTTTTCTCTTTCCGTGCCTATCCAGAAAGAAATTCTAGGAGATTCGTATGTGTTTTAAGAAAAAAAAGCCCAAGGCTGATCCTGCAATTGCAAAAGAGCAGAAAAAACAAGAAGCTGCTGCCGCAGAAGCAAGAGAAGTTGAGAAACAAAAAGCTTTAAGGGCGCAAGAAGTAGAACTTGAAAGAGCGCGTAGTGAATCTGAAAGGGTATATAAGGCTGATCAGGAAGCTAAACGACAAGTGGCTGCAAGAAAAGAAGTTGAGGCTAGAGAAGCCAAGGAGCGAGAGGCGGCTGCGTTAGAAGCCAAGCGCCAAGGAGATATTGCAAAAGGTCGCCGTAGTTTCTCAGAGATTCGTCAGGATCGTTTAGCTAAAATGGGCGCAACAAACACCACTGGCACAGCGTCAAGGCGGTCAGGCTCTAAGAGTCGCAGAAGTTTAATTACAGGACTTGGTGGCGGCATCGGTTATTATGATAGGTTTGCTAGTTAATGGATAATTTAGCGCAGAAATATATGAAGCTCTATGAAACAGCTAAGTCAAAGCGTGAAAACTTTGTTCCCTTGTTCGATGAGTGTTATGAGTATGCGCTACCACAGCGCGAATCCTTTTATTACGAAACCATTGGTCAACGCAGAGATGACAAAATCTTTGATGAGACTGCTGTTGTAGGGGTGCAAGAGTTTGCATCCCGCTTACAGTCTGGTTTAGTTCCTAACTTTGCTAGGTGGGCTGACCTTACTGCTGGATCGGAAATACCAAAAGAAAATAGGGACGCAGTAAACAATGATCTTGATAATGTAACTGATTACGTCTTTGAGGTTATTCAGAACTCAAACTTTTCACAAGAAGTGCATGAGTCATTTATGGATTTGGCCGTTGGAACTGGCATCTTAGCTTGTGAAGAAGGTGATGCCCTTAATCCAATCGTGTTCTCCGCTATTCCTTTACCTCATGTGGTTCTTGATACTGGCCCTGATGACAAGATTGACCATGTGTTTCGTGAACGTAAGAATATTAAGTTTGGTCAAATAAAAATACTATATCCTAAAGCTCAATTTGCTGATGACTTACAAAATCAAGTTGATAACTCTCCTGAGAAAACGACTACTATCCTAGAAATTGTTTGTCGTGATTACAGTAAGTTAAACGAGGAAGCTTATTTAAGCTATGCAATTTGCATGACAACTAAATGCGTTGTGTATCAAAAAGATATGAAGGGTGTAGGCTCCAATCCTTTTATATGTTTCAGATGGTCTAAGTGCGCTGGCGAAGTCTATGGCAGGGGGCCATTGATTAATGCTTTGTCAGCAATTAAAACCACAAACTTAACAATTGAACTTATATTAGAAAATGCACAGATGGCTATCTCTGGTGTGTATCAAATAGAAGATGACGGGGTAATAAACCCTGATACAATTAATCTCGTTCCCGGGTCTATCATTCCTAAAGCAATGGGTTCTGCTGGCTTGCAGCCAATTCAAGCTGCGGGTAACTTTGATGTAGCACAGCTTATTTTGTCTGATATGCGACTGAATATTAAACGCGCACTTTACAATGATATGCTAGGCAATCCAGATAAAACCCCTGCTTCTGCTACTGAAGTAGCGGAGCGTATGGCAGATTTATCTAGGCGTGTTGGTTCTGCATTTGGCAGATTGCAAGCAGAGCTAGTGCAGCCCGTTCTTCAACGGGTGATTTATATCCTAAAGAAGCAAGGGCGTATTGATTTGCCTACTGTTAACGGGCGTGAAGTTAAGGTTAAGTCTGTTTCTCCGTTGGCACAGGCGCAAGCAAACCAAGATATAACCTCCGTTTCTAGGTTCTTAGAGCTTGCGAATACAGCCTTTGGACCTGACATGACGCAAGTTCTTATTAACTCTGAGGAAACCGCAGCTTACTTAGCTAAAAAGTTTGGTGTACCAGACATCTTGATTCGAGATGAATCTGAACGTAAAGAGATAGTTGCAATGATGCAGCAAATGGCACAGCAGCAACAAGCTGCCCCACCACCGCAAGAAGCTGCACCACAACAGTTGGAGTAGTGCTTGGAAAAAGCAAAGATTAATGTAGGCGTAGATGGTATTCAACGCGCACAAAGACACGACAGAGAGATTAGTCTCAATGTCGCTGAAGTATTTACATCACCAACAGGTAAAGCTGTTTTAAAATACTTGCGGTCTATCACTATAGAAATGGTGAATGGGCCAAATGTTTCTACAGAAGAACTAAGACATCTGGAAGGGCAGCGATATATCGTTGGCCTCATTGAGTCACGTATCAATCATTCCCATAAGGTAAAAAATAATGTCTGAAGAGAAAACGCTTATTCAAACCGAAGAGCCACAGGTTGAAGCAGAAGCTACAGAAACAGAAGTTACGGAAACATCTACAGAATCCGAAGAACTTCTTGCTGGTAAGTATAAAACTGCTGAAGATTTAGAGAGCGCCTACAAAAGTCTTGAGTCAAAGATTGGCGAAAAAGAAGATTCGATACGAGAAAAGCTTAAAGAAGAAATGAGCCAGCCAAAAGAGGGTGTACCTCAAAGCTCTGGCGAATATGAGTTGCCTGATTTTATTGATGAAGAGGAAGCAATAAACAGCGAGGCGCTAAAAGGTTGGGCTGATTACTGCCATGAACAAGGATACAACCACGAAGAGTTTCAAAAAGGTCTTGAGTTATATATGAACGCAATGCCAGAAGAGCCAAACTTAGAGGCTGAAGCTCATAAGTTGGGAGATAACTCAAGCGCACGTATTGAGGCGGCTTCCTTGTGGGCAAACAAATTCTTTCCAGAAGATGCAATGCCAGCCATTGAGCGTATGTGCGAGGGGGCTGACGGGATTATTGCGCTTGAGGCAATCATGTCTGCAATGAAAGACCCTTCAGTAACTAGCGATGCAAACACAGCAAATGCTATTAGCAATGAATCTTTAAGTGAAATGATGCGGGACGAGAGATATTGGAATCCGCGAATTAGAGATGAGAACTTTGTTAAGCAAGTAGACTCTGGATTTAAGAAACTTTATGGATGAAATCAAAATAGTTAAAAGGGGTAAGTATTATCTTACTCCCTTTCTCGAAGAGCATATTGATGAACTGTGCGATTCGCTTTCTTCTGAGAGTAGATTTGAGCTTAGATGTTTAGGCTATGAAGGCGTAAGAGAGGCGCTTAACGAGATAATACATGAGTCAGAGTCTTACGTTGCTAAAACAAAAAATGGACCTATCATATGTATTAGTGGGTTAATCTTTGATAAGAGTAGCGATTGCCCACAAATGTTTGCAATGTTTACTAAGGATGTAAAGAAAAGCTTTCACACAATGGCGCGTGGATCAACGATGTTAATTAATTTCTTTGATCAAACTTATCCAATGTTAAATATGTCTATATTAGATAAATTTTCGTTTATGTTAGATTGGGCCTCATGGCTTGGCTTTGAGCCAGTATCCCACATAGAGTATCAAGGTAATGGATATGTTGAATTTGTGCGTTGCAATCCTATGAAAAAAAATGTTTCAAACAAATCATCAAGGCCCGTAATGCACTGAGAAGCCCGAAAGGATACCTTCGTTGAGGATGTTAAGCGGATACCCAAGATGCAAATATTAATTTAAACAAGGACTGTAAAATGGCTAATACTATTGATGTAGCGTTTATTAAGCAGTTTGAAACCGATGTGCATCTTGCTTATCAGCGCATGGGTTCCAAGCTTCGCAATACAATTCGTACTACAAATACCTCTGCTTCTGTGTCTCGCTTCCAAAAAATCGGAACAGGCGCGGCGTCAACTAAATCACGCAATGGTAACGTAAGCACTATGGAGCTTGCACACACTACTGTTGAAGTGACTATGGCTGACTTCTATGCAGCAGAATACATTGACAAGCTTGATGAGCTAAAGATGAATATCAACGAGCGTCAAGCCGTTGCTGAGTCTGCCGCTTCTGCTCTAGGTCGTAAGACTGATGAGATCATTGTTACTGCAATGGATGCTGGCGCTAACGGTACTGCAATTGCTGATACCGCTGGTGCGCTTGTTAAGGCTGACTTGCTTACACTCTTTGAAACATTCGGAACAGCAGATATTCCAGAGGACGGACAGCGCTATCTTGCAATGTCACCCGCTGGCTTTGCTGATTTGTTTAATATCAATGAGTTTGCATCGTCTGACTATGTTGGACCGCAGCAGCTTCCGTTTGCTGGCGGCATGACAATGAAAGAGTTCTTGGGCTTCAAGATTTTTTCAACGTCTGCTGTAGCTGGCGGTAAGAACTTTGCCTATCATATGAGGGCAATTGGCCTTGGCGTTAACTCTGACGTTAAGACTGAAGTAAACTACGTTCCTGAGAAAGTGGCACACCTTGCAACATCTATGATGTCTATGGGTTCTGTTGTGATCGACAGTAACGGCGTCTACGAAGTTCTTGATAATAACTAAATGATTGGGGGGGAAACCCCCCTTTCTTCCCTGCTTGGAGGATTTATATGCCAGTTATCAGTACATCTGCTAACACACCAGTTGACGTATCAAGTAGGGCGCTCATTTTAATAGGGGCTGACCCTATTACTTCTTTTGATGATGGGAGCAATGAAGCGCTTATTGCAGCTAATATGTATGAAGATGTTGCTAGGGCTTCTTTAGTTAATACACGTTGGCGCTTTGCTACAAATCAGGCGGTACTAAACCGCTTATCTGAAGCTCCAACTGGAAGATACACCGCAGCCTATCAACTGCCATCAGATTCTCTTATGTCCCATGCTGTAACAGTAAATGACTTTAACATTGAGTATCAGTCTTATGGAGACAAAATATACTGTGATACAGACGTATCTTCTCAGGTTATATTAGACTACACCTACAGGGCTAATGAGCAAGATTGGCCTTCTTATTTTGTTATGGCTGTAGAGTATGAACTAGCTTCTATCTTTGCCTCTTCATTAGCTCAAGATGCAGGGCTTGCTCAATTAATGCAGCAACAAGCTGGTATAAATATGATGAGATCAAGGAATTTAGATTCTCAACAGCAAACAAATCGCAAATTATCTACATCAAGGTTTATTGCTGAAAGGCGCAGTTAATGAAGAAGGTAAGGGTTCCAGTAACCAACTTTTCTTACGGGGAAGTTAGCCCTTCTTTGTATTCTCGAACTGATTCGGCAGTCTATGTTGCCTCTGCACAACGCATTGAAAACTTTTTTCTTCGTGGTGAAGGGGGAGTAATAAAACGTGCTGGCTTACGCGCTATTCATAGGCACGATACATTTACAGTTGACCCAGCTAAAACAATGCAGTCTCGTTTACTTCCATTTATATTTTCTGATGACGAAAGATATGTAGTATCCTTAGAGCATCAGAAAGTTAAGGTGTTTTTTATTGACCCATTAGTTGGGAATCTAACGCTCGTAAGCACATTAACTCAGGACATTAATAGCACCACCTTAAAATTCTCTGATTCTTTTTTGCACGAATATACCTTTGCTCAAGCTGGTGACGTAATGTTTATTTGTCACCCTACCTTTATTCCACAACAACTTGTTCGTCAGGGGCTTGGTTCTTTTCAAGTGGAGCCATTTGTTTTTGATGTAAAGTCTGATCTTACAAAAATATATCAACCCTACTACGCGTTTCATCGTCAAGGAACTACGCTTTCAGCATCAGCAACAACAGGTAACGGAGTTACAATAACAACATCTGATCCATACTTTGCTACAAATGGAGATCATGACAATATTGTTTTGCGTTATCATGATTCTGAAATAGAAATTACTTCCGTTCAAAGCACTACTTCTGCAACTGCTAATATTCTTGATGAATTAACTATTCATTTAGGCGCAAATGCGTTTACTTCTACTCAAGGTTTGGCTGACGTTGAAGTTGGGCTTGTTAATCATGGATATAAAATTGGTGATGCTATTACAATTAGCCATGCTGGTACTCTTGGCGGTATCCCCAATGCTCATATAAACGGAAATAGAACTGTTACTGAAATTATAACCGATGACAAATTTATTTTTGGCGCTCAATCTAATGCTAACGCATCTGAGGTTGGGGGTGGTACACCTAAGATTACAAGCAAGGCTGCAACCTCTTCTTGGTCTGAGCAATCTTATTCTGCTCTTAGAGGCTTTCCTTCTGCGGTTACTTTCCACCAAAACCGTTTAGTTTTTGCTGGATCGCTATCTCAACCTGATTCAATCTGGTTTAGTTCTAGTGGTAAATACTACAACTTTGATGTTGGCACGGCGCGAAACGATCAATCAATTCACGTTACTGCTAGTGTCGGTGAGATTAACCAAATTAGACATTTAGTTTCTAACAGGGACTTGCAAGTATTTACAGCTACATCAGAAATGTATGTGCCTAGCTTTGCCAACCAGCCGTTAACTCCGACTAATACTCAAGTTCAGAGGCAAACTCCGTTTGGTTGTGACTTTGTTAGACCGCAAGCTTTAGATGGCGCTACTATGTTTGTTCAAAAGGGCGGCGCTATTGTAAGAGAATATATTTTTACCGATTCAGAAGCGGCTTATATTGCGCCTCCTGTTTCTTTGATTTCTTCTCACTTAATCAAAACTCCTATTGAAATGAATACAATGTATGGAGCAATGAGTAGGTCTGAAAGTTATGTGTTCTTAGTAAACTATGGTGGAACATTATCTGTTTTTAATTCTAATCGCGGTGAGAAACGTGCTGGGTGGACTGAGTTTACAAGTCAAGGTAATTTTGTTTCTACAGTTACAATTGATGATCGTGTGTTTGCTAATGTTCTTTACGACAAGGGCAATGGAAATAAAAAAATTGCGCTTTGTGAGTTTGATGAAACTTATAATTTAGACGTTTCTACTGTGTATAGCGGAACAAATGGTGTGTTTAATACTACTGGCTTTTATTCAGATGGAGCAGTTTTAAGTGTAGTAAATGGCAATAACTACATTGGTGAATTTACTGTAGCAAATAATCAAATAGATGTTTCAGCAATATCGCCAACTCTTTCTCAAGCAGAGATAGGTTTAAAATTTGATGTAACCTTAACTACAAACCCATTAGATGTTGCCACTCAGAATGGACCTATAACTGGGACTAACAGAAGATTAGGTTCGGTTGTCGTTGACTTTAACAACACTTTATCAGCGACAGTTAATGGAAGTAATTTAGTTTTAAGAAATGTAACTGATGATCTTTCCAATCAATTAACACCTTTAACGGGGAAAAAAGAGTTTCGATTAATGGGTTATAGCCGTGATCCTCAAGTTACAATTACTCAAAATGCACCACTTCCATTGCAAGTTAATGGGATAGTAACGGAGTTATCTTTCAAATGATTTTTCAAATCGGCGCTGCCATTATCGGAATGTATGGCGAGAATTATAAAGCCAAGGCTGCTGAAATTGAATCTAAGCAGCGTGCAAAACAAATGCAAATTGATCGCAAGATTAATGAAGCTTCTGCAATGCAGCAGCAAAATGAAAGATTTAATCAGTACGTTGAAGCTAGGGCTACAAACGATGCGCAGTTTTCTTTTCAGCTTGGCGGTGGGGAAAGCACTAGCGTAGATGCGTTTCAGAAAGCTCAAAGGGAAATTGTTGATGAGGATATGCGCGTAAGTCAAAGACAACAAATGTTTGATTCTAGCAGTAGAACTGTTGCTGCTCTTATAGAGCGTGATCGTGGTCGCAATGCAATAGTTGCTGGTAGGATTAATACTGTAACTAGGTTGTTTCAATTGGGCGCACAATTAGAAGAAACAGCCGCTAAAGCTGCAACAGGTGGTGCATAATGCCAATAATTAAACAACAGAAGCAAGCATTTAATCAACCCATTGGGGTTCGTAGCTTTAACTCTGGAGCGCAACAAGTTGGCCAAGCTATAACTAATATGGCTGACACAATGGGCAAAGAGTTTTACAAACGCGCAGCTAAAAAGGCCGAAAAAATTGGATTGGAAAATGCCCAATCCGTTGCTTCTGAGAAATTAAAAATCTTCGATCCAGAAACAGGCAAGCCAGAAGCAATGTCTGATCTTAATGGCATGGGTAGTATTGCCACTGAAGCTTACAATCGAGTAATTGATCGTAGATTTGCTGATGTTGTAGACAAAGACATTCGCTTAAAGAATCAAGAGATAGCTTCTAAGTACCCAAACCCAGCAGAATATGAAAATATGTTTCAAGGGTATTTAGACGGCTTATCTAAAAATGCTAATAACAAATATAAAAATGTTATTGTAGAATCTGGCTCATACTTAATGGCTAATACTAGAGTCACCTTGGCTAATAAAGCTAGGGCGGCAGCTAGGTCTGCTGCGGCTTCAGGAATTATGGATTCACTTGATGAAAAAGATGATCTTGTTCATAGTTTAGCATTGGATAACAATATTTATGGCGCAGCTGTTGTCATAGAAGAAGCCGTCAAAGCTGTAACAGATGGTGAAACTGCTGGGATTCTTAAAAAAGGCTCTACTGAAAAAACAAAAGATGCTCTTGCGATTCAATTATTTAATGGATCAATGCCAAGAATTATGGAAAACGCAACAGCTTCTCAACAAGCACAAATAAATATGTTTATAAGAACGCTTGGAGAATCTGGCACTGAAGGTTTGCCAGAAAGTACAGTAGATTTCCTTGATCAAGCGCAGCCTTATTTAAACATAGACAATAACAATAAGATTTTATCGTCAGCAAAAGGCATTACTAATGATGTAAATGCTTTAAGAAACGCTCAGATTTCAGAGCAAGAAGATATTCTAACAATTGAAGCTAAAAACTTTCTTGCTAACTTTGGTGAAAACTCTGACCAAATGGGTAATTTTGTAGCTCACAAAATGGCTCAAGCCATTCAATCTACAAACGATAAAGAAACTGATTATCAATATGGCATGAGTCAACTAACTGCTACTATGAGATTAGTAGGAAATAATTATGAAACTGAAGCAAACAACATACAATCTCTTTACGACAGTGGACTTATAAGTAAAGAAGATAGAAATATAACAACAAGGAACTTGCGTGAAAAAATGATTACGCCAGTAATTCTTGCTGCCGCTAGTTATGGTAATACTGAATCTCTCTCAGCTGCGCTTGCTAGTCAAGACACATCAAAAATTAGTAAGCTACCTGAGAATCAACAAATAATTGTTGAAGAACTTTTAAGCAGTAATAATAAACTTTACAGCCCTACTGAAGATCGCACATCAATAGGAACTTTAATTGAAAGCACTAGAGATAAACACGCAGAAATTACAGAAAAAAGTGAAAAATTTTTATATCTTACAGACACATTTAATTATGCAACAGCCAGATTTTTAGATAATGGAAATGCTACTTTCCCAAAAATTAATAAATTAATAGAACAAGCGCGAGATGCGTTAAGAGATGATGTTTTAACACAGTCTCAATATGATAGCGCTATACAGCAAATTAATATTTCTGCCATGAAGGGATTAATTAACAGATATTCTGGTGATCTTAGTTCAACTGAAATGAGAGTATTAACAAACTTTTTTAAAACTAATGGTACGAATATTGATGCAGAAAAGTATCCAAGAGTAGCAGAGATTGGCGAAGAGATTCTTCTTTTAACAAGCCAATTAGGAGACAAAGACGCTGAAGCAAAAATACTGTCTAGTCACTCTAATACTATTAGAGAAGAGAAACAAAAAATAGAACAAGAAGAGCAAAAAATAGAGGTCGAACAGAATTTACAGAAACTAATAATTAATGGCGGTGGTGATCCAACAAATTCAGGGCATTTAAAAATGATGAACAAGGCTCTTGAAAATTTGGGTATAAATATTTCTGCAACTAAATCTCCAGAAGCCGCACAACTTATGGCTTCTGTTCCATCTTCGAATCTTATTGATGGCCTTAAGGGTATAGCTGCTGGTTCAGCTATGCCACAGTCTGCTGAAAACCTTCTTTATTATTTTAATATTCTTAGTGATTACCCCGATGGCACTGGTGTTTTTAGAAATCGTCTTTCTCGAAATTTAACTCAA
>Ga0206131_10005188_pt1 | contig 13896 bp, 22 predicted proteins | sample Helgoland_Spring_FD_148636 | JGI IMG/M metagenome (GOLD analysis project Ga0206131, IMG submission 148636) | Pelagic subsurface seawater microbial communities from Kabeltonne, Helgoland, North Sea - Helgoland_Spring_Bloom_20160517_1 | ecosystem: Environmental > Aquatic > Marine > Epipelagic ...
CCATTAATCATACCTATTTTTCCACCTTGTGCTATAATTTTGTCAACCATATCTTCAAATTCGATAGGTTTCAAATCTGTATGCTCAACAGAAACACACAAGAATCTAGGATCAATCTTATCCCCTTGCATAACTTGACCACCGTGTAAGTGACCATGTATGTTGCATCCAAATCTGCCTAACTGATCAACATGTATTGGTATATGAGTGAACACTAATCCATTAGTCACGTGACAGCCTCTGACATCTTTAAATACATCTACGTATTTGCTCAACTTTAAGTGATCGTGGTTGCCCTTAACAAGTATTTTGATACCGTTCATTTGCTTGACTTTCTCAAGTCCTCTGTTATTGAAAGCAATATCACCTAACATGTAGACTTTATCTGTGGGCTTTACAATCTCATTATGCATTTGAATCATAGCATCTTCCATATCCTCAACGGTATCGAACGGACGGCATCGTGTACCATCCGGATTAGTGAAGTTGATCACGTTTTTGTGACCAAAATGTAAATCTGCTGTGAAAAACTGAGACATTGTTTATCCTTTTATTCTATATATCATTTAGGGCAATGGTTCTTATGATAGCAATCGCCCTTTTTGATGATATTAAACTATTATACAGGGTTTTGGGTACAATGTCAAGCCTTTTGAAAAAAATTTTATAGCCTGTAATCCTACTAAATATGTGTATGAATATATTAATACCAGCCGCAGGTAAAGGAACTCGTTTTAAAGGGTTCTATGATCAACCCAAAAATCTAATTGATGTTAAGGGCGAGCCTATGTTAGTGGCTGCCGCTAGAAGTTTAGGACTAGAACATCCGGACAATAAATTCATCTTTTTGTTACCTGAAGACATGATGAATGATACGCACAGAGAATTAGGTACTCGTTTACAAGAGGAGTTTCCTGGGTGTACTGTTCTTGTTGTAGTAGGACATACAGAAGGTGCCGCACAAACTGCTATTCAAGCAGTCCAATATATTGAAAATGATGAAGAATTATTAATTGCTAATTGTGATCAAATTATGCATTGGGATCCTAAATTACGTGATGAAGTGTTTGAAAAACTAAGAGAGCATGATGCAGGTATTATTACTATTGAAAGTGATGATCCAAAACATAGTTACTTAGACATGGTATCAGGGACTATTTTTGAGAAAGAAGTGCAACCGGGTAACATGGCACTAACCGGTTTACATTACTTTAAACGAGGCAAAGATTTTTTAGTTAGTACTCGTTTAATGATGCAGTCAGGTATAAAGTCACAAGGCGAATTTTATATCGGACCAGTCTATAACTGGTTTCAAGGAGATGCAGGATTTTATCAGATTATGCCTGAAGACATTTCATTTATAGGCACCCCCAAAGATTTAGCAGAATACTTAGAAAAGTGATCGTAGGAAAATTATCAGACACAACTAGAGGTTGGGTCATTGGTGATTTTGAACCCAGTCTATTAAAGACTAAAGATTTTGAAGTCGGTATTCTTACACATTTAAAAGACGAAAAGTGGCCTGCACACTATCACAAGCAGGGAACTGAATACAATATTTTAATTAAAGGCAGAATGAATGTTTGCGATACTGAATTAGAATCAGGCGATACATTTATTATCGAACCCAATGAAATTGCCGACCCAACATTTTATGAAGACTGTACGATTGTCTGTATTAAAGTGCCCGGTGACTCAAAGGATAAGTATATAGTATGATAAAATATATATTTGATGTCGACGGTGTACTATGTGATACCAGCCAACCTATAGATAAAGAATTTAGTGCATACTTTCAGTACTGGGCAAAAGATAAAGAATACTATTTAATTACGGGTAGTCACAGAGATAAAACAATCGATCAGATTGGTCCAGAAATCGTAGATAATCAATATATAGGTTTTCATTGTATGGGTAATGCGATCTATCCCCCCGGAGGAAATGAAGTTCTTATTAATGAATTTGAATTTAATAGAGAAGAACTGGCTTACTTCTACAGTTTTTGGAGAGACAGTATATATGATCAAAAACCTGAGTTCAATACAGTCATAGAAAAAAGACAAGGTAGTTATAACTTTTCTCTAGCAACTAGAAGTAGAGACAGAAAACTTAGAAATCATTACATGGAACATGATAGGTTATATAATGAAAGAGAAAACTTTATCATTCAACTAAATGATAATTTTCCTAGACTTGAAGCATATGCAGGTGGAAGTGTGAGTATTGATATCTGTTTGCGTGGTGCAAATAAAGGACAAATATTAAATTTAATAGACGATAATCAATCAAACATTGTTTTCTTTTGTGATCAATACGGTGAGTACGGAATTGACACTCCATTAATAAAAAAGATGGATACATTGCCCAGAAACATAGGAACTACGTATAAAATAGATAACGGTTATAAAGAAACTTGGGAAATACTAAAAACATTATGAAGTTGATAGCACACAGAGGAAACATGAACGGACCGTCTGCACAAGAGAATCATCCTGATCATATAAGAGAAGCATTACAAGCAGGGTTTGATGTAGAGATTGATGTATGGGTAGTTGATGGAGAGATATTCTATGGACATGATGAGCCTCAGTATAAAGGAACTTTATTAGATTTAGATAAAAGATGCTGGTTACATTGTAAAAATATAGAAGCATTGCATTTCTTTGGTGGAATAGAACTAAATGAAACGAATGCATTTTGGCATGATTACGATGACTATACATTAACTAACAAAAAATATATATGGACTAATATAGGCAGAGATTTAACTGGTCGTAGTATTATGGTTATGCCAGAAGTACAAGACGAAACATTAAAGAATACACTAAATGTAGACTGTGCAGGTATATGTAGTGACTACGTACAAAAAATTAAAGTGTTGAGAACATGAGATTAGTGGGCTGTGGTGATAGTTGGTGTTGGGGAGCAGAACTCGTAGATCCTGTTATAGATCCAGAACCAATTATGAATTTACCCGGTGGCGGATTTGAACGACAAAGCATACCAGAGAACATAGAATATAGATTAAAGAATAGATATATTAATCGTTTTGCAGACATGATGAATGCTGATGAACTAATTGATTTAAGTGACCCGTCATTGTCAAACGATTCGATAACTAGAAGATTAATAGAATGGTTGTCTACAGAAGGGTATCTTACAGGTAGAGATACTGCGGACTTATTCATATCTATAGGCTGGTCTAGTCCTGAACGTAGAGAATTTTATACTAGAAAGCCATGGCGACATAGTGAGACAGGATTTAATGAGCATTATATTCCTTTTGGTCCCTGGAGTATGGATCAAGACCATGAAGGAGATGAAGATTTAAATCAATTCTTTCGATTATATTTTGATAAGTTTTGGTCAGAGTCTGAGTTTATTCATAGACACATTAATCAAGTTTGGCAGATGTCAAAGATATTAGAAATGTATAACATAAAGTTTATTATGCATCAAGCATTTTATCATCACCATGAAAAGATGATATCTCAATGGGACGATGAAGAATACGAAAAGAACTTTCATAAGATTACCCCAGGTGATAAAGCACTCTGGGAAGCAATAGATAACAAATCATTTATACGAGATACGACAGCATGGCAACATATGCTAACTAAAGGAACTGCTGAAGAAGTTTTTATTATTTTTCATCCTAGTGCTAAAGGACACCAACACTGGGCTGAATATTTATATCAACATTGTAAAGAGAATAACTTATGGTAATCAAAAAGAAAAGCAAAAAGAATCCGCAAGTGGGAGACTTAATATATCACATATGTAAACTTAACGGTAGATTTGAAGGTAAAGTTGTGCAGATGTTAGCAATGCAATTTGTGTATGAAACAGTTGACAAGAACAGACGTTTTTGTATGTTCAGAGAAGATTGGGATTACATAGATGAGTTGGCTCCCATAAAGAAAAAACCTACACAGAAGACTAAAAAGAAAAGACGATGAAGAAAATGAAAAACATTGCTGTAGTGCTGAGAGGACATGTTCGTACATGGCGCTTTAATGCACCAAAAGTATTTGATTTCTACAATGAAATTGCAGACAATGTTGACTATTACTTTATAACTTGGGATACTTCTAATACTGAAGGTATTGAAGAAACATTTATAAATCAAAATTTAGTCCATTTTCAAATTGTTAGTCACTCATTACACAATTCGTTATTAACAGATGGAGATAGTTTCAGTGAATATTATAATGGTCATCTTGGTCCTCCGTTTATGAACATGCTAATGTTGCCCCATATAAGAAGACAAGAAAAACGTTTAGATGCAAAATATGATTGCATTTTTGATACTAGACCAGATGTGTTACCTGTTAGAAATGAAATAATTTGGGGAAAAAGTACAGGTAATAGTTTATCCGTAACTTATCCTGTTCCTAAAACAATATACTTTGCAGGTTTAGAACTACAAACCAATATGCGTACAAACAAATTAGATGTTGCAATGCAAGATTGGTTTATGTATATGGGGAGTGACGAGTTTGAAATATTTAATATGCGATATCATTCAGACTGTCGGTTGTATGTTGACACTCCGGGCACTCAAATAGAAATAAGAGAGTATGTTACAGAGGGACCAGTTGTGCGAATGCATGTTTGTATACAAGATTGGTGTGAGGCTTATATGACACGTCCTAATGTGTTTAGGCTAGACTGGCTAGACAGTAAAGATACAGAAATTGTATTAAATAAAAGCAAAGAATGGCCCGTAATGACTAAAGAAGATAAAATAACAGACTGTGAAAAATATGGTATTTCATTGTCTGATTATGTTGATACTCCATCGATCACTTGTAAGATTTAAGTAGTTCTTGTAGCACCGTAGGCTGTCTGTGTCTAACGTCTGCTTCCCAGGGTAACATCTGATAGTCTTTATAATGTATGTTCTTTAAATCAACTTCATAGGGCACAGTATCCCAAATAAAAATACCGTCTTCTGTTATCATCAACTTACCTTCATGCATTTGATTGACATGTATTAACTCATGTACTAAAGGAATCATTATATCTTGTACTCGCAACTCTGAGTTAAGTCTTACTAACTTGTTACTTTTATTATCTAATGTAGAGTCTCCGTATACATTCGCAGGCATTATTGAGAATTCTAAAGTTAACGTGTTGGGTAGTTGTAGTGGCACAGTATCACAAATTGCTTGTGCTACTTTACATTTATTAGTATCATTATCAGTGATTTGATACCCTCTAGGAAAAACAAATTTTAATTGCATACATCTATTTACTGAATAAATATGATATATGGCTACGTTAACAGATTTTATAATTAATTGGGGAGATGTTGTAGAATTAGATTTCCCAAAAATGGACTTAAATAAAGTCAAAGAAGTCTGTGATAAGCATCCAGGTTGGAAAGAATATCAAGGTCATAAAAAACCCAACAATAGATTTGGACTTAGTGTTACAAGTTTAGATGGGAAGTTTGATGGACCGGATCTTAATAGTTTAAGAGAGTGGGAAAAAATACATGGTGAAGCCTACAATGAAGCAGACTTTACTACACGAACAAATGTTTGTGCATTACTTCCAGAACTTGATGAGTATTTGAATTTTTGGGAACCTAATTTAGGAAGAACACATTTTCTTAGATTAGATAAAGGTGGATTTTTTCCTCCGCATAGAGATAACGGAGCAATAGTTGCTGTACCTACATTTAGAATTATGATACCTATATACAATTTTGGTATTAATGATATGAAGTGGGTGCAAGAAGAAAAATTATTAAGATTTGATTTAGGAGCAACATACTTTATTAACACAAGCAGACTACACAGTTTGTTTAGTTTTGTTGATAATTGTTTAATGCTAGTTCTTAATGTAAACACAGATGAGCATATTTTAAAGAAAATGGTGAAAAAAATTGTCGCAGTATAAATCAGTTCCTTTCTATAATAATTGGTTAGACATGTCTGGCATGCAAGCCGGCGATGGTCAAAATCACAAAATGAATGTATCTACTAAATTAATACATGATTTAGAAAACATCAACGATGAAAAATTAAAAAAATGGAGAATAGAAGCCGCAAAAAGATGCCATGAATCACTAGGGCCTTTTCCGGCATTATGTTTTAGTGGTGGAATTGATAGTCAAGCAATGTTACATTGTTTTGCAGAAGCAGACCTCGAAGCACACGTTGTTATTTTTAAGTACAATAATGATTTAAATAAACATGATGTTGATCATGCTAAAGCATATTGTCATACATTTGATATACCATACAGAGAGATAGAATTCGATATTGTTTCATTTTTAACTAGAGACAATGTATCGATGACCGAACAGTATGGTGGATTTAGTCCCCAGTTTAATACACATTATAGATTTATAGAAGTGTTAACTCATATGGGGTACACTGGTGTATGCTTTGGAGGCAATGCCCCAGAAAAACATGGTCAAGAATATGGTAAAAATTTAGAAAAAAATCAAATGCATTGGGTCAAATGCCATGATAAATTTCAAATAGCAGTGCAAGGTAGTTTTTTATCGTTTAGTCCTGAATTAGCACTAGCATTAGCAGTATCTACTCCTAGTCTAGGTGCAAAACTTCCTAATCAATCTGTAGCCTGGGAAGAATATCAAAAACTACGTCATCTTAAATACGAGCAAAAAATAATCGGCTACAAACGTATAGGTTTTGACATTATGCAACAGCCAACTAAGTATACGGGTTTTGAAAAAGTTAAAGAATTATTTGAAGAAAAAACAGGAGACGGCTGGGCATTTGAAAAACAATTTAGATATCCATTAAGTAGACTTCCCGGAACTAAAGTAGATAACAACGACTATGAGATTGATATGCCCAAAGATCAAAAAGTATTTTTAGATTCAATCTACTTCAAGCACTTTCCCGCGAGGCCTTGAGCCTCTTCCCGGATTTGACACTAAATCTGCACCCACATAATTTACATTTGATTCTAGGTGAGTAGTTGCCCATATTCGATTATGTAAATGAATATTATACCCTGTATATGATAAACCTTCAAGTCTAGTATCTTTATAAGGACTTAAATGCGTTACTAATATACCGTAGTATTTGTCTGCTATCTGTTTAGTTTCCCAATCTCTAATCATATCAAGTTGTTCAGTATACTTTTGTTTTATAAATTCTTTACTAGCCCATAGATCCATATCTCCAAAGAGTTTTAAATCTGTGCCGGGGAGAATATCTGAGTCTAAATTATATACTGGTATTTGTCCTTGTGATATGTTACGATAAAACCAAGTGTCTTCCCAATCACTATTACACTTTACAACGTTAGGGAAACCAAATGCACACCAAACAGATATAGTTTGACCTGTTTGCAGTAAAATTTCTAACCCCTGAGGTGATCTCGGATCTTTCCAATGTAAGTTTTGAGGCCATGTGTCTTGCTCTGAACGAACAGACATGCTGTTTTCGTATTCGTACTCCCATTTATCTGAGGTAAATCTGTATCTTTCTGTATAACCATCATTATACACGAACTGTATGTTAGGATACAGATGTGCAAGTTCAAATGCATATAACACACTACGTTTGCCGTTCTCTGCTATATTACCGTTAAGAATAACTAAATCACATTCAGGCAACTCTAAATCAGCAGGATGAGTAGGTTCATTAAAACCGTAATATAAATCATGTATTAAATGCACTTTAAAGGACATAATGATATTTAATCGATAAATAGTATTGTGAAATATATCTGCGTTTATCCTTGCGTATTCACAATTAATGATAAATACAATATAGTTATGCACACAAATTTTGGAGCCCAAACACATGAGTAAATTAAAAGTTACATTTGACAGTGATGTAAATGCAAAGGCATTTGCAGATAAGTGGAAACTGTCTGCCCCTGAAGGGGATTCACTTGATATAGAGTGGCATTTAGCAGAAGATGCAATTAAAGATCAGACATGTTCACTAGAACAAAAAGATGAAGATGAACATGAGTTTATTGTTAAAGGCGATAAAGCCGCAATTGAAGCATGTGAAGGGACAACTGTTGAAGAAGATTTAGGTAAAGGTTTCTTTAGAGTTAAGTCAACTAAAGGTTTAACATTAGGAGAAGCAGTTGAAGGGATTGATCCTTCAGATTCTCCTGTAGAATTCTTAGGTACAAGTACTGTATCTGAGATGAATACGACAGATACAGATATTAATCCAAATAGTTCTGAAGGACAATGGGCTCGCATCAGAGTTGCATCAACATATCGTCCGCTGGTCACTTCATACTCAATGCATGACACAAATTTTTTAAGCAAACCTGAACTTTATTTAATGGATACAGGTGTTGATCTTACCCATGAAGAATTTCAAGGCACAGATTTAGAGTCTGATACATTTTGGTGTTTAGACGGTATATGGGAAGACGGAGATCAAAAAGGTCACGGAACTGCGGTAGCATCAATGGCAGTAGGTACTAATCTAGGTATTTCAGATAACGTAAAACTTAGAATTATCAAAATTGCAGGAAACGAAACAAACGAAGACGGTAACTTAATAGATCCAGGTGTAAGCAAACAAGCATCAATTTTAGAGTTAGGCAAAGCATTAGATGCATTAGAAGCAGAAGTAGTAGCAAATCCAAACAAAACACGTATCTTAAATGTGTCTTGGGGTGTTGCTCGTTCAGCATACTTAGATGCTAAATTTCAATCACTAATGTCAGCAGGTGTGACAGTCGTTGCGGCGGCCGGTAACAGCGGTATTGACGTTGAGTTAGTTACTCCGGCAGGTATCGATGATTGTTTAACAATCGGTGCAACTGATAAGTATGATATCCCAGCAGGTTTCAACAATATTTCACCTAGTGATGAAGGGCTCACAACAGGTGCAGGTTTATCATTAGACTTATTTGCCCCCGGTGAAGAAGTAATGGTAGCACACTGTATAGGTGCAAGTAAACCATATGGTATCACATCTGGTACATCATTTGCGGCTCCATTAGTTGCAGGTATTGCAGGTGTAATTGGTTCAATGAATGAGGATATGGTATCAGCAACTGAAATGAAACAAATGATTTTAGATACCGCAACTCCTAATGCATTATTATTTGAAGATACAACATTTACAGAAGAACAAAATAAATTAGCATATGTCTTTACTGCTGATCCAAATGCTAACTATAAAAACGCAGACATGGTTTCATACATAGGTGTTGCAAACTCTTTAGATGGTGATTCTATAGTAGTTGATTTAAACTCAAACATCGATTTGTCAAAATGGAAAAAATTATATCCAGAAGATGAATTTACATATTCTATCGAATTTTTAAAAGAAGATATTAAAGAAAAGTATAGTGAATATGTAGTGCTAGATCCTGTCACAGGTATCATTGAAATCAAAACTGCAACAGGTATTTTATTACCCGCAGACACTGCATTAGAAATGGTTGAGTTTGTAGGTATAGCAAAATCAAAGAGAACTACAATTAAATCTACTACACTTTTCTACTTCCATTCAAACTCATGGAATGACCAAGAAGCATATGATTCATTAGAAGCAGACGTTACACTCGCATTGACTGATGTTAACAGTATCAGTTTCTTTGCCAATTGGGGTGCTTCATTAAAATAATAGGATAACACTATGGACAAAATTAAATCAATTTTCAGTTTTGCTAAAGGTTGGATCAGTGCAAGATTAAAAGAAAGAACATCTTGGGACGGAGCCGCTTTAATTACAGCCGGCGTATGTTTTTTGATGTTTAAGGGTATTGCAACACTAGTTGCTTATGCCGCTATTGCATACGGTGCATGGACATTATGGAAAGAAGAATACAAAGGCTAATCAGTCTATTTGCAATTTGCTTTTTAGTAAGTTGCGCCTCAACTGTTGAAGAAACAGGACCAACAGAAATGACAGGAGAGCCTGTCAACATCGTCCTTAAAGGACAAAAAGAAATGTGTGAACGTGAACCTGAATCAATACTTTGCAAAGAGGAAGAAGTAGATGAGTAAGGATATTGCAAAAAAAGTCCACGCATTAGTCGAAAGTAAGTTCACATATCTACACGATGATAAGCAATATATGCAAGCCGAACACTGGACTAGTCATGCTGATAAAGTATTAGCAGGTGAAGACTTTAGTGACGATTGCGATGGTTTTGCTAACACATGTGCAGAGTTATTAATTAAAGAAGGCATTGACAAATCAGATGTGTCTGTGATATACTGTGTTACCGAAGAAGGCGAAGATCATTTAGTCTGTGGTGTTGCTGTAGATGGCAAAACGTATATCTTAGAAAACAGATATGATAATCCTTATGATTGGAAAGACAAACCAAAATATGATTTCAAATATTTTATGAAGTTTGATGATCCAGGACAATGGTTTAAAGTTAATAATTAAGCAAACCTAAACGTCATAAATATCTTTATGGACGTTACAGAATACAAAGAAGACAAGCCCAATAAGCATTGGTCAGACAAGACTCAACCATTGCATATATACAAATATTCTAATATATACGACAAACCTTTTTATAAATTATTAAAAGATACAGTGCAGGCTTACTTAGATAGACCTAATAAACTTACATATTTAACTCACAGAACTTCATTTACTCACAATGATAAACGTCATCATATTATATCTCACAAACAAAACACAAGAGAACAGGAAGTAATATATGATTTAACTGCTGAAGAAGGCTGGTGGAATCAAACATCTGATACAATTATAGATTGGAGTTGGGATACATTAAGAAATTCTATTCATCCTGTATTTTTTCAACATTTAAACTACTTTAAAAATAAAGAACCTATTGATGAAAATTGGGTGCCCCATAGATTTCATCTTAATTATTTACCCTATCAAAGTTATCTTCATCCTCACGTTGACATGGCTGATCAATTTTTTAATACTCCTACATGTAAAACTGCCAGAGCAAGATCATTAACATTTTATCTACATGATCATATACGAGACTGCGGCGGAGAATTCTATTCTTTGAGTGGTTATGTTTATGAACCTAAACAAAATGAAGCAATATCAATTAACGGTAATTGTGCAGTGCATGGTGTTAACTCTAACATGAGCAAAGATAAAAAACCTCGTCTAGCATTTACGGTCAGATGGGCACATAAAGATGATTTATATTTGCCTGGGTCGCCCGAAAATTCAATGTGGAGTATAGACTTTCCAATATGATTACTATTAAAAAGATTACATGGGAACAAACCCGAGACATATGGGAGAAGCACCTGCCCAACATGACATTAGAGCCTACTAGTGCAATGACTTGTCCAAAAAGTTTAGAATATAAATCTGTAGGTGACGAGAAGCATTTAGAACAAATTGATACTTATGATTTACAAAATCAAAACTTTACTCCTACATTTTGGGGAGCATTTGACGATGACATAATAGTCGGCGTTAACTCTGGTCATATGACTTTATATAATTTATATAGATCACGCGGTTTATATGTCAAAGAAAAATATAGAGGTAAAGGTATAGGACAAAAATTATTACTTAAAACTATATCACAAGGATATTTTGAAAACGCAATAGGTGTGTGGAGTTATCCCAATAGAAAGGCTTGGATGACATATCATAATGCAGGTTTTCTATTAACAGGGGAAGAGTATAATTTTAACTGGATAATAAACGATCTAGGACAAATGAATAGCAAAGCAATAAGAGTCTTTGATAGACAAAAAGTAAACAAAGTTGTTGCTGGTGTTATGTCAGAAAGTCTTAAGAAGATAGAAACCGAGCAAACAAATAGCAACTGATCCTAAAAATAATGATGCAAGGAGGAATGCAAAAATCAAAATATTTGAAGCAGTTAACTCTATCGGTCCGCTCGGTTTACCCAGGCCCATAAGGGCTTTAACAGCATTTTTTAACATTAGAACAAAAATGAATTTAAGTACATTACTATACCCATCATGCCTAAACACATTATCTGAATAACAGCGGGCACGACTACAAATAGTTTCATTACATCAAAGTCCCCTTTCATAAAGAAGTCTTCTTCAAACCATTCTTGTTGTTCTTTTGGTGTTGCGTCTCTCATGTTATCTTACATGTATGCTAGTTGTGACATACATAAAAACATCGATCCCCAAAGCATAGCATAACATAATGCTTCTAACTTCTGATCTACTTTTTTAAATATACCTGTTTTGTCAATTACTACTTTAATAGTATTCATAATACTCCTGTATGTCTATAGTGTGATTCTTTAATCTGTCTTAATGCTGAATGTATGCCGGCTCCACTATCCATTACGTGTAGAGACACCATTAGCATTGCGTAAAAACTAAACCTTATTGTGTTTAACATTTTATTTTCTCTGTGTCTATGTGCCGGGACTAACTGCCATGATAGACAAAACAAAAATTGAAACGAGAGTTAATAGTTCTAACCGATCTTTTAATTTATAATATCTATGCATGTGTGTCATTCCCTTTATTCATGTGTCTTATAAAACTTTATAACGTGAGGTTATAATTGTTTCGACTCTATTTATCCCTGAAAAACAAAAACTATATTTTATCCACAAAAAAAGGCGCCTTAAAAAAGACGCCCAATTTGTTAAGATTAGATTATATTAAAATTTGTAATTGTAACTTACAAATAAATTATCCTCATCAAGTAAACCAGAAAAATCATCGGCAGTAAAGTCTGTCCAACCTACTACTACATGTCCTTTCATAAGATCAAAACCTTTTGAAATTGACCAATGTGTACCGACTCCGTCATTGTCACCATATGATACATCTACAACTTTTAATAAGCCAGTTGAGATTTCAGTATAATCACCGGCATCGTCTTGTCCCATAAAGTGAGACAAAGTAATACCTGCCAATGATGCTGACAGTAATATTTCTTCATAGTCTAAAGACGAATCACCTCTATATGCGTAATCTATATAGGCTACATTAAAACCAATGTGTTCCCAGTCTTTTTTAAGACCGACAACTGTATCGATTTCGTGTGAGGCTTTGCCGTCACCGTAGTCTACTTCTGATACCCATACACTTCCGTACATACCATTCCAGTCTGCATCTAATGATGCTGATAGTTGATGATTACCTACGTGTTGTGACTGACCTCTGAAGATATAGTCTGATGATACGCCAACTGTTCCGCCCAACGTTGGTGCGGCGCTGACACTTGATGCAATACAAACTAACGATAGTGCTATCACTAGTTTAATTACGTTATCGAAATGGGCCGATATAAGACCCTTAATGCTTTCTAACATATTTTTTCTCCTTGCATGAATTGCAATTGTTATTATATTATAAGATGGGTTAATTCTTATTTGCGTTGTGTGTTTTTATATTTTGAAATGGATCCACCGCCGCCTTTGCCTCCACCGGCTTTACCGCCAGAAGATTTTTTGTCGTTGCGTTTCTTCATTACAAAGTAAACTACACCTGCTATGATAGCAATTGCTAGTATTGTTTGAAAATCCATATTGTTTCCTCCATTAGATTTTTCTTTACGAAATAGCACAAATGCTTTTTCGTGTTATTATTTAGTCAAAAATCGGTGTTTATATAGTATAATACTCTATTTTACTAATAAACAGCAACATTTACAAAAATTTTAAACTCTCCATGTACCCTATAAATAAATGTGTCAGGTGTCGACTGGCAATTAACTAATTATCTATAGGAGATAAAATGGAAGATAAAATCAATTGGTTGAAGGTTACCTATGAGGAAACTGACAACACAAAATTAAAAAATCTATATGTCGGCTGGTCTGAGTGTTATGACGATGAGATGGTCGAATATGGATATGCATATAACAGATATGTTAAAGAACTTTTTTCTAAGTGGGTTTACAAAACTGCTAAAATCTTAGATTTGGCTTGTGGTTCAGGCTACGTAGGAAAAACACTACATGAAGAAGGATTTAC
>Ga0206131_10005192_pt1 | contig 13893 bp, 11 predicted proteins | sample Helgoland_Spring_FD_148636 | JGI IMG/M metagenome (GOLD analysis project Ga0206131, IMG submission 148636) | Pelagic subsurface seawater microbial communities from Kabeltonne, Helgoland, North Sea - Helgoland_Spring_Bloom_20160517_1 | ecosystem: Environmental > Aquatic > Marine > Epipelagic ...
ATCATCGAATTAAACCACATGCTCCACCGCTTGTGCGGACCCCCGTCAATTCCTTTGAGTTTCATTCTTGCGAACGTACTCCCCAGGTGGCTTACTTAACGGTTTCCCTTGGATGCGCAATATTTCACACATCGAGTAAGCATCGTTTAGGGCGTGGACTACCAGGGTATCTAATCCTGTTCGCTCCCCACGCTTTCGTGCCTCAGCGTCAATATAGGTCCAGTCAGCTGCCTTCGCAATTGGTGTTCTATGACATATCTATGCATTTCACCGCTACATGTCACATTCCGCCAACCTCAACCTAATTCTAGTCACGCAGTATCAAAAGCAATTCCACAGTTAAGCTGTGAGCTTTCACTTCTGACTTACGCAACCGCCTACGCACCCTTTAAACCCAGTGATTCCGGATAACGCTTGCACCTTCCGTATTACCGCGGCTGCTGGCACGGAATTAGCCGGTGCTTATTCTTTTGGTACCGTCAGCCCGGGATAAATCCCAGGGTTTCTTCCCAAATAAAAGTAGTTTACAACCCAGAGGGCCGTCATCCTACACGCGGAATGGCTGGATCAGGCTTTCGCCCATTGTCCAATATTCCTTACTGCTGCCTCCCGTAGGAGTCGGGTCCGTGTCTCAGTACCCGTGTGGGGGACCACGCTCTCACGCCCCCTATCTATCGCTGACTTGGTGAGCCGTTACCTCACCAACTATCTAATAGAACGCACGCCCATCTTCAAGCGCCTCAGCTTTAATCATTAGATCAGGTGATCTTATGATGCCATGAGGTATTAATCCCAGTTTCCCAGGGCTATCCCTCTCTTGAAGGTAGGTTACGTACGCGTTACTCACCCGTTCGCCGGTCGTCAGCGGGAGCAAGCTCCCCTGTTACCCCTCGACTTGCATGTATTAGGCCTTCCGCTAGCGTTCATCCTGAGCCAGGATCAAACTCTCCATAGTATTTATTTTTGACTCCACTTTAGTCCGAAAACCAAAGCTTCAACATCGTCTTGTTGTACTAAGCCAGAGTGTTGAGTCCTCTCAAATCTATTCCTTACTTCCACTTTTCTATTACCTGTTTTCTTAAAAACATTTTCTGTTGTGCTTCTCCAATACGTCAATGAACTTTTTTGAATCCAAGAAAACCATTGTCTTCCCTTCTTCTTTATCTTCATAATATCTTGCGATATTCTTCAGTCTTTTTTGTTTCGCTCCTCTTGCGGAGCGAGTGCAAAGATAGATTTTTTATTCCAAAACTTCAAAGTCTTTTTGTAAGTTTTTTGAAGTTTTTTCTGCACCTATATTTAAGTGCTTTTCCATCTTTTGCTTCCCTTTGGAAGCGGATTGCAAAAGTATAACTTTGTTTCTATTTTCCAAACTCAGATTTACTTTTTTTTAAAGTTTTCTCAGCAGCATCTTTTTGCTGCTTTCTACTCATACACCTCGCTTTCGAAGCGGTTGCAAAAGTAGGAAGTACATCTATAAAATCAAAGTCTTTTTACATTTTAAAAAATATGTACTCGAAGAGCCTTATTGCAGATAAGTTGTGTAATCCTGACTCTGCGAAAGCTATAAAACTAGAGCGTCAAACAAAGCTAAATTATTAGGCAAATAGGCACGTAGGCGAAATTAAATTTTTTATAATATTTGTCGTTTTTATTGGCAACAACTCAGAAAAGTCAATAAAAAAAAGCTGCACGCTAACGCGTACAGCTTTTTACATATCTATAAAGTCAGATAAACTTATTTACCTTCCTCTTTAGTCTCGTCTTCGCCTGCACTCAACTGATCTTTCAGTTTATCGAAGATATCTAGATCTCCAAGTGTAGACTTCTCGATAGCACTATTTTGTTTCTTAACAGCCTTAGAAGTTTCAGTTCGCTGTGCTTTACGCTCAGCTTTAACTTGATCATCCGCTTCTTTAGATATATCCTCCAGGTAACGAAGGTGAGAAACCATAATACGCTTATCATCTCTGTTGAATTCAATAACTTTTACAGTTAATTCCTCTTCAACTTCTGCCATTACACCATCCTCTTTCTTAATATGCTTAATCGGAGCAAATGCTTCCAATCCATATTGAAGCTGAACGATAGCACCTCTATCATCTTTTCTGATGATGGTACCTGAGTGGAATGAACCTACAGGGAATACATTCTGGAATGTGTCCCATGGATTTTCCTCGATCTGCTTATGTCCAAGAGATAGTTTACGGCTATCTGTATCGATCTCAAGAATTACAACCTCAATTTCTTCACCCACTTTTGTGAATTCAGATGGGTGTGAGTAACGCTTAGTCCAAGAAAGATCAGAAATGTGGATCATACCACCGATACCTTCTTCCAACTCAACGAACACACCATAAGGTGTAAGGTTCTTAACGATTGATTTGTGACGACTATCGATTGGGAATTTCTCAGAGATTTCACTCCAAGGATCCTTGCTAAGCTGCTTGATTGATAGAGACATCTTACGATCTTCTCTGTCAATAGTAACAACCTTTGCTTCCAACTCTTGATCAAGCTTGAAGAATTCACGAGCGTTAATTGGCTGATTACTCCATGTAACTTCCGATACGTGGATAAGACCTTCAACACCAGGCTGAATTTCTAGGAATGCTCCGTAATCTTCAATATTAACTATGCGACCTTTAACAGTTGATCCTTCTTGTACATCTGCTGCCAATACTTCCCATGGGTGCGGCTGAAGCTGCTTAAGACCCAGTGAAATACGCTTCTTGTTCTCATCAAAGTCAAGAACAACAACGTTGATCTTTTGATTAAGCTCAAGTACTTTTCTTGGATCATCAATACGTCCCCAAGAAATATCTGTGATATACAATAGACCATCAACACCACCAAGATCAAGGAAAGCACCAAAGTCAGTAATGTTCTTAACAATACCTTCAAGTACTTGACCTTTTTCAAGACCTGCAATAATCTCTTCACGTTGAATCGCAAGATCACTTTCAATAAGTGCTTTGTGAGATACAACTGCATTCTTAATCTGCTCGTTGATCTTAACAACTTTGAATTCCATCGTCTTACCAACATACTGATCATAATCAATAATTGGTTTGATGTCAATCTGAGATCCAGGTAAGAATGTTTCCAAACCACTACAGTCTACAATAAGACCACCTTTAGTTTTTGAAACAACTGTACCTTTAATAACTGTACCATTTGTGAATGAGTCCTTGATATCTTCCCAAGCACGTAGTAATTTAGCTTTACGACGAGAAAGAACTAGTTGTCCTCTATCATCCTCTAAATTCTCAACGTAAACTTCGATGAAATCTCCTTCCTTAAGGTCAGGAGTATCACGGAACTCTGACAAAGAAACTAAACCATCTGATTTAGAACCAATGTCCAAAACAAAATCTCCAGAAGTAATATGTGTAACTTTCGCTTTCACTAGAGCACTTTCCTCAACTGCATTAAGCGTTGATTCGTACTCCTTCAAATACTTCGCAATTTCGTCTTCTGTGTAAGAAAGCTTTTGGTTAGCACCTCCACTCCAATCATAATCATCATGAGCACCTTTGTCCTCAACCTGAGGTACATCTGGTGTCGCTTGCTCCTCTTGAGGAGTTGCCGCCTGCTCCTCTTGAGGAGTTTCTTGCTGTTCTTTGTTTTCTTCCATGTTGAAAGAAACATTTTACGATAGTCTTTTCACCTATCTGGTTAAAAAATAATTTAGCGGCACAAAGGTAATTATATTTTTTTAATTCCAAAAGGCAAATCCATAGAAAAACCCATAAACCAGCAGCTTATGGGTTCCCTATGGAAATTCCTGAAAGAAAAATCATTCAGGAACGATAGTAAAAGTAGTATCAACACTTATACTTGTGAATATCCCAATTGGATTTCCCTCACCTTCAATATTCGAAATAAGCTGACCAGGTTGTCCAAAAGGATTCCCATTTACAAAGGCTGCACCCTGCACACTCTGATAAAAATCATAGTATTCTTTATTGATGTGGATTAGTGTGTTTATAACTGTGTCTCCACGTTCAAAACTATAATCACTTCCAAAAACAAAACGATCACCCTCTGTAAATTCATCCGTTGCAACAAAGTCGATCACTAAACTATCCAAGCTACCATCATGCAGCATACGGCGGACATAATTCACTTCAGGGTCGTTATCATCTCCAAAAATAAGACAACGAGCCATATCAGTTTGAACCTCATTAAATTCAATAGAAATACTATCAATTTCTAATGGCTCCACGATAGAGGTATTTGCACTAAGGACTGTACCGTCTGCAAGCTTTACCTCAAGGGCAAGATCAGTCCCAGGATCGAAGTTCACAAGTTCCGAACTAGCATAGTTATTAAGCGTAAAGCTTGTAGGGTCTAAGAAAGCCCCATTCACTAATTCATATGTTTCATTTTCCACGACAACACTTACTTGAGCGTCATTTACTAAAATCTGCTCTAGGTATTCTTGAGGATCTAACACAAGAGGATCAAAATAGCCTACACTTTTAGTCAATAGAAGGTTGAATGGTTTACCATTTTGCACATAACACTCCACTGTGATTTGGGGTGTATACTCTGGCAGTTCAATTTCAATTTCCTGATTTAGGTCACAAGAAACTAGAACAGCCAAAACAGCAAACAGATATATATAATTGAATTTCTTTTTCATCAGTTAAAATTTAAAATTCCATGAAATTGAAGGAAGGATTGGGAACAAAGAAACCTGAGTTGCCTTTATACGTTCTGGAATCTCAAATACTTCTCCTCCAGGGGTAGCGTCCTCTGCGAATTCCGGTTCCAAAAACAAAAAGAAAGCATTTCTTCTATCATAGGCATTGATGACATTTATACTCAAATCACTTTCTCCCCATTTAGGGTAGAACTTTAAAATCAAACCGAGATCTAGTCTATGGAATGCAGCTAACCTAAAATTGTTTCGCTCGCGGTAGACGGGAAGAACAACCTGTGAAGTGCCACCCTGCACATCTTGAAAAGTAAGGCGCCCAGTTGGCAACCAAGCTAGATCCCCTGATCCATAAACCCAAGATGATGAGAAGGTAAGGCGTTTAGTTATTTCCCACATTGCTACTACTGAAATATCATGTCTTCTGTCATACCTAGGCGAAAAATATCGAGTGCCTTCTCCAAAAAATCCATTTGGATCTACCGGAACAAAATCACCTCGCTTAGTCCAAGCCAGTGTATACCCAATCCACCCAGTCAATTTACCTTCACGCTTCTCCAAGCCTAGCTCTGTACCATAACTGTACCCTTTTCCAATAGCAAATTCCTGTTCCAGGTTTTGATTAGCAAATAGCTCCGCCCAATCCACAAAGTCCACTTGATTATCTAACCATTTGTAATAGTATTCATTGGTAAACAAAAATTTGTCCCATAGTTTGAAGGTTGCGCCAACAGCTACCTGATCTGATCGCTGTGGCTCTATTTGCGCGGTAGATGGATACCATATATCTGTCGGAAGCGAAACCCCAGAAGAAGCGACCAAGTGCAAATATTGTTTCATTCTAGCATAAGAAGCTTTCAGAGAAACATTATCTGTCAACAGATATCTAGCTGCAAGCCTAGGTTCTAATCCAGAATACAAGGTATTATCGTTTGAAAATGCGCTTAAGCGAAGCCCACCATTAACCCTAAAGCGATCACTTACATCCCATTCATCCCCTATGTAGGCACCGAATTCCATTCCGTCAAAATCACTCCCTGAATTAAAACTTATGCTTCCGTCATCAGAACCAGCCTGTAAGCGACCTACCTCAAACTGATGGTAGGTTGCACCAATCCCATAGCGAAGGGTATGCCTATTATTTAGGGCCCAATAGAAATCTGATTTTAAATTGAGATCTTTGATTCTGGAACCAACCTCGAAAGAAAATCCAGTAACTTCATTCGTAATCTCATATTGATAATCGGAAAATGTAACCGTCGTGTTTGAAAACAACTTAGGATTGAATTGATGATTCCAACGAGCTGTTCCTGTTGCATTTCCCCAGCCAAAATTAAAGTTGAAGAAATCTGAACTAAAATTAAACACATCACGACCGAAATAACCACTTAGATAGAGTCTGTCTTTATCACTCAAATCAAAATTGATCTTAGTATTCAAGTCGTAAAAATAATACCCAGGAATCTGAGTAGCATCTGGATCATCTGCATTCGATTCATTAATAGCGTTTGTAATAAGATCAAAATAAGTTCTTCTTCCAGACACTATAAATGAGGACTTATCCTTTTTTATAGGTCCTTCGAGTGTAAGCTTAGAAGATATCAGTCCAATACCACCTGCTCCTTCGAACTTCTTTTTATTTCCTTCTTTCAGTTTCACATCGATTACCGAAGATAAACGTCCACCATATTGAGAGGGGAATCCGCCCTTATAAAGCTTAAGATCCTTTACAGCATCTGTATTAAAGGTTGAAAAGAATCCAAACAAATGTGAAGCGTTATAGATAACAGCTTCGTCTAGTACAATCAAATTTTGATCACTGCGTCCGCCTCTTACATACAAACCTGTTGATCCTTCAGAACCAGAAGGTATCCCAGGTTTTAACTGTATCGTCTTAAGTATATCACTCTCACCCAATAGAACGGGAATCAATTTCGCTTCTTTAGGATTCAAGGTTTCAACACTCATCTCTGTTGACTTCAATACTTCATTGTAAGAGTTTGCCTTAATCACAACCTCCTGTAGTGCAACACCTGTACCCAACTCAACATCCAAGCGAACTTCAGGTAGGACCTTTACACGATTCATTTGATTTTGAAAACCGACATAACTCATTTCTACAGAAATGGAGTCTTTATCTACTGCATCTAGTGTTATAGAATAAAATCCATATTCATTAGTAACAGTCCCTGTATTAAATTCAGGAATATAAACAGTAGCACCTATCAGCGTCTCTCCATTCTCTCCATCCTTAACCACACCACTCAAAGTCATGGTTGTTTGGGCGTAGGCCACTATTGTGACGAAAGAAAAAAGAAAGGTGAAAAAAATTTTTTTCATAATAAAACATTTGGGTGATTTCGTAATAATAGATAATCGAAATTAGCTTTTGCTTTTCAGCGAAAAATTAACAAAAGTTAATTTTGGCAAAACTAATTTTCGACTAATGCGAATCATAATCGATAAAGAGACTTATCTTTATCACCATCTCAACGATTTAGAGGAGTTGTTGGTTAAAAAGAGAAGCCTATTTTTTAAAATAAAAATTTTATATAGTGAGTAATAGCATAAAATTCGATGCAGATAAAGCACCAAAGCCAGTGGGTTTGTATCCACACGCAAGGAAAGTTGGAAATCTTTTATTTTTATCCGGCATCGGGCCAAGAGATCCTGAAACAAATGGAGTTCCAGGGCTTGAACTAACTAAAGGTGGAAATTACGCTAGTTTTGATTTTGAAGCACAATGCCATGCTGTTTTTCAAAACGTGCAAAAGGTATTAGAAGCATGTGGAGCAAAGTGGGACGATCTAGTTGATGTCACCGTTTTCCTGACAGATATGAAGCGCGACTTTTCAACCTATAATAAGGTATATGCAGAGTATTTCAAGGACAATCAACCCTGTAGAACGACTTTAGGTATCGACAGTTTGCCAACACCAATTTGTATAGAACTAAAATGTATTGCTGTAATTGAAGACTAATTTAAGATAAAGGGCGCTAGAAGTTGGAATTCAGGTATTCTAACTTTAAAGCGCCTAAATTCTTCTTGAGTTTCCATAACATAATGACCTCTCATGCGACCAATTGGGGTTTCGATAGGAGACCATGAAACATAAATATGTTCTTCTCCAGGACGCAAGGTGGGCTGTTGGCCAATAACCCCATCACCTTCAACAACGCGAACATCACCTAGGCTGTTTTTGATTTCCCAAAAACGAGTCAATAACTTAACTGTAAACGGGCTATTGTTTGTGATTTTCACCCTGTAAGCGAAAATATAGTTTTCTTCAATAGGTCTTGATTCACCAAACTGGTAGAAAGCATCAACACGCACAGTTATACCTTGTGTAGTAAGCAAATTCATACAAAGACATTTACGAATCTAAAAATGAGGATGCTATTCTTAAAGCATCTTTTTTTGCGATGTCCAATTCGTCGTTAATTAAAACTACATCAAAATCCCGAGAATATTGTAATTCCTGGTCAGCCTTTTCGATTCTTTTCTGCAAACTTGACGCACTTTCTGTATTTCTATCCCTTAATCTTTGGAAAAGGACCTCCTTCGACGGTGCCATAACAAAGACTGTCAAGGCTTTATCTCCATAAATTTTCTTCAAATTCATAGCTCCAATCACATCGATATCAAAGATAATGCACTTCCCTAAGCTCCAAATCCTTTTGATTTCTGACTTAAGTGTTCCATAGAATTGATCGTTGTAAACCTCTTCCCATTCTGCAAAAGCCTCCTCTTTAATTTTGGACTTAAAACCATCAACCCCTATAAAATAATAATCCTGTCCATCTGTTTCCTTGGATCGTTTTTCCCTACTAGTCGCAGAGACTGAAAAAGCCAGATCAGACCTATTGCTTAAAAGGTGCTTTACAAGTGTAGTCTTTCCAGCTCCAGAAGGAGCAGCAAATATTAAAAGTTTTTCCATCACTAATACTTACAGAACATTTGAAACTTGTTCCTTAATCTTTTCTAAATCATCTTTCATACTAACTACCAATCGTTGAATATCAGCAGAATAAGCTTTTGCACCGAGAGTATTAATCTCTCGCCCAATCTCCTGAGCCACAAAACCTAACTTCCTCCCTTTTTGAACATCTTTTTTCGCCATGATCTCCAAAAAGTAGGTACAATGCTGATCAAGACGAACCTTTTCTTCGTTAATATCTATCTTCTCCAGATAATACAAAATCTCCTGTTCAAAGCGATTCTTATCAACTGATTCATTGTTGACGTATTCCGCAAAAGCTCCTTCAAGACGAGCAATAACTTTTGTTTTTCGTTCAGCTTCAAAAATCTCAACTTTTGGCAAAGCTTCCTGGATAGATTCAATTCTTGCCTTTATGTCATCCTCTAAAGCCGAGCCCTCAGTCTGCCTAAAGTTATTCAATTGATCTGCAGTGCGTGCTATCAAACTTTTGATTTCATTCCACTCCTGCTCATCTAGATCATTGCTACCTGCCTTTAATACATTTGGCACCCGAAGGACAGCTTGTATCAAATCACCACCTTCATAATCTGCCTCTGCAGACAACCTTTTCAACTCTTTTATGTACCGAGAAAAAAGACGATCATTAATAACTGAATCCTCATCATTTTGCAAATAGACCATATCAATAGTCAATTCAAATTTACCGCGAAAACAACGATCTGTGATCAATTTCTTAATCGCGTGTTCTTTTGACTTGAGGTTATTTGGTAGCCGCATACGCAAATCAAGAAACTTACTGTTCAATGACTTCAGTTCGATATTTACATCAAACTTTTCATTGGTTTCATTTAAGCGACCGTAACCGGTCATCGAATGTATCATATTATTGGATCTAATGTTGAAAGCAGTTTATAGCAAAGTGACGATCGAAAGAGACAAATATACAAATACTAAATTATAAATGAAGCTAGGCCTCAGGCAATAACGATTAGAGTAAGTCCATCAAAAAACACAAAATCACTAGAAACAGAAACTTTATAAACAAAGCACTACATTTCAGATACTTAAGAAATTATTTTTTTGTACTTTGATTCATACAAATCTGACAAACAGCATTTTTTAAATTAAATTGGTTGCAATATTTTTCTTTTGTTAAAAAAAAAACGAAATTTGCATCCGCTTTTTAGAAAAGCAAACATTATTTACAACTATCTACAAATCAATTAAATACCAATGAGAAAAGCAGACTTGGTTACCGCAATCTCTGAAAAAACAGGTGTACAAAAGGTAGACGTATTAGTTACCCTAGAAGCCTTTTTCAAAGAAGTAAAGAGCTCCCTGTCGGAGGGAGAAAATGTGTATATCCGAGGTTTCGGAAGCTTTATAATTAAAAAGAGAGCTCAGAAGATCGGACGTCACATTAAGAAAAACGAAGCTATAGTGATACCAGCGCACTATATTCCTTCATTCAAACCTGCAAAAACATTTGTAGACCAGGTTAAGGAAAATGTTCCTGTTGAAGAGGAAGTTGGCGCATAATCATAAGCTAAAAGTTTAACTCAATCATTTTATGGGCAAAAATCAAGTAATAACCTTAGGTGTCGCAATAGCAGCAATAATACTTTTTTATTTAGGCTGTGACAATCTATCCCAATCACAAAAAAGAATAAATCAAACCCGTAAAAGCTCCCTAGTAGCTACTGACATTCAAAATCTTTTGAATAACGCAAAAGACGAGATGTCAGAATCAAACAAAGGAGAGATTGCTCTGTTAGAATCCATGGTCAGAAGTTCCAGCGAGGATACGCTGACCATGATTTCTAACTTAGAAAAGCTTTCAGCAAGCTGGTTTCAATTTGGACATCCAGAAATTGCAGGTCATTACGCAAAAGAAATTGCTAGTATTCAAGAAGATGCTAGTAGTTGGGAAATGGCAGGAACAACATTTGTTCTATGTCTACAAAAGCAAAGGGATCAAAAAATCCGTGATTTTTGTAGTGTAAATGCTGTATCAGCGTTTGAAAATGCAATCTCTGAAGACCCAAATACTGTGTCACACCGAATCAACTTGGCTTTATGTTATGTTGAGGAACCACAAAAGGATAACCCAATGAGAGGAATACTTATGCTAAGAGAACTCTCAGAAAATTATCCAGAAAATGCTTCCGTGAAATATCAGCTTGGAAGACTTGCTGTGATGACGAATCAGCTCGATAAAGCAGTTGAACGATTAGAAAGTGCCCATACAATTAATCCTGAGGACAAAAGAATCGTATGTTTGCTTGCAGATACTTATCAAAAATTAGGCAATTCGTCTAAATCTGAGGAATTTGCAAAAAAATGCACTAATTAATCCAAGAGATTTTGTATATTTGCATTCATTTAAGAAAGAATCATATCCTTCGGGGTAATTATTTAGAATATAAAAGATTTTGTTATGCCTTGTGGAAAGAAAAGGAAAAGACATAAGATTGCAACGCACAAAAGAAAAAAGCGTTTACGCAAGAACCGTCATAAGAAGAAGAAATAATTCAAAATAACAAAAACCCGACTCGTCGGGTTTTTGTGTTTAACTTTTAGCGCTTTACCTATAGGAAATCACAGTACGACTTATTGGAGATCAGGAAGTCTTTTTCTACTTTATATAAACAAACGCTTCAGTCTGTTTCTATAAAGACAATCAATATTTTTACAGACTTCAAGACTCCCGCAATTCCTTCCTCCTTCTACGCGATTTCCATTTTACAGCGTTTAAATCTTATTATGTGGAAAAAGAACTAATAATTAATTCCACGCCTACAGAAGTTGAGATAGCCCTTTTAGAAGATTCTAGATTGGTAGAACTACACAATCAGAAAACAAACACAAACTTCTCTGTAGGCGATATATTTCTTGGAAAAGTCAAAAGACTAATGCCAGGATTAAATGCGGCTTTCGTTGACATTGGTCATAGTAAAGACGCTTTTCTGCATTATACAGATCTTGGCCCAAGATTGAACACACTTCAGAAATTTGCTTCTGATACCTTAGAAGGCAGGCAAAAAACACACTTGCTTGACAACTTCGAAATACTTCCTGAGATTCATAAGAATGGAAAGATTGATCAGGTCTTACAAAAAAGACAGAATGTTTTAGTCCAGATCCTTAAAGAACCTATCGGTACAAAGGGACCTAGACTAAGCTGTGAGATAACTATACCTGGAAGGTTTATGGTACTCACGCCATTCAATGACGTTATTGCCATTTCCAAAAAGATCTCAAATTCTGACGAACGTAAAAGACTAAAGAAATTAATAGAAAGTATCAAACGTAAAAACTTTGGTATCATAGTCCGCACAGCTGCAGAAGGAAAAAAGGTCGCTGATCTCTATGAAGAGCTTAAGCTGATGGAGGCAAAATGGGAAGAAATTTCAAAGAAGCTTAAGGTTGCTAAACCACCGACTAAGCTACTTGACGAACTGGATAAAGCCTCAAGTATATTGAGGGATATATTGAACGATGATTTTAATAAAATTGTCGTTAATGATCCGCAGCTTTTCCTAAATATAAAAGCATACTTACATAATTTTGCTCCTGAAAAACTAAATATTGTAAGTCATTACAAAGGAAGAGCACCTGTATTTGAAAGCCATAATGTAACCAAACAGATCAAGTCTTCCTTTGGCAAAACGGCTACCATGTCCAGTGGTGCATATCTAGTTATTGAGCATACGGAAGCTTTGCATGTGGTTGACGTGAACTCCGGACATAAGATGTCAACTAATAATCAAGAAGACGCTTCTTTGAAGGTCAACATGGAGTCCGCAAAAGAAATTGCGCGTCAACTTAGGCTAAGAGATATTGGAGGGATCATCATTGTCGATTTTATTGACATGAGAAACAAAGATCACAAAGCCCTTCTGTTAAAAGAAATGCGCAAGTGTATGGCGATGGATAGAGCCCAGCACACGATCTTGCCATTAAGCAAATTTGGACTGATGCAGATTACACGCCAACGGGTAAGACCCGAGGTAAAAATCAACACTGCAGAAGTATGCCCAACTTGTAATGGTACGGGTAAAATAAATGCTTCAATCTTATTAACAGACGATATAGAACGTGATATCAGATTTATAAGGCAATCACATCCAAATACAAAACTAACCTTGAAGGTCCATCCGTTTATTTTTGCCTTTTTGAAAAAAGGCCTGCCGAATATGCAGCATAAATGGTTGTTCAAAAATTACAAGTGGATAAGGATAGAAGAGGATTCTAACTTCCACATCAATCAGTATGCATTCTTCGATAATCACGAAGATGAAATCAAACTGAACTAAAAAAAATCCCATCTGCTAATATCAGGTGGGATTTTTTTATGGGCATCCGCAATTGGTCGTTTTACAAGCTACAACAGACAAGACCAAAAGAATTAATATTATTTTAATACCGTAAACTCTTATTTTTCTCATTTTATAATTCATATTTAGATTTATATCAACATTAAGAGCTGTGAATATACTATTTACAATTTTAAACTGGGGGCTCGGCCACGCAGTTAGATGCATCACGCTTATCAATTATTTGAGCGAAAAAGGGCATTCGATTCAAATTGCTTCAGATGGAATTGTTTTGGATTTCTTAAAAAAGGAATACCCAAATATGATTTTCCATAAATTGCCTCCCTATGATATTAAATACAAGTATAAGTTCATGCCCTTAAATATTATTGAAAAAGGTCCACGTCTTATCAATACTCTATTCAATGAACATAAAGCTGTAAATCGGATTGTAAAAGATTGTCAGATTGATTTAATTATTAATGATAATAGACTTACTTGTTACAGTAAGAAAAAACCATCTGTGTTTATCACCCATCAACTTACTGTTCCTGTTCCAAATCAATTGTTGAGAAAATTTACCAATTTTGGACACCATTACTTCATGAATAAGCATGATTATTGCTGGATTCCAGATTTTGACAAGAGCAACAATCTAGCTGGCAGAATAAGTCTTTCCACAAGAAAATCTCCCCCAAAACAATACCTTGGACCTCTTACAACAATAAAACTTAACCCTGGAAAAGAAGACCTTCCATTGTTGGTAGTTTTATCCGGACCTGAACCACAAAGAAGCATTCTAGAAAAAAAAGTCATCGAACAAGCTGCTGATATAGATCAAAGAATTGTGCTTGTCCGTGGGTCAAACAAACCCAGAGCATTTAATAGCAATATCAAGAACCTTCAAATCTTAGACTTAGTAGACAGAAAGGAATTAGGCACACTATTACAAAGAGCTCAACGCATAATATGT
>Ga0206131_10005195_pt1 | contig 13887 bp, 13 predicted proteins | sample Helgoland_Spring_FD_148636 | JGI IMG/M metagenome (GOLD analysis project Ga0206131, IMG submission 148636) | Pelagic subsurface seawater microbial communities from Kabeltonne, Helgoland, North Sea - Helgoland_Spring_Bloom_20160517_1 | ecosystem: Environmental > Aquatic > Marine > Epipelagic ...
TCATTGAAGCTGAAAAACTATCCGAGCGGGGGTTAGTGGCGATCCTAGGTGTTTGAGTTCAATGGATTGAAAATCCTCGTGTCGGTGGTTCGATTCCGCCCCTGGGCACCACTTTTACAAACAATATCAATAGCTTAGCCATACGCAATGCGCGCTAAAGTTGTGTAATTCAAAAACACACCTTAAACACACTTTTTGCCGTGTTGCTGACTATTTTTACTGTGGAATCACGGTGTTGAACACAGTGTTGGCTGATGCTGTGTTGCTAACACTGTGTTGGCAGAGTTTTGGGCGAACATGGTTGGCGACACAAAGCTTGGAGTTTGCTTCTTGGAACCAAGAACTTCACAGCTTCGCCTCTAAGCGGACATTAGTGCATCTCGCGGCGAACGGCAGCAACGAGCCCATTTTCACCGGTTTTCTGTGGTGCAGCTAAAGTCCGCTTTCGGGGCGGGTGGGCCGTGCACCGACACATGCCAAAGCCGCAACGACCGGCGACTTCCTGACGATGATGGTCACCGGCTATGGGCTGGAAGCTCCAGTGTCAAAAATCGCTCCAGTCTGTGGACTAAGCTTGACCAAAGGATAATTTATTTTATGTGTAGCAGGCTATTTAGCAGGTCCACAGCAGCCTCGCCTTTGAGGCTATGCTTCCAAAGGCTCTCGGTAACACTTTGGTGCAATTTGACTGTCTCATCCGCGGCAGTGATTGTCGCGACACCGATCCTCACATTCGCTGAAGAACCAAGGCGGAATGGACTGATCGCCACTTGCGCATTTGCACCCTTTCGAAGGATCTGAAAGCTTGTGCTTGGCATAGAGTCCTGCACAACACCGATTTGCATACCGATGGGTTGATCCTGAATCAGAGAAAGGATGTTCTCGACTTCATGAGCTGCGGCTTTCTTTCGAACTTCGGCTTCGCTAGATTTCAGGTTTGTATTCCCGGCAAAGCCAGATTGAATGAATTGCTCTAACTCTGATGCAGAGATCAGGCCAATAATGTTGGGTCGACGGGCTTTGAAGGCCTGTTTGCGGCTCTTGAGGATTTCGACCAACTGCGAGATGGAGCTTTCTAGGCCTTCCCTGTTAGCAGCCGTTTCGGGCACACTTTCTAACAACACCTGCGGAAGCAAATCATCGTATTCATCTGTGGTTAAAAGATATGGAACCGGTCCGAACAGAACTGTAATTTGGTCTGCTTCAGTTTCTATCTGGCGAAGTCGTTCGAAAAATGTCACCGCTGATGATATATTCTCAGAGCCGACCCCAAAGAGTGATGCGAGCGAGACGTCCAAGAAATCGGCCAATTTCCCTAAGGCATCGACGCGAATAGGTTGACCCGATTCGTAGCGATATAAGGACGCCACGGATATTCCTGTCTCTTTAGCGACCTCTTCAGGTGTAAGCCCCGCCCCAAGGCGATTTGACTTTAATCGGTCACCGATCTCAGAGATCGTTTGATATTGTGATGTCATTTCTGCGACTATTCTCTATATTAGGTTTGATAGACATATTCCAAAACTCTGCTTCTGGGTAGTCGATATTTGAGAGAGCTATCATATTTGATAATATTCTTGACTCTGATATTTCATTGGGGTCTTCTCCACCCATCAACATGGAGAAAACAATGAAAAACAGTTCCAATATCGGACGCCGAACGTTCTCAGCAATCGCAATGAGCGCATTGGCCCTCACAACCACAGCGGCATATGCACAAGAGTTCACCGCACGCATTGGGCATTTGGAGTCACCACAACAAAGCCGCCACATCCATCTCGAAAAGGTGGCAGAGCTTGTCAAAGAACGCACTGGCGGCGCAGTTGAGTTCCAAATCTTTCCACAAGCTCAACTGGGTAACCAGCGCGTCATGACCGAAGGCGTTCAACTTGGAACACTTGAAGCAACAGTTTCACCGGCTGCATTTTTGGGCGGTTTCAACTCAGCAGTTTCAGTTTTAGACATCCCTTACTTGATGCCTGCCGACACGGCAGAAGCTCAAGTTCTGCGCGAGGGCCCATTCGGTGATGCACTGTTGGACTCTTTTACCAGCAAAGGCGTTGTTGGCGTTGCTTGGTGGCCAAATGGCATGAAGAATTTCACGTCAAACGAACCATTGGACGACATCGCCGCGTTTGCTGACCAAAAATTCCGCGTCATGGACTCCAATATCCTGATTGAGCAGTTCAACGCACTTGGCGCATCAGCAATCGCTCTTCCATTCGGCGAGCTTTATACGTCGCTGCAAACTGGTGTTGTAGACGGTCAAGAAAACCCGCTCGACACAATCCAGCGCATGAAGTTCTTCGAAGTCCAAGACTACCTCGTGATTTCTGAGCACGGTGCGATGGAAGACGTTGTTTTGTTCAATCCAACTTGGTGGGCAAGCCTGCCAGCTGACTATCAGGTTATCATCAATGACGCATTTGACGAAGTTGTCCCTGCTCTGATTGAGCACAAAGCCAGCGCTGTTGAAGACGCTCTTGACGCGATCTCAGCGAGCGAAATCAACATCCGCGTTGCCTCTCCTGAAGAGCGCGCTGCATTCCGTGATGTTATGTACGATCGCTCGGTGACTGCGTACATCGAGCGTGCAGGTGATGCAGGACAATCGTTGATCGACGTATACACTGCAAATTATTAAGATTTGTCGAACAGTTGGGTCCGCACATTGCGGGCCCGACAGCAGGTAGTGGTTCCGCAAGAAATATTACTGCTGGTGGCCGCGACTTAAGGAAAATACTTTGAAATTACTTTCTTACATACGTCTCGCTGAGCGGGCATTCTTAGTGACACTATTTCTGACTATGGTTATACTGTTTTTTGGAAACGTTGTGGCTCGGGAAATTGGCGGAACCTTCGCAAGCAAGTTCGCTTGGATCGAAGAAGCTGTACGCTTCATGAATGTGTTCCTGGTATTCATAGCGTTGGGCCTTGCCTTGGAAAAAGGACGCCACGTTGGGATCGACACGCTGCGCGACCGACTTCCGGCTAAAATCAGAACCTTTCTGTTGAAGATCATTGATGGTGTAGGTTTCTTGTTTTCGATTTATCTAGCTTGGCTTGGCATTGGCCTTGTCAAATTAGTTCTAATGACAGGGCAACGCAGCCCGACCTTGGATATCCCTGTTGGTTGGGTGTACTCGGCACCTGTCATTGGATTCGGTCTACTGGCCTTACGATTTGCGTTAAGTTTTTTCGGCGTCATTGACCGCTTCGGAACTCATGAAACATCAGTAGAGGCGGGGCACTAATGCTACTTCTAATCATCGCTCTGGCCGCAGTCCTACTTATTCTTGGATTTGAGATGTTTCTTGTGCTGGGGATTCCAGCTCTTGCAACCAAAGAAGCTTTCTACGGCAACATTCCAGATGCCGCAGTTGTGCAAAAAATCTTTGCCGGCATTGACCACACGACACTCCTCGCCATCCCCTTCTTCATCTTCGCAGCCCATCTGATGGGTTCGGGGCAAATCGCCAAAAACCTAACAGGTTTTGTTCGTTCGTTAGTTGGTCATACCAGAGGCGGCATGGGACATACCGTTATCGGTGGTTCTATGGCCTTTGGCTCAGTTTCAGGGTCTGCACCTGCGACGGTCGCCGCGATGGGCAAAATGGTTTACCCAGAGATGCGTAAGAATGGGTTCTCAGAAAAATTCAGTCTTGGTCTTTTGGTTGCGAGTGCGGAGACCGCGCTTCTCATCCCACCCTCAATCACATTCATCATCTATGGTTGGATGACGGGAACCTCCATTGCCAAGCTTTTCGCTGGTGGTCTTGCCGTTGGTCTATTCCTTGGTCTCGCGTTCGCAGTCATGGTTTGGATCGAAGCAAAGCGTCAGGGGATCGAACCTGATCAAAAAACGACTTGGAGCCAAAGGCTCGCATCATTGCGCGAAACCAAATGGGCGCTTGGTATGCCGTTTATCATCTTGGGTGGCATCTATTCCGGCACCATCACACCAACTGAAGCTGCAGCCGTCAGTGTCGTTTATGCAATTTTTATAGAAATGGTCATTTACCGCAACTTCGGCTTCAAAGACCTTGTGAAAATCACGGAACAGAGCGCGATCTCAACATGCGTGATCTTCATTTTGCTCGCACTAGGCGGATTGATTTCTTTCTATGTAACACTCGCCCAAGTCCCAACACAGATCACAGACTTCCTAACTGCTATAGATGCAGGTCCGATACAGTTCCTGTTGGCCGTCAACGTCTGCTTTCTCATTGCTGGCATGTTCATTGATCCCAACTCCGCTCTACTCATTCTTGTCCCGCCCCTCTTTCCCGTTTCACAAGCAATGGGTGTGGACCCGGTTCATTTCGGTATGATTGTAACGCTCAATATCAGTCTCGGCATGATCACCCCGCCGTTCGGCCTCGATATATTTGTGGCCTCATCAACACTTAACAAACCTGTCCTCAACATCATCAAAGGGATCTGGCCCTTCGTGTTCGTCAACATCCTCGTATTGTTGGTTGTCACTTACGTGCCCCAGATCTCATTATTCATCCCCCAGCTGATCTTCGGTTAAGAAAGGGACACCATGTCAATTTTAGAAAGACTAAACGCCGGAGAGGTTTCTTCGGCGACCGGTGAAACTCACGAAGCTGACACGCGCGTTAAGAGCAATACGCCGGTCAATGGCGAGTATCGTCTGCTCGTTCTCGACGCACCTCAATCCATTTTGAATTGCCAACCCGGACAGTTCTTTCATCTGCTTTGCCCAGTGACGTCCGCCCATCAACCTTATTTGCGGCGCCCCATGAGTATCTATGGCTACTCAGCCGAAAAAGGCGAACTTCAGTTTCTCTACAAGTTAACTGGCGAAGGCACGCGTGCGCTTGCAGAACTCAAAGTAGGTGACACGCTCAATGTCCTCGGCCCGCTTGGTGTCGGCTTCACCATTGAACCCGAGTGGCAAAATTTACTGCTGTTGGCCCGTGGCGTTGGACTGGCAACTTTGGCGCCCCTCGCCCAAGAGGCAAAACGTTTGGGTCGTAAACTAACGGCGATTTGTTCTGCGCGATCACAAGACGTCCTTATGTCTATCGATTATTTCGAATCCATGGGCGCAGAAGTTATCACGCTCACGGATGCTGAAGGTACGTCGGACATGGACAGCATGCGGCGCGTCATTGAGACAAAAATCTCTGAAGGTGTCGTCGATGCCATGTACACATGCGGATCAAACCGAATGCTGAAGCTGCTGCAAGAGATTGGTGCAACCCACAACATTCCAGGCGAAATAGCTCTCGAACAGCAAATGGCTTGTGGTTTAGGCATGTGTCAGTGCTGTGTCCGTTCGTTCAACCGCAAGGGCTTGATCACCCAAGAGCGGGTTTGTCGCGAAGGCCCAGTATTTGGTATTCAGGAGGCAATGGCATGGTAAACCTCACCACAAAGATTGGGAGCCTTACGTTAGCCAATCCGATCATGCCTGCATCGGGAACCTTTTCTGAGGACCTCTTCGAGGTGCTAGATCTAAATCAACTTGGCGCACATGTGACCAAAACCATCACTGAAGAAATACGTGGTGGTAACCCCACTCCGCGTGTTTGCGAAGTGCGCGGTTCAATGCTGAACTCAATCGGCATCCCGTCAAAGGGGATCGATTACTTCATCGACAACGTCATTCCGTTTTATAATCAATACGACGTGCCCCTAGTGGTCAGTATCTCCGCACAAACTGCCGACGACTTTGCGCGCATCTGTGAAAGGGTTTCCGTCCCCGGTGTGGATGCAATTGAGGCCAATATTTCATGTCCCAACATCAAAGAAGACGGCAAGGCGTTTGCGATGCGACCGTCAACAACACATGCAGTCATGACCAAGCTACGTGGCGCGTCTGACCTCCCTCTTTGGGCAAAGTTAAGCCCCAATACTGGCGAGACTATCGAGGTCGCAATGGCCGCCGAGGAAGCTGGAGCTGACGCGTTGGTCGTTTCCAACACGTTGTTGTCCATGGCCATCGATATACACAGCAGGAAACCAAAACTGGGTAATCTTATGGGGGGGCTTTCTGGCCCTTCGCTCAAACCGATTGCGCTTCGCATGGCATATCAGTGCGCCAAGTCAGTCAACATTCCAGTGATTGGATGCGGCGGCATTTCAACAGTAGAAGACATCGTAGAATACTTGATTGCGGGTGCCACGGCCGTTCAAGTCGGCACCGCAACATTCATCAACCCAAACGCGATGGTGACGCTTCTTGCAGAACTAGAGGCGTTTCTGCAAAATCAAAATATCCAGAACGTTTCTGAACTCGTGGGATCGGTACGCGACGAAGATGCCGCTGACGCAGTTGTCTTCATGGAGACCGCGCCATGACCATCGGTCGCAAATTTGTTGTCGACGACGCCGAGCTGATCCTTGCGAACGAATGGTTTAGTGCTGTTGCTGCCATGAGTCCTGATAAAGAGGGAATAAGTCGTCCGGCCTATTCTTCCAAGGAAACAGAAGTCTTGGAATTTCTGGCTGAACAAGCGCGAAATGCTGGATTGAGCGTCTCATACGACGCAGCGCAAAACGCTGTTTTTAGTTTGCCTGAAGATGCCGACGCAGAAAAATACATCTTGGTTGGCTCACACGTTGATACCGTTCCCATGGGCGGTAACTTTGACGGGCTAGCAGGTGTGCTTGCCGGTTTGCTTTGCTTATTTCGTGCAAAAGCATCCAATACGCACTTTCCTCGCCCTGTGAAGGTTATCGCCATGCGCGGTGAAGAAAGCGCTTGGTTTGGCCCCTGCTATATTGCTTCAAAAGCGCTGATGGGGGTCCTTTCGGACGCAGAGTTGGAGTCTCCACACAAAGGGGATGGTCGTCCATTGGCAGAACATATGGCTGATGTTGGAATCGAAATGGCACCCATCTTAGCCAGCACCCCCTTGTTAAACAAAGACGATCTACTTGAATATATTGAGCTTCATATTGAGCAAGGGCCTCTACTCATCGGTAAAGACATGCCCGCCGCAGTAGTCTCTGCTATCAGGGGCAACTTCCGCCACAAAACAGTCCGGTGCATTGGCGAGGCTGGACATTCCGGCGCAGTACCGCGCGCATTTCGCAAAGACCCGGTTCTTGCGATGGCCGATCTACTTAGCCGATTGGATGAAAGCTGGCTTACCATTCTTCAAAAAGGCGATGACCTCGTTTTGACCTCTGGTATTGTTTCTACAGATCCCGCCAAACATGCGATGTCACGTATTCCAGACGAGATCGGGTTTAGCTTAGACGTTCGCAGTCAAAGTCAGGATGTACTTGATGCAATGACGGACCTGATAAGTGGTGAAATGGCGGACATCGCTCTGGAACGTCAAGTTGAGTTCAGGCTTGATGACGTCATCGCTACGGCTCCCGCCCTTATGGACGATGGCGTTGTCAATAACCTTGAAGCTGCCATGGCCCGGATCGGTCTTGAGCCTACGACAATGGCGTCCGGGGGCGGGCATGACGCCGCTGTTTTTGCCAACGCCGGGGTTCCTACGGCGATGATTTTTGTCCGAAACCAAAACGGGTCCCACAACCCGAATGAAGCCATGGAAACCGAAGATTTCCTCGCTGGCGCTTCTATTATCTATGATCACCTCGTCGGAGCAAGCCAATGAGTCAACAAGAGATTATCCTGAACAAACCTGACGACATGCACCTTCACCTACGAGATGGCGATATGCTTTCTGCCGTCGTAGAGCACAGTGCCCGCGATTTCGCACGCGCAATAATCATGCCAAACCTTGTACCACCGGTGACGACAGTCGAAGACGCAATGAGCTACCGCCAGCGCATCCTAGACGCCCTAGGTGGGAGCGGCACATCATTTGAGCCGCTCATGACGCTCTATCTCACAGAGGTTACAACAACCTATGATCTCGAGAATGCGGCGGCATTAGGTATGGTCAAGGCTGTGAAGCTCTATCCGGCCGGTGCGACTACAAACTCAGACAGCGGTGTCCGTGACATCCCAAAGTCCTATCACCTGTTTGAGAAGATGGCTGAGCTTGGGTTACCGCTGCTGGTCCACGGTGAAGTGACTGATGCTGACATCGACATCTTCGATCGAGAGGCTGTCTTCATCGACAGAGTCCTTGATCCAATCAGGCGCACGATCCCAGAACTTCGCATTGTCATGGAACACGTCACCACAAAAAACGGCATCGATTATGTAGGGAATGCGGACAATAATCTCTGCGCGACCCTAACAACGCACCATTTGATGTTGAATCGCAATGCGATGTTGGCTGGTGGGTTCCGACCGCACTATTACTGCTTGCCTATCTTAAAGCGCGAAGAACACCGACAGGCGCTTCGAGCTGCCGCAACTTCAGGTGACGCGCGATTTTTCCTCGGAACAGATTCAGCACCCCACCCCACACATACAAAGGAAAGTGCATGTGGATGCGCTGGCGTATTCTCAGCGGCCAACTCACTTGGATGTCTCGCGACCGTTTTCGAAGAGGAACAGGCCTTGGAGAACCTAAATTCGTTCACGTCTTTAAATGGCGCGAAGTTTTATGGTCTTGACATCAACGAGGTCAAAATGCGTTTAATCCGCACTTCCGAACCGGCTGTTTTTCCAAAAAATATTAAAGTTGGTGCTGAAACTGTAACCGTGTTCGATCCCGGAATGCCCATCTATTGGCATGTCGATCATACAACCAGCCTTTAGGCCAACATTAGAAAGTACGACATATGTCTAGTGACTTCCCAAGCCGACAGGTCATAGCGGAAACAACCGCCAAAATGCTCCTTGAGATCGACGCTGTTCATTTTAGCGCCGACAAGCCTTTCACCTTCACGTCTGGCATTGCCAGCCCCGTCTACATCGATTGCCGCAAGATTATCTCTTACCCACGAATTCGAGAAATGATCACGAATTTTTCTGTATCGGTGATACTGAGTGAAGTAGGTTTGGAGCAATTCGATGCGATTGCTGGCGGAGAAACTGCGGGAATCCCATTCGCTGCTTGGATCGCAGCCGAAATGGGGCTCCCTATGCAGTACGTCCGAAAAAAACCCAAAGGTTTTGGACGGGATGCCCAGATTGAAGGTACAATCACCGACAACCAGCGTGTTCTCCTCGTAGAGGATCTCACCACCGATGGCGGTAGCAAAATCAATTTCTGCAAGGCTTTGCGAAAAGCCGGAGCCAAGGCTGATCATACGATCGTCGTCTTTTACTATGATATTTTCGAGCAGACCCGCGAGAAATTGACTGCGGACGGCATCAAACTGCATTCGCTGGCGACTTGGTGGGATGTTTTGGCGGTTTGCAAAGCAGAAAACCACTTCGACACACACACTCTTGGTCAGGTCGAAGCCTTCTTGAACGCGCCACTCGAGTGGTCGGGCAAGAACGGCGGAGCAACATCCATTTCAATATAAGGAACACTATGATGATGTTTGAACACATTCTTAAGACACTCAGCGAGAACGGCAAAAGTGGCCAAGCTTACAGCAAGGTTATCAAGCACTCCGAGAAGGCAATGAAGGAAGATAGCGATCGTGCTGCCGGATATCTGTTGCTGAAAATCCTTGCTGATCGCTTTATCGAGGCTACGGGACGTATGGCGACAACAGTGACCCAAACTGAAAATGAGTATAAGATTTTCTCCAACCACGTAGGCACGCTCAGTGATGCTTATATTGCAGGCGATCCCGCCGGAATTTCCGACGCTCTCAACAAAGTTTCCTTGGCCAGCCTTGAGCCATTCGATTCTTCTTTTTCGACAATTTAGGAAAGCGCTACATCAAAGGCCAACTGGCAACACGCACCGAGCACGATGCAATCCGAAGGCGCGAGCTTTTCGAAAGAGCTCTGTGTGGCATCAATTTACTTAGGCAAAGAACGCATAACCAAATCATAACCGTTGCTATGAGCGGCGATATCCTTGCCTCGGCAGCGAAGCTCTGTTGCCTGCCCTAGACACTCTTCGTCGCGTTGCTACCAATTAGCAGTCATTGAAATTCCAGTGGTCAAGGTCGGCTTTGTCCCGCATACGAGACCTTAGTGCAGAGCGCAGTGAATGTCTGCTGCCAGACCTCTCCTCCTCCAAACACACACTTTGATAGACTTGTTGGTGCGCCCTGCCATAGTGTTGCTGTGAGGAGCATGACATGCGGCAGCTGCGTGATGATACACACCTGATACTGGACGGCGAGGTGCGCGTGTATCGACGTGAGCGCAGCAAGCGCTGGCAGGCAGCCTTTGTGATTGATGGGCACACTATCCGCATCAGCACAGGCAAGCGTGACTTAGCTGAGGCCAAGGAATATGCCCGCGACACGTTTTTGGAATACAAGTTCCGCCACAAAAACGATCTGCCTGTTGTGACCAAGAAGTTCTCTGATGTTGCTAAGCTGGCCATTGCCGACATGCGCAAGCAATTGGATGCGAGTTTAGGGCGTAAAGTGTTTGCTGATTACATCGTGTGTGTTGAGCGCTACCTCATCCCCTTCTTCGGTGCACAGTATGTGACCACCATTGATTATGAGAAGGTGCAACAGTTCTACGAGTGGCGGCGTGCTAAGATGGGGCGTGAGCCTAAGGCCTCAACGCTGAATACCCATAACTCAGCCATGAACCGTGTGTTTGAAGAAGCGGTCGCGCGGGGCTTTATCGCGCATAAGAATGTGCCACTGCTGGTAAACCGCGGCGAGAAGAGCGAACGACGTCCAGACTTTACCCGCGAAGAATACGCCACGCTCATCCGCAAGCTGCCCAGCTGGATCGATGCAGGCAAGGCAGGCAAACCCACAGACATGCGCCACCTTATGCGGGACTATGTGTTGATAATGGCCAATACAGGCATGCGGCACGGCACAGAGGCGCTGAACCTACGCTGGAAGCATGTGACGCTGTTTGAGGAAAAGGATCTGCAGTATTTGGAGATGAGCGTGACGGGTAAGACTGGTCGCAGGGACATCATCTGCCGCAGTGGCACGATTAACTATCTTAAGCGCATACACGAACGCAGTGAAGACATAAGCCACATCCCCTTTGAAGACCTGCTCAAGCAGCGTGTCGATCTGCCCGTGTTTAGATTGCCCGATGGAACCGTATCCAAAAACATCCACCAGACGTTCCGTAAGTTCCTTACGGATACAGGGCTGATTACATGCCCGCGTACAGGGCAGAACAGAACGCTCTACAGTCTACGCCACACCTATGCGACCTTTGCCCTGCTCAACGACGGGATGGATATACACGCTCTCGCCATACAGATGGGCACATCAATCGGCATGATTGAGCGGCATTACAGTCACCTCACGCCGCGCCTCAAGAAGGACATGCTCACGGGCAAACGGTATGAGTTGTCGCGGGATGAGTTTAAAAATTATGAGTGATATCATATTTTAAACCAAGTTGACTTATTTAAAGTATTAAAAGGAAACCTTATTAAACACTTTGTTTTTAGAAAAATTTTTCTTGCGCAATTTAATTATTATCGAATGTTTGAATTTTTTTGCTCTAACGATAAATCATGCTTGCTCAAGGTTGTAAGTTAATATTAGAAACAGAAGTCCAAAATCTGATTTTCTAGTATGAAAGTAGAACATACAAAATGAACCTCGATAATCTTTCTCTTCAAGAACTTAAAAGCCTTCAAAACGATGTTGCTGTTGCGCTTTACAACTTTGAAAAGCGCAAGAAGGCAGAGGCTCTTGCGGAGATCAAGTCTTTGGCACATGCAAAAGGCTTTTCTCTGGATGAGCTCTTGGGTGGTGAAGCGGCTAAAGGTAAACGTGCGCCCGCTGTTGCAAAGTATGCTGACCCAGCAAACCCAGACAACACATGGTCAGGCCGCGGCCGCAAACCAAAATGGCTAGTGGCACAGCTTGATCAAGGAAAGTCAGTTGAGGACTTTGCTCTTTAAGCCTTATAAGCTTTTTAGGGCTGCTCGCCACCGCTACAGACAGTTAGACGAGTAGCGGGCAGTCCTAACTTTCAACTTCCTTCAAATTACCCCAATATTCAGGCAAGGTAAGGCGCTATCAGCATCTACCGCATTGTATTGGAGCAACATTATGAAGTACGTCTTCTATGACTTTGAAACCACTGGGATAAGCCCAGCATTTGATCAACCGCTTCAATTTGCTGCTATCGTGACAGACGCAAGTCTAAACGAACTTGAGCGGATCGACATACGGTGCCAGGTTGCTCCTCATATACTACCATCTCCATTTGCTCTGCATGTCACCAACATAAAGCCAGAGCAAACAACCAATAAAAACCTACAAACGCCATTTGAGTTTGCACAGACATTGCAGGCGTTCACAGAGGCTTGGGCACCAGCTTGTTGGCTAGGATATAATACAATCGCATTTGACGAACCGATGATGCGACAGATGTTTTATCAAAATCTTCAGCCGAACATATTTGCCACGCAAATTAATGGGAACACCCGCCTTGATGTTATGAAAATGGTTTTTGCCACCTATGCTGAGGCAAATAATACGTTAGCTTGGCCAACGAATAATAACGGTAAGCTGAGCTTTAAGCTCGACCAATTAGCTCCTCATAATGGGTTTGCGCATGAGAATGCTCATGATGCATTAGCAGACGTCGAGGCCACGATTTATATTTTCAACAAAATCAAAGAGGGCGCGCCTGAACTATTTAGAAAATTACTCCAAGCGGCTGATAAAACATTTATTACGAGCTTGCTTCGAGGGTTTGTCCCAATGGAAGTTACTCTACGGTTTGGTGCCCACCCACCAAAAACATATCAAGGGTGCTTTTGTGGTGCGAATAAAGATAATCCTAACTCAATTGGCTTTGCAGATTTTTCATTAATTGGCGCAGACGAGTTTACGATGACATCTCAGGTCGGTGTTACACAGGCAATTGAAGCGTCACCAAAGAAAATTCGCAATCTAGCAGTAAATAAATCAGAGACTTTTCGAATTATAGAAAACCCTACAGAGGAGATGCTGCACACTTGTGACCAAATTAAAGCTTCTACTGAGGTACAAGGTTTTGTGTCTGAAGCACTTGCGGCGCGTTTTAGTCAAGAAGAACCCATTGAGGTGGAGGTTGAAGACCAAATCTATTCCAACTTCACTAGTCAACAGGACAAAAGCCTTCTGGAACTCTTTCAGACTGCTTCGTGGTCAGAGAGAGCTAACATTATCAGCAAGCTTAGTGACAGACGCCTAAAACAGTTAGGCAAACGGCTAATCGCCTTTTACGCGCCAGAGCTTTTGACCGAGCAACAACGCACGGACTTCAGGAATTTCCTTTGTCAGCGATGGTCGGCACCCATTGATCAAGCGCCATGGATGACTGCGGAAGAAGTCTGGATCGCACTTGATAAGCTTAGCTCAGATATTGAGGTCAGTGAGTGGCGCAAGTTTTATCAAGATCGGATAGCTGCGGCTGCTCGTTAAGACTTACAAAACTTGGCCTTTTTCATAGTCAAAGTAATTCTACAGCTTCGATTAGCTGCTCTGCGTTCACATCGATATACCGCTGAGTAGTGCTTATGTGCGAATGCCCCGCCAACTCAGCCAACAAGCGCACACCCACCCCTTTGTTGGCCAAGCGGGTAATGTAAGTGCGTCTTCCCGAATGGCTGGAGGCATCTTTCAGCCCCACAGCCTTGTAGATGTCCAAGAACAGCTGACACATGGTGTTGGCTGAGAAGTGCCCGCCCTTTTGGCTCTCGAACAGTGGGCGCTGTGGATTGTCCAAGTATTTGATCGCACCATAGTCTCCAAGCGCCTTACGAAGCCGCTGGTTCAAATACACAGTACGTGTGTGCCCACCCTTGCTTTGTGCTGCGCTGAGGATGAACTGTTCTCGCACGTTGCCCGCTTCATCAAACACATTGCCAATCTTGAGCGCTGCTATTTCTTTAGCCCTCAGCCCTGCGTAAAAGCTGGTAAGTA
>Ga0206131_10005197_pt1 | contig 13884 bp, 19 predicted proteins | sample Helgoland_Spring_FD_148636 | JGI IMG/M metagenome (GOLD analysis project Ga0206131, IMG submission 148636) | Pelagic subsurface seawater microbial communities from Kabeltonne, Helgoland, North Sea - Helgoland_Spring_Bloom_20160517_1 | ecosystem: Environmental > Aquatic > Marine > Epipelagic ...
ATGCTTTGTAGTAATCGCTATCTTCATTCCATATTTGGGTGCCTAGATAACCATAACGTTCGAATCCTTTAGGAAAGAAAATGTAACGTAAATCATCCCATTCTAAATTACGAGTGTAGATCATTCCCTTTGAGCGTCCTTTCCAGAATAGAAATGAATACTTTAAGCTAATTAGCCTCTCTTTAAAGGTTGGAGGCGTATAGAATCTTGAGTTTTTCATATAGGTTATATACTAACTGTTGGTTTTGTTTAAGTTTTCTAAATATTGCTAGATTCTCACATTAACTAAATTCGGTGCTTGATGATACTCTTAACCCATCAATTTCTCGATCATAGTAGTCTGAAGGGTTACGCATCCAACCCATTCTTTCATTCTTTTCAAAGTATTCCGCATCAGCTACCAATCCGTCCGGTTCTCCCCAAGAGAATGCCATATCTAAGAATTCTTGTGAGTCGACTTGCTCTCCGTATTCATCTACTATTCGACCACTCATGACAAACTTAATCAACTCTTCCTTATTAGAGTACCATTTGTTGTTATGAAAGTTCCAGCAGAATTTCCAACCCATGCTTCGCTTACCAAGATGGATATTAGTGTCTTGGATAAATTCGTCCCATGGTGAAAGTTGTTCCCATTCGTCTTCTGGACAATCAATATAACGATAGCCTCTAGAGATTAATGCTGGATTCCATAGGTCAAGCTCCTGCATTCTCTGATTTAGTTTTTGTTTGCGAGCATTTATCTCGTTGCTCTTCGGAATTCTGTAGTAATTTGTTCCCATTTTATTTTCTAGTTATGATGACTTCTGTTTCGATTGCGCTTTCTAATTTAAGATTAAAATGATCAAGGACTATTTTAAAGTAGCTGTGTGTTCTGTGTAGTGTTGAGAAGAATTCTTCCCAGAATGGATTCGAGAAGTCTCTAGGGTCTATATTAATAAAACCACAATAGTCTTCGTGATTTGGGTTCATCTGGAAGTCAGTCGACACCCATTCAAGACATTCAATTGCTACCTCGAGGTTTGTATACTTAACTTTTTCGTCTAAACCCGTAAGTTCTATGTTACTTTTAGTCATTTGTTTCAATTTTACCGTATTTTTTTCTATTTTCGCGAGCACTTGTGAACATTTCTAAGAATGTCACCAATTTTTCGTCCTCCATTTCATATAGGACATTTTTATCCATTGGTAACTTCAGGTCACGTAATGTTTCTTCGATTTGAACAATTAGCATCGCACGAGTGTTCATTCTTCCTAGGAGTCCTTTTTCAAAAGTTGTAAGTTCCTTTTTCATCTTTATTTAGCTAGAGTTTTACGATAGTTAACGGCTGCACGTGCGATCATATCAATGCGTGTTCCTGGATTTGGTTCTAAAATACGTTCCGTAGATTTAAATTCTCTACCAGTAACCTTAGAGGTTTGCGTAACCTTGCGAGTCTTATTTAACTGGTAGATTGTTGTTATCTCTTCTCTAGACCACCAGGATCTTGATTTGTAACTGCGACGAACATAGCCGCTTTCATAGCTCATATAATCGCAACCTGTAATTGGATCATGGTAGCATACTGTACCGTTGTCTGCCTGTCGTTGACTGGTAACCTCGACAAGTCCTAATGTTTCTAATTTCTTACTCATTGTTTGTTTCTTTTAATTATAGTACTAATATAAACCTTTTTCTTGACATAAAAAAATCTAGGCTAAACTTTTTTCAACTTTTTTTTCTGCAGTGACCTTTTTAATGTGTTTGCAGTCTCCTCGATGAAACATTTTAGCAGGACATGTACAGTCCCAACGACCCATCTTATAGGTAACTTGATAGAATTTGCCTGGTTTTGAAGCTTCAACTTTCCACTCTTGTTGAGGTTCTGTCTTCACTTCTGCTGTCTTTTGCTCGGTTAATGGTTGAACATTCACATCCAACTCTATCATCTCGCGAGTAGTTCCAGAGGGCACAGGAGTCCAACCTGGACAGACATAGGTACCATTAAGTGTGGTAACAATCGCAAAGTAGTTTCTGCCTGTATTTACCTTAATCTTTTTCATTATACCAATGTTACTCCTTCTCCGTTAGATTCAATATGGTCCGCGATCTTTTTAAGAGTCTTTACAAGCTTACAAAAGACTTTAAAATCTAGGGCTTGGTAAAGTTCTTCATCGATGCCTTCGTAAAGGTAGCCATCATAGAGACCATATAGAGAATTTTCAAGTGGAGTAAAAGAGTAACCTCTTTCTTGAAGGTCGTTAATTGCTGTTCTAACGTTGTCCATATCTTCAACGTTGAAAATCTCGTGACGGTTAAAATTTTGATAGTTCATAATGCTTATTGCTTTAATTACTATACTAATATAAACAAAAAAGTCGACATAAAAAAATGCCGACTTAATTATTTTTAACTTTTTTTCCAACAGGTGATTCCTTCAAGCTTGACTTCAATTATATCATTGTCCCGCTCTACTATTTTTTCAATGTATGCCTGGGGGTACTTAATCTTATCATAGACTCGGAAATGATCCACATAGATGACTTCGATCTTGTAGCCGCCAGGTTTTAAACTTAAATGATTGGTGCGATGTGCATCGCTCACGTAATATCCCTTCTCCATTTTATTCTCCGTCCATTACTAAACTTTCCATATCGCTAATGGCAAGTTCACATTCATGGGCTTCGCTGCCTCCGTCCTCAATCTCATCCTGTGCTAAGACGAATAGGTCTCTAATCTGGTCCTCGTAATGAGGGTGTTGCTTTGCAAGTTCAATTGACTTGATTTTTAATTCTTGTAGTGTCATATTATTTAGTTTATTAATCAAATGCTTCGCTTGGTGATATTCCTTCTATTTTATAATCTACTTTAGTTTCATCAGGCTCTTCGTAGGTTAGTTTTTGTACCTTTGGTTTTGACCCATGGCTCTTTAACATTTCTGGCCTGTTTTCCAGCATCCAGTTAAAATATCGCCGATCCTTCTTATAGACATAGCTAAGAGTCTGACCTGCATATTTACCGGATCTTAATCTATGGTTTAAATCTATCATCTTAGAATTGTTTTTTTATTTAGTAGATTTCTTTTTCCAAGTACACCTTTTCCAAATTGGTTTTCCTGTTTTACCTAAAACCTCAGTTTCAATATCAAAATAATGTCTAAGTCTATCTGCTCTTTTAAACTCATTCATCATGTCCTGTGTAATTCCATTATTTGGCAGTGTTTTGATCCAATCCAATACTTCTTGTTCTGTCTTTAATTTATTGCTATTTACGTTTGGATATTTCTTTTCAATTTCAGATACCAAAGATTCAATAGTATTTTCTTCTTTAAATTTACCTAAATTTTCATTGATCCAAACATCGGATTCTCCTCTTCTTATTTTTTTTATATGTTTACTAACTAAATTACTGTCTAAAATTTTAGCATGAGGTGCTCCTAAAATTTCAGTCATTTTATCTTTTAGTTGCTGTGTATAAAAATATTTAGGTAAACTAGATAATACCAAATTATAATCTTCGTCTACTCGCTTCTGTACGGATTCGATTCTGGCAGGAACTGCATGTTCCTTAGACTGTTTTGAATAATGGTCTTCGCCATATCTTTCTTTAGTTGTTTTGACTGTCTTTTCTATAACATCGCCCATTCTACCTTCTTTCTTTAAGGTAGCAATTCTTTTTCTAGATACTTCAGATCTTCCCTCAGGTCCGAGAGTTTCTTTACCAGCGGCAGCTCTTGAAGATCTTCCTTCAGGTCCGAGAGTTTCGTTTACTTTATGTGCTCTTGCAGATCTTCCATCAGGTCCGAGAGTTTCATGTCCTTTTTTTGAAATAACAGATAATTTAGGAGAACCTACACCGCCGAGAGTTTCTATTCTTTTTTTTGCATTCTCTACGGCATCACCAAGAGATCTTGCGTGTTCAATACTTTTAAGATGTCTCTCCCGAGCGTTGGCCTTTTCAAGATTCCATTCTAAAAGTATTTTTTTCTTAAATTCTTCATTGTTTTTAAATAATTCAAACATCTTTAATTCTAGAACATTTCCAGAACCATAGGTTGTAGCTTCTGGGTTTTTTTCTAAGAAGTTTGAACGCTCTACTCCTGCGCGATACTTAATGTAATCTTCTGGACTATCTAAATAAGTTTGTGGTTTAGTTGTGTTCATGTTGTTTGTTAATTATAATACTAATATAAACAAAATAAATGACATAAAAAAATTTGAAGTTAATTATTTTTTGATTTATGCAAATATTTCTAATAAAAAAGACTCTGCTTTTTCTTCTATTATATTTTTAGCTATCTCACTAAATCTACTGTTACCATTTCTGTCTGTATATTTTCTAGTTCCAATCATATTTGCTAAAGTTTCCCAAGATTCAAAAATAATAGGATTTCTATTGTTAGCTGGTAATACTATACTGATGTTAGGATTTCTAGTGATTGTTCCGCCGCCTTCTATTTCTCTATTGGATGTTGTTGTTCTAGATACACTAACATCAATTACATCCTCATCTTGTTCTTGATCTGAATCAAATACACTTGCTTGTGATATGATTCTAGGTATTGCTCCATTAGACATATTTTCAGCTATTGCAAACCACATGTTATCTCTAAGTTTAGATGCGAATTCTACGATAACAAGTAAGCTAGATCTATCTCCTTTAAATCTATCAGATCTCATACTAAACTGTCTCTTAAAAGCTTGGCTATCCGGATTATATAGAGGAATTATACAATCACAATTGTATGTGTCTTGTCCTACCGCAACCCATCTAGAGGCTATCATAATACATCTTTTAGATCTATTAAATTTAGAAACACAAGCTGCTCCACATCTTGCATATCCTTCGATAATTTCGATATCATCATCTAACAATCCTAGCTCTTGAAGAGTTCTAAAAAGTTGACCAAGATCTTCTATATTTTTAATAAACGGTGTTAAGAATATTGAGTGTGTTTTTCCAGAAGGAATTACTTGGTTTATTAAAGAGCTTACTGCTGGAAAGAATCTAGGATCAATATTAATAGTTTTTCCTTTAAGAGATAATGAAAGAGGTCGGTTCTCTTTAACTGATTTAAGATAATCTTCTGTTTCTAGTATAGGAACTATCAATGCTTCTTTCTCGCATATCCATCCCATTTCTCTAGCTTTGATTTCATCAATTCGACGTACTTTAGGTCCGAACTTCTCAATATCATTATTAAATACTGCATTTTGGTCGGTACAATTATCAGGTCGTTCAATATGGGTCGCTGAAAGACCTAGTTTTTTACCAAAAAGATCAGCGTATTGTTCTTGTAAAACAGCGCATTTATCAGATTGAATCATTACAGCTTGATCACTTTCAGTAGAATATTGTTGAATTTCATCAAGAACGGTAAACGTTGTTTTAAAATCTACTTTAGCTTTTCTAACAGCTTTTAAGAAGTTAGCAGCACTATGGTTAACAACAAAAAATGCACAATCTTCTTTTGAGTTAAAGCTAGATTTTAGAATTTCTACAAGACCAGGATCTGTTGCTGAAATAACGCTAGACCATGATTCTAGTACGTTAAAATTATTTGGTGACGGTGAACCTATAATATATGATTTAGTTAATCTTTTGCCGGTTTGTCCTCTATAAAACTTAGAGAATTCAGAAGCTTGTTGAACTGTATTGTTTATATTGTCTGAAAATACTAATAGCTTCCATCCATTTTTTAAAACATATTTGCAAATTAATTCGCTAATTCTAAAAGACATTTTAGTTTTACCAGTTCCACCGTGAGATTCTCCTGTCCCTTTATCGTTTGTTTTAAAGAATTCAAACATAGGATCTATAAATAAGTAATCTTGACCTTCTCTAGGCACAAACTCTGATTTGATCCATTCTATTGGATCTAATTCAGTTTTAGTTACAAATTCATAAGCTACTTTATATGCAATTTTCCAAGTAGCTTCGATAATTTCAATAATACTATCTCTATGATCTTGGTTGTCATAATCGGAATTTTCAATCTCGTAAAATTCAGTTCCTATATTTTTATTATCGTAAATATCTCTAGAACGATATCCCTCATGTTGCATTAATTGTTTAAATACACTATCCATTTTGGAGATTACAGCAGAAGCTTGGAAATAATCTAGATCTTGATGTAAGAAGTTGTCATCCCACATGGCCCATATCTTAGATTTTGAATTTGTTCTAAGAGTATGCGAGTTGTATTGATTGAATGTCAATTCTGAAGCAATACCTGACTTTGCAGGTTCTCCTGGTCTAAACCATGTATATCGAGCTGCGTGTAATGTACCGTCAGGTAATAATTTTAGACCTGATGTACCATGGCCTTTTCTAAGTCTTTGTTCTAATAATCTACGGTATCTTCTGTTTGGTTCCATTATGGTGTATTTGTTTTTAATTATAATACTAATATAAACAAAATAAGCGACATAAAAAAATCTGGAGTGATTTATTTTACAAAATAGTGAAACTTTTTTACATTGTCAAAAAGAGGAGCTCAAAGCTCCTCTTTAACCTAACTAAACATAACAAAAACAAATCTATCATCTTAAAACTGTCTGCCGTTTTCGTAAACTGCCTTAATTACTGGGAACCTTAGTGAATGATCTCCATTTTGATCCGTCGTCTCTTCGAAATATTGAACGTTAATAGTTTTACCAATGATTTCTTCTGGATGTTGGTAGTAATAGCGCTTCTGTTCTTGGTTAAAACCACTTCCAACCTGGACACGGTTGCCTTTGTGCATAATAACTACATTACGTAGCATCTCCTCTTCAACCTCGCGACCTTCAACAATAACACGGTTAACCGCGTTTTCAGTCTCAATTACCTCATATTCAGAGTCGAAGAACTTTTTCACCTTCATGATGTCGCTACTACGTTTGCCCTGGTATGGAGCATCTTTACGAAGCATAAGACCTTCCCAACCAAAATGAACTGCAGTGTCCATATGGTCTTGCAAGTCCTCTTCGCTGTCAATATAGAACTGGTCTACTTGTGAAATAAAGCCCTCAAAATCATAGGTATCGAAGAACAATTCAAGCTCGTCTATTCTCTCACTAAAGATTCGGTCTGATGTCTTATTGTCAAACTCATCAAGGTGTAGAATATCAAACACTAAGAATTTTGGAGTCTGTATTGTATGGTCTTTACGCTTAATCTCCTTAATGATACCTTGGAAATCCTCGTTACCATTCTCATCAACCATACAAATCTCACCGTCAAGAACCACTTTTCGTAGGTTGTGTTTTTTCAACTGCTCGGCTACTTTACCAAGTGTATCGAATTCTTTACCAGCCCGTGAAAAGAACTTTGGTTCTCCAGTCTCATCGATATAGGCAATACAACGAACGCCGTCCAGTTTGCGACTAACATACCAGCTGTCGTCCTTTAGGTTTACTTTCTTCTTAGTAGAATCTTTATATGTATCGGCAAGTGCAACGTCGAAGGTTGGAATTAACCCAGGTACGATTCTATTAATCATTGATGTTGTTGAACGGGTCTTAATATTGCGGTCAATTACATTAAAGATTAGTTCTTCGTACTTTTTGTTTTCTTGAATAAACGCATTAACCTCCGAAATGGCTTGATGACCAGTGATGTCGCGATTATTGAGAGCATCCAAAAGACTAAAAAGGTTATCATAACTAGGTGTTGTGGCAAAGAGATCACTTCTCTTCTTGCAATTTTTAGAGGTAACATAATACTGTTTGTATGGAGTATATGTATACCGTAAAGCTTGCATGACTTCAGCATCGCTGCTGAAGTCTTTAATCACCTGCAACTTATCACTATTTGAATTAGTTGCGTTTGATTGGTCTACAAATTGTTGAAGTCTGTCTAACATAGTTCTTAGAATAAAAGTCCCATACGAATTGCAGAAATGTTACGCTCAGTCAAGATTTGATCGACGGCAGCAGCCATATTAGGAGTAATTTCTGGGAAATCATGTTCTCCAGTCAGGATACGGTTAACCTCTTTAACACGAAGTTTAATAGCGTTAACAGTACGGCCAAGTTCAGTGGCAATGTTAGAACATAATTTACCTTGATCAGTAGTCTTGACGCCATCAAGATACATGTTCAAAAATTGCTTTGATTCTTCGATTGGCCATTCTTCGTAGTGACGATTTGCTTTTTTCATAATGTGTTTCTTTTAATTACTATACTAATATAAACAAAAAACTTGACATAAAAAAATCCGAGGTGAATTATTTTCAAAAAAGTTAATAAGATTTGAATCCAATAACTGGGCGGTGGCCAGTGACTTCATTTTTTCGATTCTCAATCATTTGTTTAGTCATTACTAATACTTCAACATCAGTCTCAGTCTTTACCCAGTCTGTAAAAAGATAGGTTAGTAGTTTTGATTTTATCTTCTTTTTCATATGCCTTGTTCGATTTGAAGTTGACGTTCATCGTGTTCAACGTTTGATTTGACCTCTAAGTACTCTGACTTAGTAATGCAAATCTCATCACCGAAGTAGTTTTCAATGATTACACAATCATCTCCAGTGAGGTCACATTTAAATTCTCGAATCAGTTTCATATGCTTTATCTTTAATTACAGTACTAATATAAACAAAAAAGCCGACATAAAAAAATGCCGGCTAAAGTTTTTTTAAAAAAGTTTTGGTTTACATGCCTAAACGATAGAAGGTAACATTGTACCCTGTTCTGTAGTCTCCTCTGAATGTAATTTGTGCATCTACATCCTGTCCTCCAAGTTCTCTGTCTAATTGAGTTTTCATATTATCAGCCATAAAGAAACAACCTTTATATTCTGGAGCCCCTTTAAAGAATATAGATACTTGAGAATATCCACGAGGAGGACGGCATGGATGGGTTGATGGAGCGCTAGGGGTACCAGCTGCTCCTGGTGCAAAAACCATTGGACCAGTAGGTCCAATTGCAGGTCCACTAATTGATGGGCCAACTGGATCTTGCGATATAATTTCAATGTTCTTAATGGTTACTCTACGTCCGTTAAAACGGGTTGGGTTACCTGCAAATACCTCTCCTGGTATTGCGATTTGTGCGATGCTGGATGCCATCATTCCGACGGTCAAGGCAGCTAATAAGAATAACTTTCTCATACTATTAATAATATAAGAAAAAAGTGTGCCAAAGTTTACATTTTCTATCGCGGTGCTAATTCTTTTACATTCCGATTACATTTCTCTACCAGAAGTGCATAAAAAAGGAGAGCCAACTTTACCGAAGTCAGACTCTCCCTGTTATCCCGCCGTCGTGGGACCTGTTAAGTTTGGTTCTCGATATAGATCGGCGCGACCGATCCCTTAACGAGCATTTTTTAGTGTGGTCAAATCGACAGTCTTACTCTCTCTGTCTACTAACCAAGCATCTCTGACTTTTGTTTTAGGTACAAATTCGTCGCTCTGCTCTGGAGCCATACAAAAACCTCGGTAAGCTCGTTCAATTTGTTACTTTTGTGTATTATAACATTGAACGAGTATTATATATCATTTACCTGTTTTTGTTTCAATCTTATTTAATTATGTTGGTAATAGTAGTCGAGGCGGGAATCGAACTTAAATCATTATTTTCTAATTTAATCACATGTGTTAAAAAATATAATTATGTATAGTATGGTTTAACAGAATAAGTATTAGATTGTACTGCATTAGAAGTAAAATTCCTTCCATATATTGGAGAAACGGTCAATATATTATTTAAGTTTTGTAATACTCGACAGACTATATATGATGTATCTGCAACATAAAGCACACAAGTGTCTCCGGCCATGTAATTAAGATTATCTGAAAAATAAAAATTATATCCAGGTATATTGGAATATGAAGATGATATTGATGGAATAATATGTTGAGGTACACTACTGCCAATATCATAATAATCTGGATCAAATAATATATCATCAACGTAACTATTATTTAATGGCCTATTTATACTTAAGATATAGTGGAGTCCTGATTGATCAGACATGTCTTGTGATCCTAGATTAAATGCAAATTGATGGCTATTTTTAAAGAACACCATATTATTGCTTTTGCGTATCCGATTAACTCCATCTATAAGTTTAGAATCCGATGCTGTGTTTACTGAAATTGTATTAAACACTCCACTAGGACCTATAAGTTTAATTTTATCCCATTCATTATTTACAGAGTCGTAATCGTATACGTTTCCGCCATATATAATTCTATCTCCATTATATGATAATACACAATTAGTAGAACTAAAAGGAGAAGGTGAAATAGATTGTACCCATGTATTGTTAATGTATCTTAATATATTTCCGCTTATAAAAGCCACATTTCCATCTCCTGAAATATATTGATGTGTATTATATCCTGAATAATTTCCAGAATTAACTGAATATTCAGATATCCAATTGCCCGATAAATCTCTTCTATAAATACTAGTTATACGGTCAGGATATACTGGAAATGAAACGATGACAACATCAGAATCATAAGAATCTTGTATATGCGTATAAAGACGTAAAGTATCTGGAGATCCTATTACACTTGGACTTGGATCAGTAAATATAGTTTCTAAGACATAAGTTGATCCATTCCATCTTAAACAAGTTCCATTTAATGAATATATGCAATTTCCGTCTTTAGATATGCGATAAAAATCACTAATTTCTGAATTACTAGTAGTTGCGAGATTATTATTCACATCTTTGAAATAATATTTTAATTCAAAAATAGATTCCCACTCTGAAGAAGATGGATTATATCTAACAATTTCAGTCGTATTACCACGTAGAGGTGTCCCGGCAGGGTCAGTATGAGTAGTTGATTCATATATACATGTTAGGAATTGAATTTTACCATCGGCAGAACAATCAATACTAAAAGCAGGTGGTACTTCTCTTAGCGTATTTAGACTAATATCTACTAAATTATAAGAAGCTCCGAATCTACTAATAGTATTCAGGCTTGAATTTAAGTTAGATATAGTCAAAGGTTGTATGTTGGAAGCTGATATTGATCCGGTAGCAGGATCAAAATCATAAAACTTAAGGCCTCCTCCATTAAAAGGAGGATTAGTAGAAGTTCCAGTATATGGAAGGAATTCAATAACTGTAGATCCATCATTTGTTAAAAAAGAATTATCATCTAATGTAAAATTAGAATTTCCTTCCATATAATATGAAGTTGATAAATTTAAACTAGCTGCAGTACTCGTGTGTGACGATATTTTTGTGTCTAATTGTCCACTAACTACTGACCCATTTAGAGTCAATTGACCGTTAACAACGCTAAGGGGCTGACCTCCCATATATAACGTGTTTCCACTTAAATAAAGATCTCTAAACTTATTTGTTGGAGATCCTAAGTCATATGCCTCATCAGAGTCGGGTATTAGGTTTCCTGTTACAGTTCCTTCTATCCCTGAATTACCAACTAGAGTGTTTCCACTAGTTAGAGTTTCATATGTAATTGTTATTTCATCGTCATTTGATAAATCATAACCTATCGTAGAACTACTCCAAACCAATTCAGTACCCGACTCAAGACTATCAGTAGTTATGATAGATCCATCTTTTTTCCAAGAGATTCCACTATTGATTGCGACACCATTAACTTCAATTTTAATTGCATCTGTTTCTCTAGCACTTAAAGATAAAGTTATTCCAGTATCTCCATCAGTTGCAGTTGTCGTATATGATTCTACAATAACATCAATGCCCGCTAAAGCGTCTAGGGTTGATTGTAGCCCTTGTATCTGTTTAATTTTAGGGTTGGAAGCCATTTTAGTAGATTATTTTTACGATTTATATATTCCTTCCCCTATAAGTTGATGTTTGTGCATGGCAATTAGGACACAATAATCTAATATTGTCTATTTTATGGTTAGTTCTATCACCATCAATATGGTCTAATTCTATAGGAATCTTAGCCCCATTCCATGATTCTAAAGAACATTCTTCACACTTATGTTCCTTTATACCCTCACCTATTATCCTAATCCTAAGTTTGTTGCTTTGATATTGAGGATGTTTACCTTCTAAGATTTCTTTTAACTCTATCTTATTCCCATTATTCTTTTTAGAAGTGCCTTTAGCCCCTTGATTAGGTTTATAAACGCCTAATTTATAAGCTCTTCCTCTAAATGTATTAAAATGAATTTTAAGAGATGCTGCAGCCTTTGACATGGTAGCATTTGATCTAGCCGCTTCGATAATTTCTTGATCTGTCGGTCTCATAATGTATAACACTTTATTTTATATATCTAACGTGTTATACATTTTTTGGTACCTCGGGTCGGGATCGAACCGACACGGACATTACTGTCCACAGGAGTTTAAGTCCGGCGTGTCTACCAATTCCACCACCGAGGCCCTAAATTATAATAGGAAATAATAGTGAAGGCTACCTGTTTGTCAGTGAGCGCTAATGACCTTAAGCCGATGATAATTCATCTTATTCTCCTTCGTTTGTGCGGATGAAAGGACTCGAACCTTCACGTCTTGCGACACTAGTGCCTAAAACTAGCGTGTATACCAATTTCACCACATCCGCATAATTGGGGCTTCTCCTATTTAGCGCGCTTACAGCATCAAGGACCCAACCTAAGCAGTCCGTCGACTGTAACCTTAGGGTTTTATGTTTTTCTCCCCAGTTGTGGAGAATATCGGAGTCGAACCGATGACCTCCTGCGTGCAAGGCAGGCGCTCTAGCCAGCTGAGCTAATTCCCCAATTTGTAGGATATCGATTAACCTACAAGAGTTGATCAGACTCTTTCCGAGTTTTCATAATGAATTCGTTATGATGATCGTTTCATAACGAATTTAATCATTTAGGAATTCTCAACGATTTTTTTGCGATCCGGACGAGACTCGAACTCGCGACCCCAAGCGTGACAGGCTTGTATTCTAACCAACTGAACTACCGGATCAAGTTGCAGAGGAGGAGGGATTCGAACCCCCGGTACCGTGAAGTACGCTGGTTTTCAAGACCAGTCCATTCGACCACTCTGGCACTCCTCTAATTCTAGTATTTCAAATAACTAACTGTTGTGTACTATTTATACACTAAATATTACTAAAGTTTACTGTTTTGATAAAATATAGTAATCTTTATTTGAGCCTCAAGACGGACTCGAACCGCCGACCTACTGATTACAAATCAGTGGCTCTACCAACTGAGCTATTGAGGCATTAACTACCGTTTCCGGGTTGTTTTACTTATTTAGACTATCAAGTCTTTGATTAATTTCGGCAATATGTTTAGAGACATTATCTGCCATTTTGTCTGTACGTGAATCAACATACTTTGTGATTCCATCATCTAGTTTGTCTACTGAATTATTTAGTCGTTCTTCGACTTCCATAATTTCTTGTTCGACATTATCAATTGTTCTTTCAACCCCTTCAATATAGTTTGAAAGATGATTTACTGCAACGTCTAAACGGTCATCGACCATTTCTGACATTTCTTTTTTAATCCTAAACACACTCACAACAGCAATGATTGCTACTACTGAAAGCGCACCTAAAACGAAATAAAGTATTTCCATAATTTTAATTTATTTATTTATGGAAACGGTAGTTTGAGCGAAAGACCGGGTTCGAACCGGCGACCCCAACCTTGGCAAGGTTGTGCTCTACCAACTGAGCTACTTTCGCTTGTTTGATTATATACCCAACTTATATTAGGTTTCAAATTGCATTAAATAATTTACAGTTTTTTTACTTCATAATGTCAACATTATGCGAACCATAAATATACATACCGTAAAATTCAACGATATGAAATCTTTATTACTGTGTTTATTACTGTGTGCTTCATTATTTTCTCAAGGTCAATCAAAAGACACCTCAGAAAAATATACAATAGAACTCGCTGCTAACATTTCACACTACAGTTCGTTATCAATTAGTGTAGAAAAAGAATTTACTTATGGTAAAT
>Ga0206131_10005198_pt1 | contig 13883 bp, 11 predicted proteins | sample Helgoland_Spring_FD_148636 | JGI IMG/M metagenome (GOLD analysis project Ga0206131, IMG submission 148636) | Pelagic subsurface seawater microbial communities from Kabeltonne, Helgoland, North Sea - Helgoland_Spring_Bloom_20160517_1 | ecosystem: Environmental > Aquatic > Marine > Epipelagic ...
TGCAAAAAAGTTAGGTGTCGAATTGGTTGAAAAACTGAAAGGAAATCGCATAGGCTTGCTTTTCTTTGCTGGAAATGCCTATGTTCAAATGCCACTGACCACAGATTACTCAGCTTTTAGAACATTCCTCCAAGCTGCAAAACCTGAATTAGCCAGCACTCAAGGCACCGAATTCAAACCGCTTATTGATCTTGCTGATCAGACTTTCATGAAAGAGAAGCAAACATCAAGAGTCTTACTTATCCTGACAGATGGAGAGGTTCACGATGAAAATGCACTGGCGGCGGCTGAGCAAATTGCAGCAGATGGTACTCGTATCTACACCATAGGGTTTGGTAGTGAAAAAGGGGCCTATATTCCTGTTAAAAGAAATGGGAGAACAGACTTCAAGCGAGACCAAGAAGGTAATTTTGTGCAGTCTAAAATCAACTTACCTTTTCTATCTGACCTAGCGAAAAAAGGAAACGGGCAATTGTTTCCTTATTCTGGAGATCGGAGCTTAGCCCAAACAATTGCAGATAAGCTCAATGAACTTGAAAAATCAGAGATGGAACAAAGGATTTACACAGATTATTATAGTTATTTCCAATATTTTCTAGCACTCGCAATAGGGATGCTTGGAATAGAGTTCTTATTAAGAAATAAATCATCAAAAGAATAATTAATATGGAAAGTAGGATCATACTCAGCCTTTTAATACTCTTTTCAGTATCTACTCAGTCACTTGCACAAAGTAGACATATGATGCTTAGGGATGCTGACATTGCCTACAAGAACAAAATGTATAAAGAAGCGGAATCCAATTACCGCAAGGCGAAAGATATCGATAACGATGTTCAGTCTGCTTTCAACCTAGGCAATGCATCATATAATCAGGGAAAATTTGAAGAGGCGGCCAAATATTTTAAAGAAGCAAGTAGCCTCAGCTCCAATCAAAAAATACAATCCGATGCCCTATTTAACCAAGGTAATGCGCTACACCAAGCTGGTGAACTTCCCGCTGCACTTGAAAGTTATAAGGAAGCTCTTAAGTTGAGTCCGGAGGATTCCGAAGCAAGAGAAAACTACCTAAATACTCTTAAAAAACTAAGAGTTCAACAACAGCAGGAACAACAGCAACAAGAACAGGAAAACCAACAACAAGAGCAAGAACAAGAGCAACAGGAAAACCAACAAGAACAAGAACAACAGCAGCAGCAACAGGAAAACCAAGAACAAGAACAACAGCAACAACAGCAACAACAGCAGGAAAATCAACAACAAGAGCAGAACGAGGCTGGCCAAGCTGAAGAAAACAAAGACAAACTGAATAAGGAGGAAGTAGACAAACTACTTGAAATGATTCAACGGGAAGAAGAACGCATGCAAGAGAAAATGAAAGGAAAGAAATCCAACAAAAAAATCATTAAAGACTGGTAATGCAAAAATTCTTATTAGTAACCCTTAGTTATTTATTCATCCAAAGCACCCTAGCACAAGATAAAGCACAAATGGAGATCAAACTTTCTTCAGACTCCCTTACACTAGGTAATTATTTTTCCGTGCAAATTCGTTTGTGGAATGAAGAAAACGCAAGCTTTATACTTCCTTCTATGGATGAAGCTGAAATTAAATTAATCTCAAAAAAGGTCAACTCTAGCAAAGAAGAATTGACTCAGGAATGGATTTTTAAAGTATTTCCCTTATATGAAGGCTCCTATTACTTGCCTAAAATGAACATAAAAACAGGGAAATCTTATAAAATCAATATCGATGCAATTCGATTCACTGTAGGTAGCGCAGAAAAAGAAAACAGACAAGTACGTTGTGAAACAAAAAGCCCATTAACGCTTACAAATTTTGAATATACCGAAATAAAAAAAGGCTTATTTAATCGTTCAAAAAAAAATGACAAAAATGAAGGCTAAGGCCATAGTAATATCGCTTCTATGTTTCATATCTCTAAGTCTTACCGCACAAGAGTTTAATCTAGCTGTATCGATGAAAGGAGATTTAGTACAAGGACAACCCTTTACTGTCTCTTATGTACTTACTGGTGGTCGAGGAGGCGATTTTGCACCACCAACATTCAAAGGATTCAGTGTAAGCGGTCCATCTTCTAGATCTGAATACAAAAACATAAATGGTAAATCCTACCAAAGCTATAGTCTTGTATATACTCTAGTTCCGCTGAAACCAGGATCGGCATCGATCAGTTCAGCATCAATACGTGTTGGCAATAAAAGATTACGCGCAGAAGGCCGCAAATTCAATATTTTGGCGCCGAGGCAGGGAAGTCAAGAAAGTGGCACACCATTTGTAAATGCTGAAATACCGAAAGATACCTTCTACTCAGGGGAAGTCATTCCGCTAGAATACCGTTTATACGTACCTTATCCTTATCAAAAGAAAGGACAGCGAATAACGATAGCGCCCAAATACGAAGGCTTTTTTGTAGAAAATTCTAGCCTTTATTATTCGGAAGAACTAATGATTGATGGTATCCGATATACGGCATATATTATTGACCGGAAATATCTTTATCCACATCAATCTGGACAACTCACTATTCCATCGATTACCATAAACTACAATCTCGTTCATAAGGATGATCGATTTGGTTTCTTTGGAAGCGGAGGTAAAGCATACACGAACCAATCTGAAGAGAAAGTCATTACAATACTCCCATTGCCAGCTCCTGAGCCAATCAGTTTTACAGGTGGAGTCGGAGATTTCAGCTTCGAGTGGGAAACAGAAGATACAGACATATCAACGGACGATGTATTCAAAGTAAGACTTAAAATTCAAGGAAACGGTGATTTAAAAAGTATAAAAGCCCCAAGTTTAAACTTGGAGTCAGATTCTTTTGAGGTTTTCCCTCCAAAGATTATTGGAGAAGACAGAAATGAATATCGAAACGGCACCTTGCTCTCACTCAGAGTCTATGAATACCTTATAACTCCGCTCAAAGCCGGGGCTTACAAGGTACCTGTAGATGTATGTTTTTTCTCCCCCGATTCAATGGACTATATCAATAGCCCTGAATTGAGTATACAATTAAACATCACACAAGGCGATGGTCTGCAGTTTACTAATCTACCCGATCAAGAAGAGTCTATCGAGAAAAAAAGTAGTATCCAAACCCTTGAGTCTTATTCATATGCTGGCGATCAATCCAAAAAGTCATGGCTGCATCATTGGAGCTTTTGGCTAATTCTTGCACTACCATTAGGGCTTACGGGAGGGCTTTGGTTCAATGATCGTTATGAGCGTGAATATGCGGAGCTAAACAAACAGCGAGAAAGGACAAGCAAGGCGCTACAGAAAGCAGATCAGGAAATTTCTAAGCTATGTAAACAGGAAGCCGCATCGAATACAGAACGCTTTAACATGCTCAATAATATTGCTTATGATTACATCAGTGATAAATATGGCAAAGGAAATAAGGTTCGAAACATACAATCCTCAGCTCTGCTTTTAGAACAAGCTGGTTTAGAAGCTGATTCAATCAAAAAACTGCGCACCCAATTAGAAGAAAATGAATTGCTCGCATTCGGAATGCCTGCAAGGGATGAGTTTGAAGCCTACAGTGAAAAGCTGCTGGAAATACTTAAAACTTTAGATTAAAAAAAGCCCCGAATCAATGATTCGGGGCCTTTTTTTATTTTGCAAATGAAACAGCTCGTTTTTCACGAATCACCGTAACTTTTATCTGCCCTGGATACTGCATCTCTGTCTGGATTTTTTCAGAAATCATAAACGCTAAATCGTCAGCGTACTGATCACCTACCTTTTCAGATTCGACAATCACACGTAATTCTCGACCAGCTTGCATTGCATATGCCTTCTGAACACCATCGTAGCCCATTGCTAACTCTTCTAGTTCGCCAATACGCTTCAGGTAAGACTCTAGTATTTCACGACGTGCTCCTGGCCTTGCACCAGATATTGCATCACATGCCTGCACTAAAGGTGAAATAATATTATTCATTTCAATTTCATCGTGGTGAGCACCAACTGCATTACACACAGCAGGACTTTCCTTGTATTTTTGACAAAGCTTCATACCTAATATAGCATGACTCAATTCCGTCTCGTCCTCTGATACTTTACCAATATCGTGCAACAAACCTGCTCGTTTAGCCATCTTAGCCTGCTTAGGAGATAATCCTAACTCAGCAGACATAATTGCACATAAGTTAGCTGTTTCAATCGAGTGCTTAAGTAGATTCTGCCCATAAGACGATCTAAAGCGCATACGACCTACCATTTTAACTAAATATGGATTTAAGCCATGTATATCTAGATCAATCACTGTACGTTCACCAATTTCGACGATCTGCTCATCCAATTGCTTTTTAGTCTTAGCAACGATCTCCTCAATTCTTGCTGGGTGGATACGTCCATCTGCAACCAAACGTTTTAAAGATAGTCTAGCAACCTCTCTACGAACTGGATCAAATGAAGAAATCACAATTGCCTCAGGAGTATCATCTACTACAATCTCTGCACCAGTAGCAGCTTCAAGTGCTCGAATATTACGCCCTTCACGACCAATAATCTGGCCTTTCAAATCATCCGATTCAAGATTGAATACAGAGACCGTGTTTTCTATTGTATATTCTGCTCCCATACGTTGTATGGTCTGAATAATAATCTTTTTAGCATCCTTATTAGCGGTTGCCTTAGCTTGAGAAACAGAATCCTTGATGATTGCCATAGCATCTGTTTCAGCTTTGGCTTTCACCTGTTCTAATAACTGTTCCTTAGCCTCTTCTTCAGATAAGCGAGCAACCGTTTCCAGTGCTTTTATATGTTCTGAATGAGAGCGATCCAATTCATCTTTACGTTTTGCTACAATCTTAAGCTGTTTGTCCAAATTTTCGCGAACAGCTTTTAATTCAGCCTCAACCTGATCTAAATCTCCTTTTTTATCATCGAGTTTTTTCAGGCGCGCTTGATATTTTTCCTCCTTATCGTTCCACTCCTTCTCCAAACTCTTAACCTCCATCTCTCTTTCCTTGAGGTCAATCAGGTTTTTGGTTTTGTCAGATTCGTATTGGCTCTTCATCCGAGCAAACTTATCTTTCGCTTCCTGTATTTTTCTTTGTTTGATTCTCTCGTTCTCTGAATCTGACTTTGAACGAATTTTATCCGCTTTATTATTTGCCTCCTGAAGTACACGATCAGCAGATAACTTTGCTTCTTGGATGATAAGATCTGATTTTGCGTTGATCTCAGTAATTTTAGAATTGCTTTGCTTGGACATCATTGATCTTACCAGAAAGTAAGCAATGACGACACCTGCAACCAATCCACCTAAGATTCCCATTATCATCGTTGGTTCCATTGTACGATTTTTTTATTTATTTAATGGGAAAAAACGAAATAGCTATGGAGTAGAAACTATACCAAATTATCTAAAGCACCATTTAGTCTATCAAGGATGCTTTCTGCCTGTTCGACATTGTTAAGCTTTATTTTGAGTTCTGCCAATTCCGTAGCCAGCTGAAGGGCCACGATTGCCAAACTATCTTGCTTATCCTTATTAGAATATTTGTCACGAAAAAGGTTCAACCTTTGGTTCAATTCATTTACTGTCGCCTCAAAAGCTTTTCTATTGCTTTCCTCTACCTCTAATGGATACATTCTGTCCAGTATTTGAACGTCTAATTTATTCTTTACTGTATCCATAATATCCATTTAAATGTTTTGTAACCAGTCCACACAATCGTCAATTTCTTTGACATATTGTTCTAGCCTCTTTTTCAGTCGGGCCTTTTCCTTTGGTTCATTTTCATATTTACTCCTATACCTTTCCTCCGCTTCTTCCAGTTTTTCATTAGAAGACTTAAGTGTTTGCTCCAATTGGGTCAAACGCTCAGTCAAATTACTATTTTTCTCCTCCAACTCTTGGCAAAGCATTTCAAGAAATTGCTTTTGCTCTCCAAGTCGAAGAACTTTTTTATAAATATCTGATGCCTTTTGATCTATTTGCATATTGTTTTAAATCTGCAAAGAGAAAAAACTAGCTTCGGATCTGTGCAGATAACTTTGATTGATATTCTTTCATCAAAGCATCCATGATCTTTGTTATTTCTTTATCCTTAAGTGTCTTAGTGGTATCTTCAAATATGAAACTTACCGCATAGGACTTCTTATCTTCACCTAATTGTTCTACACTTCTGTAAACATCAAAAAGGTTAACGGACTTCAAAAGTTTTTTTCCTTGCCTTTTAGCTATTTGTACAATATCACTAAATTTTACAGCATTTTCAACCACTAGGGCTAAATCTCTTCGAACTGCGGGAAATTTAGACATTTGTTCAAAATGAATCTTTTGCTTTTTAAGCGTTTTTATAAGCGCTTTCCAATTCAAATCAGCATAGAAAACATCTGCCTTTATGCCCATAGATTTGGCAATCTTCGGCGACACCTGACCAAACTCTACAAGTACCTGCGGCCCTCTGTGATAACGCATAGCATATGCAAATCTTTCATCAGAAAACTGAACCTGCTGAAGATTTGATAGCCCGAATCGATCTAAAATAGAATCTACAATAGCTTTTAGGCTAAATGCATCTACTTTCTTCTTTTCTGTGTTCAACCAACTTTCATTCCATCGCATACCTGTCATAAACAAGCTTAGATGCTGCTTTTCAAGAAACTGATCTTCTTCTCTAAGATAAGAACGACCAAATTCAAAGAACTTAAGATCGGCATTTTGTCTATTCTGATTGTGCTCTATGGACATCAAACCAGAAAGCAACATATCAGGACGCATAATATCGTGTGTAACATTTGAAGTGTTATTCACATATACCAACTGCTCATCTGTATAGGGCAAAACAGCTTTATACACCTCAGATTGCTTCAGACTTACGCCCATTATCTCATTAAACCCATTCCCAACTAAAACCGAGGAAACCTCTCGCTGCACTTTTCTAGGATCAGGGTTCTTTCCTACATTGATAGCCATCTTAAAATCTTGAGGCACAGGAACATTATTCAATCCATAAATCCTCAAAATCTCTTCAACGACATCAGCAGGCCTTGTTACATCCGACTTATTTGTTGGTATCTTAACCGTAAATCCATCAGCCGCTCTATTTACAATCTCCATCTCCAATGCACCCATGATCTTATGCATCTCGTCAACAGGAATATTTGTTCCTATTAAAGTATTGATATAAGAATACTTAAGACTTACTTCTTTAGGTTCTACTAGCGCTGGGTAGTGGTCAAATATTTTTGAACTTATCGTACCACCTGCAACCTCTTGAATAAGCATAGCTGCTTTCTTCAATGCATAGATAACAATATTAGGATCTGATCCTTTCTCAAACACCTTTGCGGCATCGGTCCTAAGATTATGCTTCATACTACTAACCCGAACAAATCCAGCATCAAAATGCGCAGATTCTAAAAATATTCGAGTTGTAGCATCGGAGACACCACTATCAAGTCCGCCATATACTCCAGCAATACACATTCCTTTATCATTGGCGTCGCAAATCATAAGGTCGTTCGCCCTCAATTTGATCTTCGATTCGTCTAAAGCAATAAATTCTGTGCCTGCTGCAAGTGTTTTTACTCGAATAGCTCCACCACTTATTTTATCTAGGTCGAAGGCATGAAGCGGCTGCCCCATGTCGTGCAAGATAAAATTAGTAACATCAACAATATTGTTAGTAGATTTAATACCTATACTATTCAATCGTTGTTTAAGCCATTCCGGAGATTCCTTAACCTCTAATCCCTCAATAACTAAACCAGCATATCTTGGACAAGCCTCTTCATGCTCTATAGTAATACTAATTGGATCTGCAGCACCCTCTTGAAAACCTGAAACATCTGGTAAGATTACAGACTTTTCATATCCTGCATTGATCTGTAAACTTGCTACGAGGTCCTTTGCAACGCCCATATGACAAGTAGCATCAGATCTATTCGGTGTCAAACCGATTTCATATACAATATCAGATTCCAAATCAAAATAAGACGAAGCCTCTGTGCCAGGTGCTACATCCTCGGGAAGGACCATAATTCCATCATGACCTTTACCTAAACCAATCTCATCTTCTGCACAGATCATGCCCATGGACACCTCACCACGAATCTTTCCTTTCTTTATCTTAAATGGGTCACCATCGGAAGGATACAACATAGTACCAACAGTAGCAACCACTACTTTTTGCCCAGCAGCTACATTTGGAGCCCCACAAACAATCTGAAGATCTTCTTCTACACCTACATCAACAGTTGTTAAACTCAGCTTATCTGCATTAGGATGCTGAATGCAGGTCTTTACCTCACCGATTAAAAGCCCCTTCAATCCTCCAGGAACACTTTCAACTTCTTCCATTCCCTCTACCTCTAAACCGATATCAGTCAGAATAACACTGATTTCTTCAGGAGTTTTATCTGTATCTAAATAGCTTTTCAGCCAATTCAGTGAAACTTTCATGTTTAAATATTATTACGAAAGGCCTCAAAAAAGCCCTTGATTTTTATAGATCTTAGATGGACAAAAATATAATTTTATTATGGTTTACCCTTAAATAAAACCAAAGAATATAAAAAAAGGGCTTTCTAAAATCAATTCTGCTTTAGAAGGCCCTTTTACAATACTAATTCCTACTTAATTACTCCACAAGATATTCGGCATTTACTTGAAACACCTGCTTATCTGCTCCTCCTCTGCTCAAGAAAGCAACAACCTGACAGTGCTCAGCAACAAAATCACTGGAAACAGTCAAAGAATAGTCCCTAGAAACAGTGGCTCCAACTACAAGAGGATCTATTGACTCTCCACTAATTGGAGTAAAGAAATCTCTTAGTACATGCTCTTGAATATAATCAACATCTACCCCACTTGGAGTTACTTGAGCTTCATTAATATCATCTTCGAGCAAAACTACGGTTAGAATTAAATCATCGTAATTCAAACTAGCTATAGGGTTAAGGTCTATAGTAACTGAAGCTGATCTATCTGATGCATCATAGGTAATAGCAAGATCCACCTCAACCATCAATTCTTCATTCAATTGCCCAGCAACTTTTGCAGGCCAATCATCTTTACCAAGTATGATATCCGCCTGACCATCAAATTGAATTCTATCAACGGCAGCAGCTGGATAGAAATTTGGGGCTCCTACAAAATTCATAAATGCATTTGTCTGCCCAGTAAATAGCACCTGATTAGATTCTGAAATCGGAAATGCAAAATCGCCAGCATGCACTGCTATTGGAATCAAACGACCAGAGTATTGTTGCTTAAGACCTTTAATTATAGCTGCACCCTCGGGACAATTCACACATTGAACGCCTGTATACTCCTCTACTAGTACATTTTTTTGCTGATCCCCTGTAGGATCAATGGGGTCATCAAAATTCCCTACAATGGGTGGTATTTCTTGGCAAGCACTGAAGCCTACCAATAACATCAGATAAATAAAAAATTTATTTTTCATTCTTTATGATTTTAAAAACTTGTTGTCAAATTAGCTCGAACTCCACTAAACGCAGGCTCTAAGCGACATACCCCACCAGAACATACAATACCCTGTACCTGTTTGACGTAACCTATAGACATACGAGTTGGTCCAGTTACATAAAAAACATCAATTCTTGGATAATGTATCGATAACTTCTCACCTGAATCATTGGTTGGTGAATTTTTACCTGGAGCCACATTGTACATGTCAGTTACTGAAACAGAGAATTTATTAGAGAAATTATACTCTACTCCTCCGTAAATCCAGTCCCCAAAATCATGCTTTACCCCATCCTTTTCTCCAGTGACCATATATTGTCCTTCAAATCGAATTGAGCGCTTTTTACTCAACTTATAAAACACATCGATAAAAGGTGTGATAGTCTCAACAATTGGAACATTGGGCTTGAACTCAAAAACTTCCTGATTGTATTTTTGCATTTGCACACCAGTAGTCAACTTAAATGTACGCTTTGGTTTATAAGTATATTCAAAATAATACTCATCGTAAAGTGGCGCATTGTCTAATGTTACAATATGTGAATAACTAGCATTAAACAACATTTTCTTACTCGGAGCATAACGCACATCAGCCTTCAAAGCCAACTCACCTTTATCTTGGGTTGCAGGTGCATACCTAGCAAGTAATCTATAGGTATGTGTTCTAGCCATTGGAGGCAAGAAATTAACCAATCCATTGTTTAAACTCTCCTGTGGCCTAGTACGGAAACTAAAATTTTCAGTACGCTTACCCTCTAGTGAGATACCAAATCCATTTTTTGAAAAAGAAAGACTAGAGAATAAAACAGAACCTTCTTCAAGTACAAACTGAGAACCTACAATTGTATCTCCAGTAAATTTTGATACGCGTTCTCCTTCAAGATCAACAATATTATCTGATGATTTATAGGCCCCTTCGAAATACCAATTAAAACTTCCCAAAGAAAGCGTATTGTACAAAGAAAAAGCGTAGGTATTATATTGAGGAACAAAAAGGTCTCCATCTCCATAATCACCTAATGAAGCAACAAGGGCATTCATTGAATTATCGTCAAGTGTTCTGTTCACAAAACCAAATCCGGGAGCTAGAGTCAACATACCATCCTCCTTCGGAATGATAAAACCTTCTAAATTGAGCCCCGTAATTAGAGATTCATAAGAAGAAAATAATTGCTTTTGCTTACCAGAGAAGACCTTTACATTCCAATCTTCATTGAAATTATAAATACCCCTTACTCCTAATAAAGCGTTGTCTATTGGTAAACCACGCTCTTCATAAGATCTAAATATTATACCAGAACCCACTTGATCATAAATATAACCTAAGGTAAAATCCAATTTATCCACCTGCTTGCGCACAGTCCACATACCAACACCTTCTCCACTGAAAGATGCCTTTGGATTTCTAAGGTTAGAATTTTGGAAGAAATCAAATCGCAGACCGAAATCAAATCCCCAATTTGAGTAATTTAAATTCAACCAAGATTCTGATCCGAAAAACTGATGATCGAATTGTGGTGTATTTGCAGCACCTATCAAGGAATCCCTCAGGAAAATATTAGCATTGATATGAAGCTTTCCACTAAGTCGGCCTCCATTATTTTGGGCAGTCCCCACGAAGGAGCAACTGATCAGTAGTAAAAAAATGAGTGCACGTTTCATTGTAATTGTAATTTTTAAATTTTTCTTCTGACGATTCTGTAAATTTGGCAACAAGTTAAAGTTTTCTGAAAATTTCGCTTAATAATCTATTAATCATGTTAAATATTCTACAATGACTGCAATTAAATTTCCATATTTGCATTCCAAGTAGGTAAATTTATAGTAAATAAAAATAAAATCATGAAACTCAAATATTGTCTTACTGCACTATTAAGCTTATTTATTCTTTCGGCTAACGCTCAGAAGAAACTACCTAACGTATCTGCAAAATCATTGAATGGTAAAGTAGTTAATCTACTAGATACTTACGGACAAGAAGATGATAAGTTAACGGTAATTAGTTTTTGGGCAACATGGTGTAAGCCTTGTCAAAATGAATTAGATGCTATTTCTTATTTATATGAAGACTGGCAAGAGAACTACGATGTAGAGCTAGTAGCAATCACCATCGACACTAGAAGAAATATGGCTCAGGTAGGACCTATGGTAGAATCCAAAGGTTGGGAATATACTATTCTCTCCGCGGTACAATCTGATATGGAAAATGCATTCAATTTCAACTTCATACCTCAGACCTTATTGATTGACAAAAAAGGAAATATAGTATATACACACAGTAGCTATAACCCTGGAGATGAAGACGAACTAGAAAAATACTTAGAAAAATACGCTGCACAATAAAAAAAGAGGATGGATTGCAACTTGCAATTTCCATCCTCTTTTTTTTGTATATTTGTATTATGAGATCAATACTTAAAAATATCTTTCTACCCATACTCGTAGTGACTATCTGCTACAGTCAGATTGGTGTTTTGATGTATGAGGTCTATTGCCACTGCAAAAAAGAAGCAAGCTATCACCTTCATTTAGCTGTAAATGAATGTTCAGAAAGCCACATGCTCGCTGCAGATAATGTTAGTTGCTGTAGTGCAAATAAATGTACCCTTCCTGATAAAGAGAACAAACCTTGTTCGGAGAAGGATATCAAGCTACTAAAACTTGAAATAGCTAAAAATTTAGTAGAAAACAATCCTGAGCTAGATGTCTTCCATTATTCAGGTAGTGCTCTTCTATTTTTCAACAATTCAATACGAACTCAGATTGGATCATGCATTCAAACAAATGCTCCTCCAAATACTGAACTCAAGAAATCTATTTTTACGAAACATACCCTTCCTTTTATCCAGTCTTTTCTTTGCTAGAATTTAGTCATCGTCTTAACGCATCCGCGTAAAACGCATCAATCAAGATGACTATTTAATCTAACTTAGAAATAATGAAACAACTAATATATTCGCTTTTATTTAGCTTAATTTCCTTTCATATTGTTGCCCAGAACACCCAAATCACAGGGTCCGTTTCTGATGAAAAAGGCAATCCCCTAGAAGGAGCTACAGTTCAGTGGAAAAATACTATCATTGGAACAATAGCTACTGATGGATCATTTGAACTTAACATATCCGAATCTTCAGATACTCTTTTAGTCAGCTTTGTTGGTTTCAATAGTTATGCAGAGCGAGTACTTCCAGGACAGGATTTAAAAATAATATTGACTGCTAACCTAGAACTCAATGAATTTGAGGTTAAAGATGGCAGGGGTTCCAACTATATATCAACAATAAGCACCCTCAATGTCGAACATATCGGAGAAGATGAATTAAGGAAGGCAGCTTGCTGTTCACTCGCTGAAAGCTTTGAAACGAACGGAACAGTCGACGTAATGTATACGGATGCAGTGACTGGGACTAAAGAAGTAAAAATGCTTGGTCTCGGTGGCTCTTACACTCAATTGCTTGCCGAAAAAAGACCCCTAGCAAAAGGACTGGCTTCCCTGTACCTTTTTGATTATTATCCGGGTACTTGGGTAAAAGGGATACAAGTCTCTAAAGGTATTGGAACTGTGGAGAATGGCTTTGACAATATTGCAGGCCAAATCAATTTTGAACTTGCAAAACCTTGGGAGGATGACAAAATTTTCCTAAACACATATGTCAATAGCTTTGGGCGAGTAGAAACAAATCTTCACCTGAATTATCCAATTTCAGATAAATGGAGCATGGGAGTCCTACTCCATGGATCAGGCAATCGGAATCAGGCAGACACCAATGATGATCTTTTCCTTGATACACCTCAAAAAACAACCTTGAATGGGTTGTACAGACTATTCTATAGAGGTAAGTTCCTTAGGTCTCAATTGAATGTTCAATACATAAATGGCAACACACACTCCGGTCAAGTTGACATGGATGTAGAAAATCCCTACCTAGTAAATATGGATCTTGAAAGACTTGATATATTTGGGAAGGTGGGCTATGTAGGATTTGAAGATCCAAATAAATCTATTGGCCTTATTTATAATCTTACTTCCCAAAAGATTGACGAAGAATACGGATATTTAAGACCAAGGGATGGAACTCAAAGCTACGCTTACACAAACTTTATGTTCGTTAGTAAGCCTGGAGACAACTCAAAAATATCTACTGGGATAAGTGCAACCTATTCAAATCTTCAAAATTACCTTGGCAACTTTACTTATAACATAGAGGAGAGACAAGCAGGAGTTTTCTTTGATTTTTCAACTGGATTTGTAAAACCGGAGCAAGCTGTCGAAAAAGAAGATAATACAGATCCCGCATGTAGTTCAGATAAAGACGCTTGCTGCTCGGACAAGGACAACAAAGACGCTTGCTGCTCGGACAAGGACAACAAAGATGCTTGCTGCTCGGACAAGGACAACAAAGATGCT
>Ga0206131_10005199_pt1 | contig 13879 bp, 12 predicted proteins | sample Helgoland_Spring_FD_148636 | JGI IMG/M metagenome (GOLD analysis project Ga0206131, IMG submission 148636) | Pelagic subsurface seawater microbial communities from Kabeltonne, Helgoland, North Sea - Helgoland_Spring_Bloom_20160517_1 | ecosystem: Environmental > Aquatic > Marine > Epipelagic ...
AGCCCACCATGTCCGCAATCAGTCGTGGATGGTAACCACTATAATCTACTTCAATTAACAGGTCATTTTTAGGTTCAAATGATTTTCGCTCTCCCGTTTTGTGTTTTAAACCCATAAAACTTAATCCGTTGAAATTATTTACAGGCCTTCCGGTTGTTGTGTATGGATTATACCATCCGTATATATTATTGTCTTTAGTCGAATGTTTGTCGCATGTTAATTTAAAATATGTTTCAAAATGATCGTTAATCTTGATTGAATTTTTTTCTATGTGGTATAAACTTGGTAATATTATCTCGTTGTATAGTGAATCTACATTCTCACTAAGTAGTGGAATTAACGCGTTTTTTCTTGATTCACACCGCTCGAAGTGTTTACCAATAGGTATCATTTTATTTACCTTTATTTGTGGGAATTTGCGGTAATAATGATTGTGTGCTTGTGTGTTAAATTTGTCGTCAAATGGTAAGTTTGTTTGTTTGTAATGGAGGTGTTGTATATCCGTATGAGGGTTCGTGGGGTTAATGTGACGAGTTGCTTTAGAATCTTTTGTAAAAAACGACTTTTCATTTATCCACTGCCAAACTTCCTCTTTGTTTAAATTTATACATTCTGGGTGATTTAATGGAAGTATAAAACCTTTGCGGTCTAAAGAAGAAACGTATATTGCAATGACTTCTGCAAGGGCAGGGTGAGTATTGTCATTTCCTAGGACATAGTCAATATAGCACTTGTCTGTGAGAATATCGCGGATTTCTGCGAATTGGTCTGGTGTTTCGATAAGATAGAACATACCTTATCAATGTACAAAAATTATCTGGAGGAGCCACTTTTCTTTGGTAGGACTCCCTTTTCTATTTCTTTAGTAGTTAATTCTATTAAATCTTTAGGTGTAATTTCTAATTTTAAGTATGTTTTTGAAGTGTATATTACTGAGGGGGGATTGGTTATTGTATCTACTACTTCAGCAAATATACCAAATTTGTTTTCTTTTATATAGTATTCATTACCCCCTACAGTTTTAAATAAACCTGTTTGTTGTTCTTCTAATGTTGGGTTTTGAGTAATAGGTTCATTTTTAGAAGTTCCCAATTCATCAGTATAATAAAGTTTAGAATGTGGTTGTATAGTATGTGTGGGTCCTACCATTGGTCCTTGGATTGGGTGGATGTGGTATTCTCCTTTATATTCTTCACCATTTTCAAAATATAATTCATTACCCTCTGTGACCAAATTGTTTTTTATTGATTTACTAAATTCTAGGGGATTAGAAAATAAATTTTTTATACCTGGTAAAGATTGTTCATATCTTGATATTACATTAGTATTTATTTCTTGAGCGTTTTCTCCCAAATCCCATCTTATATTAAATGCATTATATAAATTAATATCAAATTGAGATTTTTTCTGAGATATTGAATCATAAGTAGCTTTATTTACTTCAAAAAAATCACTTAGTGAATTATTTCTTTTGATAAAATACCTTACATAATTTCCCCTATTATAATCTTCATCTGTGGGTTGTATTTTAGTGGCTATTGGTAATTCGTTATTATTTAATTTATTATATATACCTGGTTTTATTGTATTGTAAATACTACTATTAATTACACTATTATCTAAACCCTCTACTTCATCTGAATCTATTTGGTCTAGTAATAATTGGGCTTGATTTTTTTCATCTTCAGTAAGTTCTCTACCTTCAGCATTATTTAATAATTCTAATAATTGATTTACATTAAAAATATCGCCAGGGTTGAGTAAGGAATTTAATAATTCATTTAATAATTGTTGGATTAAAACTGAGTTAAATAGAGCTGATAATAAGTTTTTTAATAGATTTAATAAATTATTTTTCTTTTGTCTACGTTGGGTAGGAATTAAAATTCTACCTGGAGAATTAATGTTATCACCTTCATAATATTGGTTTTTACTAGTTTGAATGTAGTTCCCATTAAAAGGAGTTTGATCATCTTGGTAAATGAAATCTCCTTCTTTTGAGGGTTTTACTTTTGCTTTATTTTTAGGATAGTATGCCATATTATATTGGTAGTAGTATTGCTTGTCCTGTTATTGTTGTAGTCCAATCTTGTTTATTTATTTCTTGTTGTTCGCCTAATACTATAAATGCTATGTTACTTTTAGAGTAGCCTTGTGGTAAACGGGTTCCATCTATTTTAAATACATTTCCTATTACTATATCACTAATACCATCTAATTTAGCATTAAATTTTAAAGGAATTATAGAGGTTATACTAGGAGTAGGATTTGGTTTAAGGGGAAATGCATCATCATTATAATTATACCTTTCCATGTCTATTATTAATGTTTTTATTTGTTTAAGTATAACCCTTGAAGTTGATATGTCAGAAGAGGGTATAGTGTCAAAATCTACATAACTGTCCCCTGATAGTTTTGCTTTATTGTCTCCTTTTTTACTTTCTATTTGTTTAACTTCTTTAACAGTAAAAGATTCTTGACCATCATTTAATGGTTGAAGTCTATTTAAATACATTTGAAGTTCTTTAGACATTTTTACAAGTTTTTTAAATTGTTTTGAACCTTTAGGTTCATTGATAGGGCCTAAATATACTTGTTTACTATCTTTTTCTTGTGTAAAAAACCTGTTAGTAATTCCTTTGTTAAAGGCTGCAAATGTAACATCATTTAAATTTTCAGCATCATTTGGGTTTTGTGCCATTATTGCTATTGTAGATGTTAAAGCACTAGGTATAGATAAATCGAAATTAAAATCTCTTACTATTGATTTAGTATTTAAAACGTTTAACTTTATAATTTTTTCATTTTTTAATGATATGTCTTTTTGAAATTCTAAATCAATTATTCTAATAGTATGTGTTTTTTCAAAATCATTATTTAATTGAAAATTATTTGAATTTCCTGAGGAGTTATTGACATCATCCCATATTTTTTTTACATAATTACCTATTGAAAAATTTTCATTTACAACAACATCACCTAATTCATCTTTATTTTCATATTGGGATTTAAAAGTTTTAAGTAAATAACTAACTTCGAAATATATGTTTTTAATTTTATTATATTCTGAGAAGTCCCCTTGATCCTGACCCAAATTGAGTACTGCCAAATTAATCCCAAATATATCATTTACTTGTAGAGGGTATAAACATATTTGGGGATTTACTGACAATGCAATTGTTTTATTAAAAGTACTTGTATCAAAAAATTTTACTCCATATTCATCCCTTAATTCACCTTTTATTTTTTTATTTAAGTCATCAGGGATGTTTACTTTATTAAAATCTAAATTATTATGTTCAAATTTAATAATACTGTTGTTTTTAGAGTCCCTAGGAATAACTACATTATTTAAGATTCGTATTAGGGCATCCCATCTAATGTATATTTCAGGGTATGATTTTTCTTCGTTTCCTTTATTTGTTACTAGATCTTTTTCTGTTATTTTTAAAGTCTTAAAATAGTTTTGTAATTTTTCTTTATTATTCGATCTTTCTTTTTTAATAAAATTGGTTTTAGCATCATCCTTATCACTAGGTGATGTAAACCTAACATTATCAGTTATTTTTCTGTTGGGGGTTTCGTTAAGTTCTTCCTCTGATATAAAATCGCTTAATGAAATTGAATATTCGTTTAAATTTTCTAAAAATTCCCCTAATGAGTGTTGTGAGGGGTTATCTTTATCCATATTACCCTTTAAACTACTTAATACTTCACCCATCGCAATTAATTCAGTGGTACATGAAAACCCACCGTCAGGTCTAACACTTATATTAAAGTTTTTTACAATACCATATAAACCATCATAATTACTATTATAATCTCCCTTCTTTTTTACAATTTCTTTTTGTAAACTATCTTGAGTATATTTTGCTTTTTCAAAAAATAATTTATTGTCTGATATAAATTGAATGTTATTCTGGTTAGTACCTTCATTGTCTAAGTGGGGTAACCATCCCCATTCTAATAAACAAGGATAACCAGGTCTCATATATAATAATTCTAATATGTCTAATTGTTCTCTATTATGACACTCAAATTTAACTGTTGCCCCTCTTAAAGAACCATAAGCTGAAAGAGTTTGTATATTTACACTAGTTATACCTGGCATTGGAACATATCCATAACCATCTTTAGGTGCATCATACGCTCCTTTAAAACCTCCTCGTAATGAGTTATTAAATGGCTTTAGTCCCCCTTCTAATATGTGATTTTTTGCTTCAAAAGAACTGTCTGAAAATATAAGATTAGGAGTAATATCAACACCTGAGGCCATTCTAATAGTACATTGTCTTTGAAGAAATTGATTTCTATTAGGACTACCTATTTGATTTTCTCTTATTTTTATCTGCTTTTGAACAGAGTCTTTAAAACTTTCTTTAAATATAGACATTATTCAATTCTATTTACATTTTCAAAATCACTTAAAATTCCTTGAATATTAGAAGGAATTCTAATTTGTATACCAGGTTTTATTAACAGCCCATCTCTTTTAATTTTATCTGGATTTGCTTTTGATATTACCCACCATAAAGAACTATCTTGATAATAGGTGTTAGCTAAAATGTCTAATCTATCTCCTATTTCAGTTAAAAGATATATATCATTTATATTGAGGGCTATTTCGGGGTATAATGTAGTTGTGTAATATCGATTTTGTTTTTCGTCTATTTTTATAGATGTGTCTTTATATCTGTTTGCCATAACTTAGTAATTTTGTGATGGGGAAAAATCAAAGTTATTATCTGGGAAATTATCAAATTGATTTTGGGGGCCCATTGGTTGGTCTATGTCACTTGTATCTAAAATGTTAGCTGTTAGGGGGTCTAATCCGTTAAAATTAAATCCTTCTGGGGATTTTGGTAAAGCTTTTGCTTCTGAGTTAGCTGCGGGTCCTTTCCATCTTGAATTATTAGGCATAATAAATGTTGAGGTAGTACCTGTTTGTGGTATAAAATCATGAATAGGGGTAAATGAACATTTTACATCTAAAACATGTGGTAATTCGTACATAATTTTATCTGAGCCTCCTTCAGGGTTGTCCATAGCTATTTCCCAAGGGTAATTTTTCTGCCATGATATAGCTATATTTGAAAAGAATCCGGGTACACCATCGCCATTACCTCTTAATAAGTCTCCTATGGTTGCCTTTACAAATGTACCCCTCATTCTACCATTTTCTCCATAAGTAGGGGCGGTTGAACTTATTAAATAATTTAATTTCCTGTATATTGGTTTTAATTCATGTCTGGTTTGAGCTGCTACTTTAAAACTAAAATTAACAGTTCTTTTAAACTTATTATATGTGTAAAAAGGTTCACCTCTACCTGCATAATTAAATTCACTCCAGTTACCTGTGTAATTATCACTATAATCGTCTAAAAATGCTCTAAAGGCTAATCTAACATTTTTTCCCGGAGATATAATATTAAAATAAAATTTAATAAAATCTCTTGTGTTTTCTAAGGGGACAGTACCATTATTAAATATATCTAGATAATTTATTTTATCAATTGTTTTATATATAAAAGAATCTACTCTTTGATCTGATATTTTAGCCCCAAAATCATTTGTGATAGTACCTGGATTACCTGCTCTAATTCTATGATTATTTTCTCTATAAGAATCTTCGGGCCTTGCAAATTTTTCTGAAGATATTGGGATATAATTTCTATCTGTCCCACTTAATGAATCTGGGGTCTGGAATACTTGATCAATTACAAGTGGATTTAGTGTTAAAGTGTGAGTTTTATCTAATCCCCCATTTAAATCTTCTCTAAAATTAGCAGGTATTTTTGAATCTTGGTACTTTCTTATAGTAGTTCTACCAATTCCTAATATACTACTAGGACCAGATGAATAATCATACAGTATATTGTTAGTAATTCCTAATAAACCTTTTGCTTTGTCTACTATGACTTTTCCCGTATTAACTGCTTTATCTAAAAAATTCCCAAAACCTGTGCCGCTTAACCCCAAAGTTTTAGCTAAACCTGTTCTTGAAAAGGGATCTACAGATTCTGGGTTTATTAAATGATTTTCTCTTAATTCAACTAACCTATTTTTTTCAGTTTTTATATTAGCTACTGTGGTAGCGTATTTTGTTCTATCATCTCTTATAGGTAAAACACCTGCTCTATCAAAGTGGACCCCACTAAAATTACTTGCTACTTGGGCTAATGTATTTATTCCTAAATTATATGTTCTATTTTCCCCTCCTGTTAATTCTGTAATGGCCCTTAAGGCTCCTTTTCCGCCTTCTTCAATTTTAGGATTCATTAATTGTAATCCTACTTGGGTAGTTAAAAAACCTATACCTCTTTGTGATAAAAAAAATTTGCTTATTCTAGCTACATCTTTAGCTGAATGTTCTATAGCTGTAGAAAGTCCGCCACGTATAGCTCCATCTGTTAGACTATCTATAAAACCTAAAAAACGTGAAGGGCCTTTATCTAAATCAGGTATTCTATTTTTTTTATTTATAAAGGGTTCTCTACTAAAACCCTGTCTTGGTCTATCATAAAAATTTTGTGTCCCAAAAGCAAATGTTTTTTGTTGAAAATCAAATCCACTATTAAATATAGATGTTGAACTACCATAATTATAATTATTTTGAAAACTATAATCTTGTGATACATCAGAAAGTGATTTACCTTCTTCTAAATTTGATAGTAATTTTTTTAAAGCCATTTTATTGGGGTAAGTTATCTAAATATTGGGATGGGTTGTTTGTGTTTAAATCTTGAAAGGGTGAATTTGTGGGGATTTGGGCTAATGAATCTTGTTGTAATGTTGATGTATTACCCAAATCAAATGAGGGGCCAGGTTCACCGTTTAAGTCCTGGTAGGGGGAATTTGTAGGGATACTTAATAAAGAATTTTTTTGTATTAATGAATTAGGACCTAAATCAAATTGGGGACCTGGTTCGCCATTTAAGTCTTGATATGGTGAATCTGTGGGAATTTGGGCTAATGAGTCTTGCTGTAGTGTTGATGTATTACCTAAGTCAAAAGGTGTCCCACCTGGTTGGGTTTCCATATCTCCAACAGGTTGATTTCCCCCTACTAAATCGTATAATGATGATAAATTTTTAAGTGCCATAATATATTATTTATTATACATATTAAGCAAATACAGCGTCTACTGAATTTACTGAATTAAATCGAACTGAATTAAAATCAACTGATATTGCACGTGTTGCTGCTTTAGCTGCCATAGTTACAATTTCTTCAGGTGATTTTCCTCCTCCACCCCCACCTAGGTTAGTACCTGCTACTAATCCATCTTGGGGGTTTAATTTAAAAGAACCTGCGGGACCTGATATAAATGATGCCCCTCCTGGAGGAATTGCAACATCATCTACTGAAGTTATAAGACTTGTAAGACCTGCTACTGCTACCCCTGCTGCTATACCCCCTGCGAGAGGTCCTAAGCTTTTTAATGACCCCCCTATAATATTAGCATATGCTGTTTTTATACTATCTCTTTTTATTATTGCGGTCATAGTAGCTATTCCCACTAATGTACCATAAAATCTAGAGGCATTGGCTGTTAAAAATTCAAATCCTGTAAATATGGGGGATAATATACTAGCTATACTAATAAATGATGCTTGTATTTTTTCCATTATTACTGCTAATTTTTGTTGTACATCAAGGTTTTCAAGATTTTTTAAGGTTTCGGCGTCTCCTTCAATTCTGGCTCTTTCTTTTAATTCAGTAATAGATGCTTGATTAAATAATTGATCTGATAATTGATCTGATGTCATACCAACAGCACTAGCAATTGCATCTTGTTGTAAGACATTTAATTTACTAAATTCATAAAAATCACCTACATTAGATGCAATTTCTCTAGTTAGTCCTTCATAATCACCTGTTAGAGCAAATAAACGAGCTTGTTCTAAATTTAATTGTTTACCTGTTAATAATTCTGCTGATAATTCTGCTTCTATATTACTTTGAAAGTTTAATAATGCTTGACTAGTACCCTTAATTGCATCTAATTCAAATCCTAATTCTCGGGCTACCGCAACTGTTTTAGCTAGCGCTTCAGGGTTAGCTGCTAATTGAGATCTGATTTGACCACTAATAGAGTTGGCTTCATCTAATACTCCTTGAATGTCTAATCTAGTTCCTAATTCAGCTTCAACTCCTTTTACTACTCCTACTTGGGATAATAATTGAGATTTTATTGATCGACCTGTTTGGACAGATGTTTTAGATAAATTTGCTTGTGACTTTGCGGAAAGATCTAATGTTCGGGCAAATCTTCCTATTTCAACTGCTTGTTTAGCTAATAAAGAAGTACCTATCCCTAATTCTTTATTTAAACCACTTAAAGCTTTTGCAGCTGCTATTGAATTAGTTGCTATATTTCCACTTAAATCTGCAGATTTTCCTAATTCAGTAGATAATTTTAAGGCTTCAGTTGCACTTAAACCTAAATTTTTCTGAAATTCAACCTGTCGTTTATTAGTTTGAATTAAAGTGTCAAAAATCTTTTGTTGAATGTTTAAATTTTCCTTATTTTCTTCCGCCATAATGTGGTTTTGTTATAAATATAAGAAAAAAAAAGATGTCTTATGACATCTATCTTTTTATATTGTATGTTGACGTGGGATTTATGTTGGGTTTTGAAATTTCACTTGTTTGGTTTTTATTTTGAGCTTTTTTCATTGCTTTTTCTTGCTCTTTAAAATGATCATTTATAATTTTAATATGATATTTTCTTAACCAAATAGGCATTTCATAAACTTCAGAATGAATAAAACCCCCACCACCATGAAATACTAAATCGTGTACTTCTCTAAAAATGTTAGCTCTATGTTCAGGATTCAGGCCAAAAAAAGGTAACCCCAATAGGGATTGGTACCTCCTTTACCACTTTACCATCAGGACCTTCATAATCAAACATTAACTTAACATCAGGCATTATTTCCTTAATATGGTTTCTAAATGATTTTGAGTCTATTGCTAAAAATTCATTGTCTACGAATTCTCTAATAGTTTTAATATCATAACTACCATCTACAGATAAAATAGTGTATTTCATTCTTGTAGTTAAAAAAGCACTGTTTCCTCCTAATTTTTCTAAACCCTTTAATTCTTGTTCCATTTTAACTTCATCACCATGTGTTAAAAGTTTAAATGTAAGATTTCTTTTAGATACAGGTAGAGCAAAACTAAATTCATTTTTACCTACTGTTATTTTAGACTCATCTAACTGTTTATCGTCTATTTCTGTTAAATCTACAGTAGCTATCTCTTCTTTACCTGTTTTAGGATTTATAAAATTAAATCTATAATCTTTACCATATCCCAAAATACGAGAGGCTACTAATATAGCGTTTTTATCTCCTACTAATAAATCATCATAATTTATAGGTGAAATAATTAAAGATTGTAGTAATTTATCTATTACTGTACCATTTTGGATGAGATTTTGATTTGTAAGTATATCTTCCTCTCGGGCGGTCATATATTTCATTTCAACTTCTCCTTTTCTTAGTAAACTGTCTTCGGGGTATAATAGACCTTTTGAGGGCAATGTAACCATTTCTGAGGGAAACTTATAACTTGTTTGTTCCATAACTTATTTTTATTTTATTCAGATATACATATATAGAAAAAAGAAAGGACGTCATAAAATGACGTCCAGCCTCGCAACTTCGGGAGAGAAGTATAGTTTAAAAATTTAAAATAGCATAATCCATTTTAATAGTAAGTTGAATGTCAGTAGGGTCTGAAGAAGACCAATCTGCCTCTCCAAAGTTTGCTTGAGAACAAAAAGCTCCTTTTAAAATCCATTCTTCAACTACATCACCTACAGGACCTAGTGTGTTAAATCTAATGTCTTTTTTATAAAAATCAGAATAACCATCTCTACCTGTAACTGACTCATGTGACAAACGAATCCATTCCATTACTGCCTGGGCGCCTGATGGAGTTATAGGGTCATACAATGTACAAGTTACATCACCCCAAGTTGCTTTACCCTTAATCTTTCTTTTAACATTTATATGATCAAGAGTGATTTCTTCAAATGATATATTTGGTTTTTGTGCTTGTTTAATTAAAAACGCAGGAATACCATCTATAAACATTACAAACCTATTTTTTAGTTTCGGCTCGAAAGCCGTATACATCATTTCGTTTGTGTTTAATATTGCCATTGTTGTCTATTTTATTATAAATATATAATTTTTAAATTTTTATTCACCAAATGTCGCACCTGTAGGAAGAACATTAAAGTCTAAAATGATAAATTCAGCTGTTTTAGTTGGCTGTAAATAAATAGCACCTACTAATTGGTTTCTGTCAATTACATCTGATGTGTTATTTGACTCATCCATTTGAACTCTAAAGGCAAATAAACCTTGTCTTGATTGTATTGATTCTAAATATGGGTTTACAATATTTAAAAATCTATTACGTGTTGCTGCTGTGTTTTGTTCGAATAATAAATATCGTGAAGAACTACCAATGAATTTTTTAACAGCAATTAATAATCTACGAACATTAATTCTATCTAATGCTGATGATTTTAATTGTAATGTTTTCTGACCCCAAATACAAACTCCAGTTTGTGGGAATGTTGCAATTGGGTTTATTGAAGCTTCATACAAATCATCTCTTTCAGCTTGATTTAATCTAATTCTAGCTTCTAACACATTTCCTAACACACCTCTATTTAAACCTGCAGGTGCAAACCATTCAGCTTGTAAAGCATCACTTGCTGCAATAGCACCAGGTACTACTACTGATGGTGGTACAAATATTGGCATATTTCGTGAAGTATCAAGTACTTTAACCCATGGATAATATGCCGCAGCATAGTTAGTGTCTAAACCATCTGTTGCGTTTACAGCTGTGTTTATTGAATCATTGACTTCATTTAAATCCATTACATAGAAAGCATCACTTCGAGCTTCTACCATATCAATTGCCGCATTTGTAACTGAAGAATGTAATGTTTTAATTACACCCGGTAGTGCTAACATATTAATGTCATACTCGTCTTGATTTGAAAGTATGTCTAAAGCTTTTTTATACCCTTTATATCCTGCTGTACCCGTACTACTTAAGTCAAAGCCATATAAATTATCATCAGTAATATTTTCTCCTGTTTGTGGTACTACTGTTGGGTTAATACCATCTGAACCTCCTTGGAAAGGTACTGAGAATTTTAAGTAAGTTTTAGTAGGACCTGCTGTTCCTTTACTGTCTAACGAGGCACTTAATGATTTACCTGCCCATCCTATACTTGAACTTGGATGAACATTATAATAACCTACATTAAAATCACCTACTGCGTTAGCTGTTGGAACTTTAGGTACAGGTCCTATCCAGTTAACATTATCTGTAGTGTCTGCAAAATCCCATCCTAAATAAGTAGTAGTACTAAAGTTACTATTATTATCTATATGTTGTGTTTTTAAAGTAGCATTTGGTAAGGATGCTGTTGTGTCACCTAATATAAATCCTTTTATTGTGTCATTAATAGCTTTAAACCCATAAGGAGATAATTTAGGGGATAAGGCACCTTCTTCAACTTGTGAAGTTACTTCAACTCTACAATATTGTGAAATATTTGGATAATTACCTTTTAATTCTACCTTACCTAATGTTTCATTATATTGTGCGTATCTGTCACCTATTTTTCTTGATATATAATTTACATCGCTAGGATCTAATGTACAGTTATTGTAAGTTTCTAATACAGATAAATTTTTATCATTATCACTATATCCTCTAATAATTACACTAAATTGTGAATACTGTTCTTCACCATTTATATTTGCTGGTTCTTTTAAATTGGCAATTGATACTTTATATTGCATATTAGTATCTGTACCGTCAGCTAAAGTATGAAATTTAAATAAATTTGTAGTGTTTTTTGCTACATCTAATTGTGATGTAATAAATGGTGTAGAAGCCGCACTGTATCCTTCACTAAATGAGCTTGTAAATTCAAGATTAGTAGTATTTTTTAATAATACAATCTTTAAACTTGCACTGTCAACTAAAGCTAATTGTCTTTGTTTAAAGTTTAAACGTGGAAATGCTGAAAATTCATAAGTATTAGCTCCTGTTTTACTATTGTTTGCATTACCCCTTACACCTAATGTTTGTTCTATATAGTCATTTTGTGTAGTTACTAATGAAGCTGAAACTGTTTTAGCAGTAGTAGCACCCGCAGATCCCGATAATGTTAAATTAAATGAACCTGATATTGATATGGCAGCAGGTAACATTGATGAATCCCCTAATTCTAAAGATGATGCATCGTCTTTATTTTTTGATGGGAAAAATACTGAAAGTATTTCACCATGGGCTACATTTCCTGCACTTGAGGAAGCTACTAAAGCTATTACTTGTTTATTAGTACCATCAAATTTATATCCACCTCCTGCAAGTACTCTACATACAGTCACAGATCCTGCTGATCTTAGGTATTCTCTTACAGTTTGGGGAACATATGTGTCCTTACTTAAACCACCAAATTTTCTTTGAAATTCACTAAAACCGTTTCTTATTACTATAGGAACAAAAGCTGGACCTTGTGGTGTGGGTCCTACAATTGCTGCGCCTATTTGTCCTATACCTTGTGGGAGGAATGATTGATCATTTTCTCTAGTAAATACACCGGGGGATACAATAGTTTCGTTTGCCATCTTTTATATATTATTAAGCTTAATTCATGGGTTGTTCCCCCATAAATATAAAAAGAAGGTGTAAACCTAGGTATTTAGTTTTCTACTATAGAAATTTTACCTGTATCTATGTCTAAAGTACCAATCCCATATTTGTCTGAAAGTAATTTAGCGATTTGTTCTTCTTGTTGTTGGAGAGATGCTACTTGATTTTTTAATTGAATTTTTTTAATTTCTAAAGCACCTAACTGCATAGTAACTTGTTGGGTTTGTTCTTGTAGACTTTTTACTTGTTGCAATTCTTCAGAAGTAAGTTGTTTTTCCATAACTTTTATTATTTAATTATTATTCTTATATACATATATAGTAATTAAAAAGACCCACCGTTAATATTTCCTAAATTTGGGGTAATGCCTGTAAAATCACTTAGTGATTGAATTTTCCAATCAAATCTACTTCTTACTAACATTATTCTACAACCACTATCTATTTTAAGAGTATTATCATATGAAGTACTTCCTACATTTTGGGTAATAAAAGATTCTTTTACTAAATCACCTACGTCTACCTTAATTTCAGTAAGAACATCAGCTGCAACTGGGGGTTGTGAAATAAAATGAGGGGCACCTGTTGCGGATTCAATAAATATTGTGTGTGCTCTTTCATCTAAAGTTGGGGGTGTTATAAGGCCAATAGGGTATGTAAGATCATGGTCTAATCTGATAAACATAGCTTGGGCTTTAGATAAATCTAAATTATAATATATTTTTCCCCCATAAGTAGTAGGAGTTAAAAAACTACCACTATTATCAGTAGTTATAGAAATTTCTTTATACTCTAATATGTCTGTAAGTAGGGTATTTTTAGTGGGAGAGGGGGGAATTAAAGTTAATGCTGTGTCAGTAGAGGTGTTGGTAAGGGTATCTCTAGATGCTATTTTAAATAATTTATTATCTGTTTTAGCAAATATGTCTCCTGTGGATGTGTTTAGTACAAGGTCATCCTTACTAAAATCATTTAATTTGGGGTCTCTATTTAAGGGTTTTAATTCCATATATTTTTAAATGATTATCTATCTGCTATAACAATTACTGCTCCATATATTACTTGGGATGTTGATGTAGTTATAACCTTTATAGCTACGTAATTAGTTTCTGCTGAGTTGTAATCTGTTCTTAAGTTTATAACAGCTCCAGAATTCCCACTACCTATTTCAGATAATG
>Ga0206131_10005209_pt1 | contig 13867 bp, 13 predicted proteins | sample Helgoland_Spring_FD_148636 | JGI IMG/M metagenome (GOLD analysis project Ga0206131, IMG submission 148636) | Pelagic subsurface seawater microbial communities from Kabeltonne, Helgoland, North Sea - Helgoland_Spring_Bloom_20160517_1 | ecosystem: Environmental > Aquatic > Marine > Epipelagic ...
CTTATATTAAGTTCCCAACATTGGTGGAGCTTTATACACATAGATTTGGAGTTGAACCAAAGAACATGCATGATTCATTTAATGATGTTGTTGCCACTCTACGATGTTTCTTGTATGATATGTACAAGCGAGATTTTATGTTAGAAACAACGGAATTTAGCCAATTATTGGACCATATAAAATAAATAAGTGGTGTGTTTGGTATATGACTTATTATATTATAAATACGGTTATAATTTATTTATTATTAATTGTTATACTATAAATCATGGATACACATAAACTACTATTTTTTTATATGAATGATGATGGTGAATTTATTTATGTAGATAATACAAATAATATTGAAAGACAATTTTCAATATATAATAAAAAAAACGAAGTTAAACTAATTCATGAATTAAACCATTGTAATAATATAGTAGTAATAAAGAAACGTCATGCTTTACATTATTTTGAACGTAAAAAATCAGGAATTGCTCATTGTATTTCTAAATTAACAACATATTTAAGATTAATGAACCATTATTCTGGTGTTGTTATTATACCAGATAATACAAATCAAAATATAATAAACTTAACTGATAATATTTTCGATAGACTTATCGTATTAAAAAAAAATACAAAATATATCATAAATAATTTTTTAATTAGTTCATATATTGAAACAATGAATAATCCCAATCTTATGAAACCAGATAATAAATATCCGTTAATTGTTTATAATAATGATATATATTGGTTTAGAACTTTTATAAATAAGTATATTGATGAAAAAATGCCAACAATTAAAACGTATGATAAAATTTTTGTTGGTAAATTTGAAGGGCAAGGAGAAAACGCATCTAATACAAATTTAACTAAACCTCGTTCTTTATTAGGATGTATACCAAATACATTATTGGAAAAATTTGAATCAAACGATTTTGTTAATATAGACCCATATAATTATTCGATAAAAGAAGTAATATATTATATACGAAATGCTAAAGAAATTATTTTATCTTGTGGAACGGCAGCTCATTTATATTTACCTTATTTTAAACAAACGACAAAGTTATATTATATGATTAATGTAATTTATGAAATGGGTATTACTTATCCATTAACGGATATTGACTACAATGTTAGAGCTGATATTGTTCAGAGATTTTTTCCATATAATTACGAAATATGTTTTTATAAATATGCACCATATTATGATTTGGGGGTAAATGAAAATAATAAATACAACAGCGATGATATGTTAGATTTTTTAGTTGAATAATAAATTATTACCATAATTATGTAATAGTTTAAGATGAAAAAATATTTTGAAGTGGGGTTTATAAGGGGCACGCCCCTTATTTATTAAGAAATTGAACCATATTTTCTTCGGTAATAGCCGCATCAAAGTCAATAATAGTACCATCAGCATCTTGCATCTTGACAGTTGGGAACCCATCTACATCAAATTTGGTCATCATTTCGTCAGATGTGTTTGATTTTTCCGAGCAGTCAATTTCATGGAACACGAATTTTTGACCATTTACAAGTTTACCATTATACTCCTCAACGATTTTATCCCATACGGGTCTTGCGGTTTTACAATGTGGGCACCACGATGCGAAAAAGAAATATACTGTATTCGTTTCACCAGTTTCCACGGCATTACTTCCTTCATTATTTTCTGAAAAGGTTACTTTTTTATTGTCTCCCCCAAACATATACCATAGACCAGCTATTCCTACAATAAGTACAATTAATATGATGAATAATGGTACGCTCATGATACTATATTGAGCGACGGATTTAAGACGGTCGGTAATACCCATGATTTTGTGTTATTAGATTATAATGTAATATTATACTATATTTAATTTAATATTTAAACACAACCATTTATTTTTTATAATTCTAATTGATTACATGTGGAATTCTATATCTAAATCTACGTATCAAACTTCTTTAGTTGATAAATCTGTACTTGTAACAGGTGGTGCGGGATTTATTGGTTCAAATATAGTCGAGACTTTATTGCTAAACGGGGTGAAATTTGTTCGTATAATTGATAATTTGGCGACTAGTAGTAAAAAAAATATAGAGCATTTATTGGATAAATACCCAAATCTTGAGTTTATGTATGGGGACATTTCAAACCTTGATACATGTCGTATGGCGGTTAAGGGTATTGACGTTATTACACATCAAGCGGCTCTCGGGTCTGTGCCTCGTTCTATTTTACTACCTCTTCAAAGCCATGTAGCTAATGTAAATGGTTTTTTAAACATTTTAATTGCATCAAATGAAGAAGGTATTAAGCGAGTCGTGTATGCTTCATCCTCATCCGTTTACGGAGACAATCCAACACTTCCTAAAATAGAGGAAAATACTGGTTCAGTTTTGTCTCCTTATGCAGCAACTAAAGCAATTGATGAGATTTACGCCAATGTATTTACTCGGTGTTACGGTATGGAGTGTATCGGATTGCGATATTTTAATATATTTGGACCTCGTCAGGACCCAAATGGGGCGTATGCTGCAGTGATACCTAAATTTATATCACTGATTCGTTCTGGTAAATCACCCGTCATTAATGGGGACGGTACGTTTTCACGCGATTTTACGTATGTCGCAAACGCGGTTCATGCGAATCTTCTCGGTCTTACAACGGATAATGAAGATTGTTATGGTGAAACGTTTAATATTGGTTGCGAAGGACAAATTTCGTTGAATGAATTGGTTAGAATTATTAATACTATAATGGGTACAAATATTATGCCGACATATGGGGAATTAAGAGAAGGTGATATTCCTCATAGTAATGCGAATATTAGCAAAGCACAACAAATGTTAAATTATTATCCGATTATGGAATTTATAGATGGAATGGAAAAACTTATAAATGAATAATATGTATTCATCCTTTATGACCCCACACAAATAATTTGATTTGGACTTCTAATAATATTTAGTTATATAATTTATAATTTAAGAGATGTACCTCCTTATTTTATTGTATAAGTATAGTATATTATTACTATAATGTCATCAAATTTAGACACTTCTGAACAACATGGTATTATGCCACGCCCTATTATCGGAGCGGATAGAACTCATGAATCTTTTGAACATATTCGGTTTCGACTGCGAAATGCGTGGAACACGAGTTATAAAGCCCAACTAAAAAACGCAGAGGTTGGATTGGCCCAAGGGCCATTTAGAACAGTGAATAATGCCGGAGATTTACTAAGCCGCCGAAATATAGTGGATGATACAGTAGGCGTTCCTCTTGCAAGTGGACAGGGAAACTATGTTTACAACAGTTCTGATTACACTCGGTTTAAGAAAGAGATGGCACATAGTAAAAATTACAATGATGTCACAAGTGGTGGAGGAGCAACAGATAATAAAAGTGTTGTATTTAAAATAGTTTAAACATATGAAGTGGTTTCAGTATAATTATATTATTACAATATAGTATAATTCATGTCATTTAGTTTGAGTACATCAGCCTTTAGTGATTTTGATGGAGTAATTAGTCAAGAAGAACTTGATATAATAATAGATGAACTTGACCTTTCCCTATCAAGTTCCCTTGTTACCCTCAGTGACTTTGTAAATATATTATTCCAATATTTTCAGGATGAAGCATCAAAAAACTTGGTAAACCGATTAATTGCTCCAGTATCAATAATTAGTTTTCTTAATGTTTCAAGTACTAACACCAATTTATTCCTTTGTAAATCAGACCAGAATTCAGTATTTTACAATGAAAATATTAATATGGCACAGACCAGTGGTCTTACTATTTATGCTGATGTGAACCAAGGACAAGGAATTACTTATAATTATGATAGTACAAATTCTATTACATTAACACACAATATGAATGATATTATGACACTTACAGGAACTGGTTCAACTGTTGGTAATTTCAGTCAAGTCGTTACACCTGGTAATGTAATTAATATTGATACACACACCCAAATTTATATTGGGTCGTTGTTAATAATGGTGGATGAATCCAAATATAAAGAAGCCGCCTCAAAAAAAACTAAACATCATGGTATTATGCCAAAACCTATTCATGGAGAAGACAGAACCCATGAATCATTTGGGAATATTCGGGCTCGATTGAGAAATGCGTGGAATACACAATATAATTCACAGCTTGAAAATACGGGGTTTGGTCTTGCCCAAGGACTATTTAGAACAGTGAATAATGCTGGAGATTTATTAAGTCGCCGAAATATAGTGAACGATAAAGTAGGTGTTCCTCTTGCTACTGGTCAATCAAACTATGTTTATAATAGTTCTGATTACACTCGGTTTAAGAAAGAGATGGCTCATAGTAAAAATTACAACGATATTACAAGCGGTGGAGGAACGTCTGATAATAAAAAAAGTATTGTATTTAAAATATAACCATCAATGGTTTATTCTTATAATATATCATCTAATTCGTCAATATTATATCCTAATTCTAACATTTTTGTTATTCGTTTTGGATGCATATACACTTTAACAAACTCCTCCAATAAATATTTTTGAACAAATTCTTGATGCTTTACTCTTAGTTCAAATTGTTTTCTTGTATAATCAAATTTATTCCAACTTAAATATGTCCAATTCCATGGCTTATCATGATTTGATTCTACTATTTCCCATGTAATATTGGGATTTAATGATAAATTTGACCAGCACCATTTATGGTCTGGTTCTTGTTCTATTATATCCATTGTAATATTGGGATTAGAACTTAATACTCTGTAGTTCCATTTCATTTTTGGATTTTGTTTTACAATCGACCATGTAATATTAGGATGTTCGCTTAAATTCATCCAATTCCAATCTTTATCCAGATTTTCCTTAATAATGTTCCAAGTGATATTTGGATTACGACTTACCCAGTACATATCCCATGAATAGTCTGGATTATGTGTGATGATATCCCATGTAATATTAGGATTCGAACCTATAATTCCACAATGCCATGACATGTTCTTATTTTGTGTTATAATCTCCCATGTAATATTTGGGTGGCGACTTAATACAATCCAGTTATAATATTCATATGGTCCGTCTTTTAATTCGTCCCAAGTTGTTTTAAAGTTTTCACTTAATTCTCTCCAATTCCACGCATTTTTTGATTTTTGTTCTACTATAGAATAGTCGGTGGTTGATAACCACTCCCATACCCATGGTTTTGTTGGATTTTGATACATAATTTCTCGAGTAATTACATTGTTTTGACTTAACCGTTCCCATGACCATTTGTTCTCTGGAACTTGATTTATTATTTCCCAAGTAATATTTTTATTATGGCTTAGACCGTCCCAGCACCAGTCTTTATCAAGATTATTTTTAATATAATTAAACCAGTATATGTTCCAGTTTTTTTCCATTTTATAGTTTTATGAAATTATTTTTAAATAAAAAATTAATTAAATTACTTAACACTACGCCAGTTTTTCATCAATGCATGAATTGTAATCTTTTATTACTATTCTTGTGTTATCTTTTTCAATTGTGAATGTTCCAGAATAAACCAGTAAATTATAATTTGTCCTATTAGTTTCATTATCATTCATGTAAACAATTCCATATACACGACTACCATCATCCATAATATCATCAACGCATATATTTGAGATAGGAACTAAACTATTATTCGTAACTACCATTGTATTTTTATCAAATCCGACATCAAATAATTTACTTTTTAAGTTTAATAATGTTGATTTTGGGACATTTGCGATTTTACCAAGTATATTAATTTCATTGGATGTCAAACAATCCCAATCGGTAAATGTACTTTGATTTATTTTAATTACCCCATGTGTGGTATTTAAACAATAAATATATGGTTTGGTGTATTGGATAGGTATTGCGTCTGGGTGGTTACTTACAAGAACAATACTGTCTTCGTGATAAATCAGATGACTTCCAGATACTATACTTTCATCTAATAAATACATAAAATTGAGTCTATCTTCATTGTTTTCTATGGTTGGTGTTTTTAATTTCATAACAGCGGTTACTCTATTTCCTCCTTTTAATAAATTATTGGGGACAACGTTGCACATTTGTGTTGGTTCGTATTTTTTACTAATATCATTGTATACATCAATTAATGTATCATCCGAAAAACATGTAGGTACTTTTGGTATTTTCAAATTTGTATTTACATGCATTATATTTTTCATAAACGCAAGAATAATTGCCATAGGAATGGATATAGCGACAAAAATAGCAGTATTGGCTGCGGCAAATCCCCACGTGAATGGTACAGCCCAAAGACCAGCAATAAGGGCGGCTAATACAATTAAAATCGTTACAATAAATTCAGCGATTGCTCCCAATAAGGTTTTAAATGTCATATATACACCCATAGCAGTAAAAAGAGATGCGGTCATAGCTCCCTGCATTTTTGAAAGCATATCCCTTAAACTTATTATTATTTGAACAAGTGGTATTGTCATATTCATGATTCGTCCCATGAGTTCTTGTGTTATTTTTTGTAAATTAGACCGCACATTATTCAACATTGAACGTATGGAATTAATGGATGACGACATACCATTAGCTATTTTTGTTAAAGTCGTTGTTATAAATGTTAAAGGGGAAAGAGCGACTCCGGTGGTGGAAGTTAGTATTCGTTGAGTACAAAAATCAAAGTTTTGTCGAGTGAATTCACTTGAAGACATGTTGTCCGGTTTATTAATTAATCCAGCAAACGGCATTACATATGGTTTACAACGCTTTGTATCCCATTTATCAATAATATCTTCTGAATATATAAGTACTATACAGTACGATACGGCTAATAAAACAACCATACTAACAATAATCATGGCAAATACAGATGACCCATATGTATCAAAATACGACAATGATTTATACATTTTAAGTAGAGACGAAGTAGATAACTGGGACATGGATGATTCCATAATATTTTGGTTTACCTATGTATATCTTGTTAATATTACATGTGTTTATTTTATTTCATTTAAGTCATCTAAATGAAATAAAGTTTTAAAAAAATATTATTTATTAATATACGTTACATGAATCTTATACTTTTTACATCGACTTATAGCAGGCTACGGTTATATTATACGGTTACATTATACAGACGCAGTACCATCATTATTTAATTCGTTCTTAAATATATATTTTAATGTAAGTTCTGTAAGTTCTACAATATCTCGGCTAATTGGGCTAACAACTGGTGGACTATCATGCTCAGAATTAGACTTGGGTTCAACTTCAGTCTTGAGACGGTTCAAATAGTACATTAACTTGGCACATGGAAGTTCTTGTACAAATTTAGCCACTTCCCTTTTATTAATGCGTTTATTTTCAGGCTTTAACTTGGCTAAATACACTTCAGCGTGCAACACATAAACAAGTGTTTTATAACGCTCATCCGCATCTTTCAGATGACATTTACGATTAATGTAGCAGTCCAAGTAAGTTCCGTATATACAATTGATGAGCTTTTTGATGCTACGAGAGTACTCGATAAACGCAGGTTTGTACTCGGGAAAGTATCGAACAAATTCACCAATTTTGGTAGAAGCTTGTGGGGAAGTACATAATTCTAAATAGTGGTACTGTAACTTGGACTGATTACCCTTTATCTGCTGAACCTTGTCGTAATTTGCGTTTCGGTATTTTACATTTGGATGTGTATCATGTCCAATTTCAATAACGCCTTTTACATTGAACGACACTGACGGGGAAACATATTCTACAATACTATGATAGTCAGATGTTAGTTTACGTGGTAGTCGAACACTCGTATCATTAAATGTTTCAATTGTGGATGTATCATAAATGTTATTAGACTTAACTATTACCGATAAATCATCTTGAATTTCAAACTCGTATTCGCCAATTAGATACAGCATGGGTTCACGAACTGATTGGACAATACGATTTTCAGGATGTTGCATAACAAAGCTATAACACTTTGTCGGGTCCAAACTACTCAAGTGGAAATTGAGTAGAACACAACATTCATCAAATAATTCCCGAAATGTTTTTACTGGTAATTTACCCCCAACGTCAGTAAATGAATTTCTTCCACCAATTACTCTTCGAGTGGAGATTTCCCACTTGGGTGGGTCAGAAGCAATGTCGTAAAATACATTAATCATTGTTCCATCTACATATTCTTGAAGCATTATTGGGTCAGGTCCAAAGTAAAGTGGGTCATATTCAGCACGCTCCATATGAGGTGGTGAGAAGCAAACATACCGGGCATTATCGCCTGAACCTGTAATAATTACTGAGCGGAACAAATTGTAATTTAAATGGTCTGGTGTCTTAGTTGTTTGGTCTGACGTTTCATTATTAAACTCACTGAGTTTCTCTGAATCGTAATATACAATTGTATTGACGCAATTGGAATTGATGTCGTTTGTATTTTCACTGTCACTGTCAATGATTGCGTCGCATGATGCGATACATGATTTTTTGTTTAGAATAAAATTGTTTCCCTTGTTAGTGTTCGCATCAGAAATATGAGCGAGGCACACAGAAGGAGAAGGTAATTGGTACGTTTTGAACATTTTTTATGTATACGATGTTGTATAATTGTATACATATATTATTAGGATTACCTTTAATCATTTTTTTATATATTGTTAATATTTGTTATTTAATTATCTGTAGTTTATATAAATAAATGCCTAAAAAAGATTATGCTTATAGAAGTACATGGGAACATAAATTCTCCAGAGCCAGAAATCTTGCTCATAGAGGAGGTCTTACAAAAAAGGAAATGATGGAGAAATATGGACGTTTCCCAAAAAAGGGTGAATGGTGGGGAGTAGACGAAAATTTCGAAGAATGGAGAGATAAATGGGTATTGATGAATCCAAAATATTAGGATTTATTTACAGTGATTGGGTAGCATTTATTAAATATGTATTATAATCAGGTGGTAAATTATCATTTTCTTCGATTGGTATATTTATTATGTTTATATTTCTATCAAACAAGTCTTTTCCTTCAGTTATACGTTGTTTTATTCGTTCTTTTTCAGTAAATTTCGATTTATTGAATTCTTGATGGGTGAAATTTTCAAGTTTATTTTTAATAAATTGTTCATTTCCAAAATAACTTAAATGCCAACCAGCATTCTCAATAATTGGACATTTGTAAAATCTTAATTTATCACAACTTAATTTAAGGGTATTATATTTTTTAAATGAAAGTATTTTTGGTAAGTTCCATGGGGTATTTATTTTACAGGTTAAATTATAATAGTAGAAGTCCATTTCAAGTATATTTATATCTATTACCCTATTATTATTTTTTATTTGTTCTAATATATTAGGATTTGGTATTTCATCCAAGTCAGTAATAATAATTAAATCGTTATTTAGCAACCGTAATTTATGTATCCCTCTTGAAATACATGAACGTTGGAACCTTTCATTAATCCATTGTTGATTTTTTTTAATGTTTATTTTTGGATATTTATATGGAAAGTCATTTACAATAATATGTATAATTTTATGATTAAACCTTTCAAATAATTGCTTATTGTCTTTATAAAATAGTTGTTTAGGTTTACCTACATGAGTATGGGTTGATTCAACTAATACAAAATAATCAACAATATCATTCAATATGTTTAATCGATAAGTTAATAAATCTACTTCATTATAAAAAATAAAACAGTCTATTATTTTTGAATTGTTACTATTATTATTACTCATAAGTGTAGTAACATAATATTTTTATTTAATGTACTAAACGGACTATTTATGCTGAACACATTTCACATGGCTCATCTTCTTTATTGAGTTCGGTTTCATTTGTGTTATTAGAATTGATTGTACTACTTGGGTCAATTGTAAATTGTTGTGCTTGATGGCGAGCACGACGTCTTAAATAATAAATGCCTGTTTTAAGACCCTTTGACCATGTGTAGAAATGCATAGATGTTAGCTTAGCATAAGATGGTTCAGCCATCCATAAATTCATACTTTGACTTTGGCATACAAACGCACCTCTATCAGCTGACATATCAATTACATGACTCATTGGGATTTCCCAAACGGTTTTATACTTGTTTCGGATATGTTGTGATAATTCTGTTAAGTGTTGGACAGAACCATTATGTTGAATAATATTATTTTTAAGACTGGGCGACCAAATGCCTAACTCACAAAGTTCATTCATCATATATTTATTTACAACGACAAATTCACCCGCATTGGTTCGTCGCGAATAAATATTTCCCGTAATTGGTTCAAAGCATTCATTATATCCCATAATTTGTGCGGTTGATGCGGTTGGCATAGGAGCAACCAAAAGTGAATTTCGAATACCGGAACACACAATCATATGTTTAAGTGCTCCCCAATTATACCTATTGGATGGTTCTACATTCCACATATCAAACTGTAAAATTCCTTTTGATGCTGGGGAACCGATAAAACTACTATAAGCTCCGCATAAATTGGTTGTTTCAGGTGTTTCGATTAATTTCGTATATTCGTAATCATTTAAATGTGCCGCATACCCAGTTTCATATAATCCTCTACGCTCAATAGCTAATTCACAGCTTTGTTCAAGTGAAGCATGATATATAGTTTCAAAAATCAATTTATTAATTTCTTTGGCTTCATTTGAATGAAACGCAATATCCATTTTAAAAAATACGTCTGCCAGTCCCTGAACTCCGATTCCAATAGGACGATGGCGTAAATTACTTGTTCTTGTTTGTTCTGTTGGGTAAAAATTAATATCAATAAGCTTATTTAAATTTTTGGTAACAACTTTAGTTACCTTGTGAAGCTTTTCATAATCAAATGTCTTTGTATTACAATCTACAAACGTTGGGAGCCCGATGGATGCCAAATTACAAACAGCAGTTTCGTCCTTGTCTGAATATTCCATAATCTCACAGCATAAATTTGAACTTTTAATTGTTCCAATATTTTTCTGATTCGACTTATTGTTTGCTGCATCTTTATATAACATGTAAGGTGTACCCGTTTCCATTTGTGCGTCTAAAATTTTAAGCCATAGTTCACGGGCTGGAATAGTAGATGTGGCTAATCCTTGAGCTTCATATGATTCATATAATGTTTTAAATTCGTCACCGTACACATCAGACAATCCTGGGCATTTACTTGGGCACATCAATGACCACGTTCCCTCATTTTTCACACGACTCATAAATTCATCCGAAATCCATAGAGCATAAAATAAATCACGTGCCTTTTGTTCTTCGTCTCCGTGGTTTTTTCTAAGGTCCAAAAAATTCACAATATCCGCATGCCATGGCTCAAGATATATAGCAATTGACCCAGGGCGTTTTCCACCACCTTGGTCCACGTATCGTGCTGTATTATTAAATACTCTGAGCATAGGTACCAATCCATTTGATTTTCCATTTGTACCGTAAATATGCGAACCGGTTGCTCTTATATTGTGAGTATGCAGTCCAATACCACCCGCATGTTTTGAAATAACCGCGCAGTCCTTTAGCGTATCGAAAATACCTTCAAGACTATCGTCTTTCATAGCCGCCAAAAAGCAACTGGATAGTTGTTGTCTATTTGTTCCAGCGTTAAATAATGTTGGTGTTGCATGAGTAAAATGTTTGGTTGACATTAAATAATACGTTTCAAGTACATTTTCTAATTCAATGGGTGAGCCTGGTGTTTCTCCATGAATCGCTATCGCAACTCGCATCCACATATGTTGTGGTCGTTCTTTAATAACACCATCAATTCTAAACAAGTATGACTTCTCGAGTGTTTTAAATCCAAAGTAATCAATAAGATAGTCTCGGTCATAATCAATTGCTTCATCGATTACATCTTTATATGATTTTACAAATTCGAATACAGAATCATTTATTAGCGGAGAATGTACTCCATTATTGTTATATACGTTGTATAATTCTTTAATAGTTTCACTGAATGAGTTAGATGTATTTTTTTGATGATTTGATATAATAATACGCGATGCCAACATTCCATAATCTGTATGCGTTGTAGACATAGACGTGCACTGCCCCGCCATAAGCTCGTCAATTCGTGAAGTTGAAATTTTATCAAATAATTGTTCAATTACTTTCATAGCCACAAGTGTATAATTTACCTGTGTAATATTTGCCTCTACACCAAGCTTTTTAATTCGTACAAGAATTTTATCAAATGAAATATCTTGTACTTCACCAGAACGTTTGGTGACTTGAATTTCTGTCGTTGATGTTGGCATACTTGATATATAACTTGTATATTAATACATATTAGTAAAATTTACTTATATCAGTTTTACATAAATTAATGAGGTATAATGGACACATATCTTATATTTTTTCGGTTCTTAAAAAATATAAATAATATAAAACTCATTATTTAGGAATAAATAAAAATATTTTCATTACTTATTATATATTAATTAATTGCTTATAATGTCATCTCATAAAATGCCAACAGAAGGTAGTCGTGCTCAAGTGTGGCACAAAACTGCCAAGAGAACTTCAGGAGGTCTTACTCGTAGTGATCTTATGATGAATAAACATGGACGTATTGTTTCCAAAAAGAAGCATGGAACCGCAAAAAAGGAAATGCGTTTAGTGAAACATGGGTATGGTGCGAAGAAGGGTAAATTTGGTATGGTCAAGCTTTCTAAAACTTCTAAAGGTAAAAAGAATCATTCTTCCAAGAAGAAGACCAAAAGCCGTAAGTAAATTATAGGGATATTCCTCTTATGACCACTTATTATTCTTTAATTAGATTTTAGCTATTTTTTAATTTTTTTAATTTAAAAATAGGATAATTATGATTGTAATTATTTTAATAATGATTTCAATTTATTATAATTTGGAGTTTCTGAATATAACAAAGACTGTACTATATAAAAATAATTTCCAAGAATAGATGTTTCTCGTTGAGAGATAACCCATTGAACCCAATTTTCTTTTTCATTCAAAATTGAGTTTTCGTCGCTTAAGTACTGCCACGGGAGTATCATTTTATTTGTAAGAAATAATAAAATGTACCCAATTGATTCAAGGTCATCACGTCTACTTATTGTAACTCGCTTGTGTGCGTTAATACTTGCGTAATTGAGAGAACCAATTAATCCATTTGTTTTCTCGCATTGTACATGTGTGGTATTATCCATGTACAGGGTACTAAAACCAAAATCAATAATAAATAATTTTGATGGGTTTATTTGGGATATATCATACAAATTGTTGTTGTTGTTGTTATTATTATTCGCGTTTGTTTCTTCAATATACTCGAATAAAAAGTTATCTGGTTTTAAATCTCTATGAACGAGAGAATGATTATGAATATTTTCAATAATACTGATTAATCGGGTTCCGATTTTATTAATAATATAATTTATATCAAGGTTGTTTGAATTATTTAAGATTGAAATGTATTTATCGAGAGAAATTCCAAGAAGCTCAGTTACGAGATAATAATATTCATTGTCTAATCCAAACCAACGAAATGAAGGAATACCAGTAGTGTTGGTCATATACTGATATATTTTTGCTTCTTGACGAAGCATAGGGAATTCTATAGTTAATGATTCTCGTTTAATGGCTACCATTTCCCTCGATTTAAATTTATGTACTCCTTTAAATACTGTACCAAATGTACCTGACCCAAGTAGTTCGGTGATAGTATAATTTCTCATTCACAAGACGTAACGTATACCTTTCCTTTAATTACATACTAACATATATTTTTAACCTATTTTTATTTATTTGGGGTTATAATATTACCGTCCTTCCGTTACACATTGTAAATAATCATATTTTTGAGTACGAATGTTATAGCGTAAATATATGCTATTTCATAAAAAAAATGAAATATATTTTAAGGCAATACTCTAT
>Ga0206131_10005210_pt1 | contig 13862 bp, 10 predicted proteins | sample Helgoland_Spring_FD_148636 | JGI IMG/M metagenome (GOLD analysis project Ga0206131, IMG submission 148636) | Pelagic subsurface seawater microbial communities from Kabeltonne, Helgoland, North Sea - Helgoland_Spring_Bloom_20160517_1 | ecosystem: Environmental > Aquatic > Marine > Epipelagic ...
AATGACAACCACGCCAAACCATTCAAATGGACAGCAGATCCACACAAAATCATCGCAGCAAGAAATCGGGCGTTCCAAACGTTGGAATCAATCCAATAGTGCAACCCTATGAAGTATGCCCAAATTACTAGCTTCCTCGATTAGTTGGTTTTCATACTGGGCATGGAAATTGCAAAAAGCAAAGTCAGTTCTTGCTAAACCGAAGGTTAAATTTCTCATGTTAAGATACATAAACTATCGAGAACGTTTGGCAATTTCTAGAAGTGCTAGCCGCAACTATGGTGAAAAAAGTAACCTGCCGTGGGACTGGCTTATAATATTTGTTGTCCTTGGCAGTCTTGGCTTAATGAGTTGGGGGCAGTTCAACCAAATACTAACTCCTATGATTTCAATTTTTTTGATAATAGGTCTATTTTTCATTTATTTTTTTCGTATTAGTAAATGGAATATTGCGGGTCCTATTTTTAAGTTTAATGCAAAGCCAGAATTGGGGTGGTGGCGAGAAGTTTCAGAGGGTGAAACCTATTCTCAAACAGGTAAACCTGAACCTTTGGCAGTTGGTACAAACAAGACCATAACACTAAATTTAGTTGATTGCTTAAGTTGTGGTCACAAAGTCCCAGTAAGGTCAGTGAAGTGTATGCAATGCGGGGCGCCATATTTGATTTCTGCTGATAACTAGTTTTGGGTATTATTTTGTTCTTTGCGAAACTCCCATTTATGATAGAAAATATTGATAAATTTGTTTTGCATCTTTTGTGAGTGAACCCAGTGAAAAGATCTGTATCATTTTTTATAAATTTAAGCCGAGAGTGATGGAGCAGAACCGTACCACAATAATAATAGTTGTAGCGTGTTTGTCTTTTTTAATCGGATGCGAGTCTCAGGATGTTGCCAAACAAGCAATAATTATTCTGGCACGATCCAGCACATTACCTAGTGAAAAGTCGAACAAGGCTAAACTTGAGAAAATGTCGTCTGATGAAATTTTTTATAACTATTACGAAAGTGTTTGCACAGAAGCTGGGCATAAAACTGGCTCAGATCAAATGCGGGTTTGCATAAACAAGTACATGAGTGAGTTTCAAAAGGAGTAAAGACCCTCAGCACAGCCTCCCCAGCAAAACTGAGCATTATTGATAAAAGACCCACATCTGGCAGAGGTCATATATAGTTACGGGTATACACCCCTTGGCCCAAGCCCCCCGATAAGCATTACCAAGAACACTCCAACCGCTTAAATCTAGGGCAGCTTTTATATCAGTATCGTCAAGCAGCGGAGCCATGCACGATGTCTACTGTGCCAAATACAGCGAGTATCACCCAAAGATTACAACTTAACAAAAAACCTAATTTTTTGAATTTTAATTTGAATCTACTGCAAGATTTTGGCTGTCTTGAGTGCCAAAATTTCGTCTGATGAATACCCTAATTCGGATAAAATAGCTTGGCTATCACTGCCAAACCCCGGGGGGGGCCTACTGTGTTTTGGTCCTCCGTGCGCAAAGGAAAACGCTGCAGTTGGAAGCTCTCTTGGTGCGTCGGGACCCATAGGCGTGCCGTAGGATTGTAAAAATTGTCGAGATGCGATCTGGGGTTCTTTAAGCGTTTCATTTATTCGCCTCGCTCTAGCTGCGGGAATATGCTGCGCGTTCAAAAGGTCCTCCCACTCTCTTGCTGTTTTTGTGGCAAGCGCGCAGGCAATCTTTCGACGATCATCATCTTGTTTTATTGGGTATTCTTCTTTTGAAGTGGCAATAATTTCTTCTGCCCGGTCTACATACCCCAGAATTCGCATGAATTTTGAAAATTGCGTTTTTGTATAAGCCGCCACAACGAGCCAACCGTCCCGTGTTTGATAAGCAGAATTAGACGGGCGCCCTGTATTCTCATTGCCGTAAGCAGGAGGTGTGTTTCCAGTAGCCAATGTTTGGCCTACATGCGCGGTCATCAACATCAGTGCCGCGTCTGCCATGGCAAGATCGATATTCTGTCCCTTGCCCGTTCGCTGTCTTTGAAACAATGCAGCCGCAACAGCAAAGGCCGCTTGCATGCCCGTTCCATAATCAATGACTGGGGGTCCTACTCGCAGAGGACGGTCACCATCATCCCCCCACCCATTGGCATACATTAGTCCGCTATAAGCCTGAATAACCAGATCATAGGCTGGATGCTCTGCCTTTGGCCCCGTGCGTCCATAACCTGTTAATGAGCAATATATGAGGTCGGGACGTATTTGAACAAGATCATCATACCCAAGGCCTAAACGGTCCAGTGCAGACCCTGCATAATTTTGTATTACCACGTCTGCAGTTGCCACAAGTCTGAAAAAAACATCACGCCCCTGTGACGTTTTCAAATCGAGCACCAATGAACGTTTTCCCGTTGCTTGGGGCATAAAATACGTACCCGTGAGTGCAGCATTTAATACGGCCGAACTGCCTTCATCACGGGTCATATCTGGGTTATCAGGAGGTTCGACTTTAATTACATCTGCACCCAAAGTTGCTAGTTGAAACGCACAAAATGGACCCGCCAAAACGTGAGTCAGGTCTAACACCCTTATGCCTTCGAATGGTTGCATTGAAGCATTGCCTTTTTTGGTCCGTGCCTAAAAAACAATTACATTTAGCCCGAATCGTCATTTTTAGGATCTATAATTTATCAGCTATTGGAATTACTTATACAAGTTATTCCCCAAAGATTGCGGCAGTGCAGTAATTCCGTTTTTAGGATTTCGAGGTTTACCCCCTAACCTTTTCAACCTCAGAAGATACCTAATTAAAGACGTTTTTAACCTAATCGGGCAGCTGGCTTTAATTGAAAATATAGCTAGGTTGGTGATCTTAACAGAATTAATGCACTGTTTTGTCAGAGGTTTTTATGTTCCATGATCTTCGATCCAAAACATCTCGACCAATTACTGGAATAATACTTTCAATAATTGCGCTCGCCTTTGGCGCTTTTAGCGGAGCATTGATGAAAGCATTAAGTCTTTCTCTATCTCCATTTTTCATGCTTGGCTTCGTTTCACGGGATCGTTGATAATTCTGGCTCCTGTTACTGTCATCCGTTTTAAAAGCAGGGCCTTTCGCCCGAAGCGCCCGTTGTTACAAGTTTTCCGTGGAATACTCCTTGTTATTGGAACCGCATCGTTTGTTTATGGCGTAAGAGAGATAGATTATGCCAATGCAATTGCGATCCTTTACGTTTACCCATTTCTGATGATGATGCTGGCGCCGATACTACTTGGTGAAAAAGGTAATATTTATGCTTGTATTGGGGTGCTTGGTGGATTTTTTGGCGTTTTATGTGTTATGCGTCCAGACATTGGCAAGCTTGATTACAATGCATTCTTCATTTTACTGGCAGGCCTAATGGTCGCCATGTAAATGCTGATAAACAGGCTGCTTGGTGGCGATATCGACCCATTTGTAATTTCGATGTGGGGCGGCATGGTCGCATCCTTTGCTCTGCTGCCCCTCTTACCATTTGTCTGGGTAACACTTACACCTCACCAATTAGGTATTGCTGGACACATGGCTTGCATGACCGCCCTTAGCCAAACTATGATGGTTGCGGCGTTGTTCAGGGCGCCAGTGAGCCTTATGGCTCCTTTTGCATATACAAAGATAATATTTGCCATAATTATAGGGTTTTTAATATTTGGATCATTGCCAGACATCACGGCAGCCTTAGGAATGATCTTAATTATAGGTAGCGGAATTTTTGTAGAACGCATTCGAAGCCAGCAATTAAGTCACAAGGAAACCCTGTAGATTTGATTTTCAAGACGGCGGGCATTAACGTCTGCAAATTGTTATCGTTGGCTAAACAAATCAAGGAATTGGCCAGATACTTGAAAGGAATAGCATTTTACATGACAACGAAAAGGTGGCACCCATCCTCCCCTCTGTACCCAGATTAAGGTACAAAAGAAAATGACAGTCTATTTGATCCGGCATGGCCAATCTGAATTTAATGCAGCTCATAGTGAAGGTGAACCAGACCCGATGATTTTTGATGCACCTTTGACTAAAAAGGGTCGCATACAAGCTGAACAAGTAACAGCGCAGTCATGGAGCTTGAAATTCGAAAGGTCATAACGTCCCCCCTAACTCGAGCCATTCAAACAGCGGTTACATTAGAGATTTAGTAGGGGTTTCAATGAAGAACCGCAAAGTTCGCAAATATGAAAATAGCCACTAATAAACTACACTTTTCACCAATATTTTATAAAAAAATTTGTTTCGTTTTATCGTTTAGAAGCCTACAGAATACCAAAACCCAAGGGCAGGTGGTGGCGGACGTTTTATCGCCGGCAGACGGCCGCTCAGGACGCCGAGTATCAGACCAAAGACAACTTTATTATTGCGGCTAAGCGCTATCTGAAGATGGGGTGATTGGGTAAGAATAAATATCAACAACGGTCTGGGGTTGATGCTTGTGCTTGGGATGCACGTTTCAATAAAAATTTAATGTCGGCCATGGCTACTGCAGGCCAAGGGCATTCCCGCTACAGTCAAACAGCCGACGACACCACTTAGACCGGCACTTCACTTTCTGAAATATCCACCACTGCTTCTACCAAAACGGGTCCCTTCAGGCCATCGTAAGCGAGGGGTATGTTTTGCCCCCACCAGGCCACGGCCGTCCTGTCTTGCCCGGATGACCTCCGCAAGACCCGTAGAGGTTGGTAAACGCTTCCAGATAACCTTTTAGATCGCCTGATAGCTTCCAAGACTGCAGCCGCGCATCCTCTAAAACATCCGCAACACCACGCTTGATCAACTGCCCTCTACCGCTGATGGGCACGTAGATCAGTTCATTTGGTGGCTCTTGGAACTGTTGATCAAATCCGGTTTACCCAACTACTCGCAAGCGTACACCAGTCGAGTTTCCGAGCGTCACTTTACGAGACCATAGGGGCTCACCTACGCCGCCTTCATAGCGCATTATGGCATGGGCATTGTTGTCTAGGGCGCGACCGTCAACAAAAGTTGCCAGATCAGCACTCAAGTTCTCCAATTTAAGGCTGGTGACAAAACCGGCCAATTGAGAGGGATGCGTGCCAATATCTCCGAGGGAACCGCTCTAGCCATTCTTGGTCGGGTCAGTGCGCCATGTGCCTGAGCGTGGCCCTCGACTTTGATAGCAGTAGACATCCGCTCTAAGCAGGTATTTCACCTGAACGGTCTGGATATTACTGATTTCTCCGGCAACAACGCGCACGCAAGCTTCGCGGACCATCAGATACGCAGATAAAATAGGTCACTCCGACAAACCGTCCAGATTTGCTTGCCAGCTTTTCCAACGCTGCCACGTCCGCAAGTATCACCATCAGTGGCTTTCGCAAATCACGTCAAACCCAGCTTCGATCAGTGCTTTCAGAATCAGGTAGCGGATGAAATTAGGTGTAAAGAGTTGCGGCGACATCACTCCGAACAAACGCACCTTACGCCAATACCAGTTTTTGATCGCCCGCTTCTTTTGCGTCTTCCGGATCATGCGTAACCAGCAATGCCGGTATATTGTGACGCCGAATGTGCTCAAAAGCAAAGCTGCGCATCTCACCTCTAAGCGCAAGATCAAGTTTCGAGAACGGTTCGTCCAGCAACAGTGCCGCCGGTTCCGCAAGCAGTGTACGCATCAGCGCGGCGCGTGCCCGCTGTCCTCCTGAAAGACTTGCTGGATCGCGCAGGTAAAACCCGTCCAGACCGGCTTGTTTCAGCGCCACTTCGACCGCCGCATGCCGCCGTGCCCGGCCCACCAATGTGCGTGTCAATCCAAAAGCCAGATTGTCACCGACCGACAGATGCGGAAACAAACCACCGTCTTGAAACATCAGCCCAATTCTTCGCGCCTCAGGTGATAGTGAGCGCAAATCTATTCCGTTCAATGTGATGTGCCCTTCAAGCTGGAAAGTAGAGGACAAATGGCCTGCAATAGCATCGAGTAGGGTCGATTTACCAACGCCGCTCGGCCCCATGACAGTTGCAATTTCGCCACGTTCAACACAAATGCACAGCGGCCCAAATAGCGTCGACGAATTCGCCCAGCGCACAGACACATTTTTCAAATCAAGGCTCATTGGCCAGCCCCTTTTAATGCGGCGCGGTTGCGAAAGACAAACGCAGGCACCATAAATGCAACGGCATACGCTGCAAACGATAAGATTGCCTGTAAGCTAGCATAAACCCCGGTGATCCGCCGGTCTGCGCCCGAAGAGAGCGTCACCGCCTCTGTCGTCAACGTGGAAATTCGGCCTGCCCCCATGAACAACGTCGGAAGGTATTGCGCAACAGACACCGCAGTTCCAATCGCTGCTGCTATCAAGATCGGTGATAATAGTAATGGGATCTTAACCGTTAACAACTGCCGCACTGGCCCTGCGCCCAGCGAGGCCGCGGCCCGTATCAGCCGCGGGTCCAGTGCCCGCCACGGGTCTGACAGAACAATCATGACATAGGGAAAGACAAATAAGACCTGCGCCCAGATAACCGCACCGATCCCACCGCTGATCCCGAGGCGCAAAAACAGCATGTTTAACCCGTATAGGAAAGCAATCTGTGGCAGCAAAAGTGGAAGGTAGATCAGCACCTCCCCCCAACCTGCGCACCCTCGACCCTTACGATCCTCACCCTCGAGCCAGAGGATTGCAAGAGCAAGCGAGACAAACACGCTTGCGCCTGCGATGAAAAGCGTGTTGCCCAACGCGGGACCCAAGACCCCAGCCGCATTTCGCCAAGGCTGAAAAGACCACGTTTCCGGCAACATGGAAGGCCAGGGCCAGCGCCACGCCAAGGACCAAAAAACCAACGAAACCATCGCAAGCGTCCCAATCACAAACAAAGCGATGACGCACAGACTGGCAATCCGCAAAAGCGGCTTAACTGCGCTGCTGCGGCCCCCGGCTCTAATCCACCACAAGCCAGTATAACGTACCAACCGCTCGGCCACGAACAGCGTCGCCGAAGCCACGCCCATCAAGAACGCCAGCATCAGGGCTCCGGCTGATGCTGGCAGGATCATCGCAAGATCAGGGGCCATGAAAAGACGCATCACAAACACCGAAAAAACCGGAGGATTCGAGGGGCCGAGAATAATCCCCATCTCTACCGTCGAGAGCGAATAGGCCAAAACAACCAGAACTGGCAATCGAATCAACGGCCAGACCTGCGGCGCAATGATCTTGACCCACACAACACTGCGCCGGTAGCCAAGGCCGCGCGCTGCCGCCATATGTTGCTGCACCGGGATTTGGCTCAGGGCAGCCAGCATGACCAAAAGTAGAAAAGGAATTTCTTTTATCATCAACCCAAGGATCAACGCGATGCCCCACGGGTCATTGATTAGCGCCAAATCGGGCGGGCGCACCCATCCAACAAGCGGCGCGAGAAGCCGCGCAATCCAACCAGATGGCGCCAGCACAAAGGCAAGGCCAATGGCAACCGCCGTATGAGGTGCCGCTAAAAGCGGGGCCAGCCAACGGGCGGCCGACCTGCCAGTCATGCGCGCATGCGCGGTGGCACAAAAGCAAGTTGCAAGGGTCAGCGACAAAAACGTCGCCGCGAAACCGATCCAGAGCGTCAGCCGTACAGATGTCCAAAAGCCAGGAAGCGCACATAAACTCCGCCAGACTTCGAGACCGGAACCATGTGCCCCAACTACCGGCATCAACCCGAACGCCGCGCGCCCGGTTTGGATCAACCCCGCAGCAATCGGACTAATAATTCCCAACAAAAGCGCCGCCAAGACGACCAAGCGCAGACCTGTGCCAGTTGGCTTCATGTCAACGCGTATACCGCCGCGCCCATTCTTGCGTCAGCCGCGTCATCCAACTGGCATGAGGTTCAAGTAATGTCGGCCCCAAATCTGCGAGCGAGGGCAGCCCGGGGGCAGTTTGAAGGGTGGCAAACGTAGCGCGAGCGTCGGCCTTAAGCTTTGCCGCGGCAAGGACTGAGAACGCGCCCAGCACCTCAATATTTTGCATATGCGCCTGAGTATCAGGCGCCAGCAGGAAGTTCGCAACCACTTGCGCACCTTCGCGGCTGGCCGCGTTATAGGGAATAGCCACAAAGCTCACATTACCGATTGTGCCGCCTTCGGGCACGAACACACGGGCGGTTTCGGGCAGAAGGCCCTGTGCAATGGCCACTGCAGTCGACGCAGGATCGAAAGACATGGCGATATCGATTTCGCCATCATTCAACAGCTGCTGCTGGACAGATTGGTTTTCGGGGAAAGTCTCGCCACCGCGCCAGAGAGTGGGGCGAAGCGCATCATACCATTTCCACAAAGGGCGCGTGGCCGCCACAAAGCTATCCTCTGTGACCGGCTCTTGCAGCACAGCAGTGTCCTGTGTCAGGTCTATGAGCGCCTGTTTGAGAAAAGTTGCCCCCATGAAATTTGATGGGTCAGGATGGGTAAATCGACCGGGATTAATAGTCGCCCACTCCAAAAGAGCGGTCATCGATAACGGCGGCGTATCGATCCGCGCACTGTCGTAATTAAAGACAAATTTTGCCAATCGCCAAGGGCTTTCCATTCCCGCCACTGGCACCGTGAAATCCACCGAATTGGGGGATGCGGGCGACAGATCAAGATATTGCGCGTTCGGCAAACCAGCCACAAAAGGGCCAAATAGCAGACCCTGCTCTTTCATCGCCAAAAAATTAGGCCCGTTAATCCAGATAAGATCGACGGACCCTTCATCGTCTTGTCCGGCGGCTTTCTCCGACAGCACACGTGTCACAGCCTCTGCGGTATCTGTCAGCTTGACCTGCCGCAACGCCACACCGTACCGTTCAAAGGTTTGCTGCCCAACCCAAGCGATGAAGGCATTTGTTTGCGGATCCCCGCCCCAAGCGTTCCAATAGACCGTCTGACCCTTTGCCGCCTCAAGCGTATCTTGCCAGCTATCGGCCAGCACAGGATTGAAAAGAATAGGGTTGGAAAGCACAATTGCGGCAAGCGCAGACATTAGAGAAATTCGCATGTTTTGCTCCTTTGAATGTAGGTTACGTACTGGCAAAGGCTCTGGCAAAACCAGCCCATTGTACGCAATCGTCGTTTTATCTGTTTACTCAAATGCCCGCCATCCATATCGCCATCTAGTCACTGTGGTGACGGCGCAGGCCGCAGAAAAAAGATATGCAAGTGGCGCAAAGGCTTGTGGAAACAAACACATGGCCACAAAAAAACCTATAGTTTCCGCTCCTTCCGTCAGACCGCCAAGATAATAGATGCCTTTGCTCGGATAAGCCTCGGGACGCATTCCACGTTGCCCGGCAATCACCGAAAAAGCCAAAAAAGACGAGCCGGTTCCGACGAAAGCAGCAATCAGAACCGCAGCAGGCAGGGCGTTCGCCACTGGATCGGCCAGTGCAAAGCCCAACGGCACAAGCGCATAGAAAACGAAATCCAGCGCAATGTCCATGAACGCTCCACGGTCGGTGGGGTGCGTCAATTGGGCGACAGCACCATCCAGCCCGTCAAGAATGCGGTTTACCACAATCGCCAACAGTGCCAGCCAGAATTGCCCAAATGCCAGGGCAGGCAGCGCCAGAACGCCGATGCAAAATCCAAAAAGCGTCACTTGATCGGCCACGATCCCCGCCCGCACCAAGGCCCGTGCGGGTAGAGCGAGCCAGCGTCGCAGCAGCGGACTAAGACTTGCGTCGATCATCCCCGTCTCCAACTATGAAACTTCGCAACAATAGATAAAAGTTGACCATTAACATGGGCGCGGCGCCAGGCGCCAGCTGCATATTTATTGGCCTCGGCGAGGGTCGGATAGATATGGATCGTACCAAGGATCTTGTTCAGACCCAGCCCGTGTTTCATGGCCAGCACAAACTCGGCGAGCAGGTCACCCGCCTGTGCCCCCACGATCGTAACACCGAGAATGCGGTCCTTGCCCGGCACTGTTAAAACCTTGACGAACCCTTCCGCTGCGCTGTCTGCGATGGCGCGGTCCAGATCGTCGATCCCATAGCGCGTGACCTCATACGCAATGCCTGTTTCGCGCGCCTCGGCCTCAGACAGGCCAACGCGGCCCACTTCGGGGTCAGTGAATGTCGCCCATGGGATCACGCGGTAATCTGCCTTGAAACGTTTGACCCCCCCAAAAAGTGCGTTAATGGTCGCAAACCAAGCTTGATGACCGGCAGTATGGGTGAACTGATAGGGACCGGCGACATCGCCCGCCGCGAGAATGTTAGGGTATAGCGTTTCGAGATACGCGTTTGTCTCCACCACTCGCCCGATCTCAATACCGAGCTGTTCAAGGCCAAACCCTTTTAAGCGCGGGCTGCGACCGACAGCGACGATCATCTCGTCGAAAGCGATCTTATGCGTTGCGTTTTCATGAACGATCTCAATCCATTTCTCCGCCTCTGTCACGCCACAACGCACCGCCTTATGACCCGTCAACACCCTAATGCCATCGGCCTCGAAGGATGCCTGGACTAGGTCCGAGACCTCTGCATCTTCGCGGATCATGATACGCGAAGCCATTTCGATCAACGTCACGTTTGAGCCGAGCCGCGCGAAGCTTTGCGCCAGTTCAGAGCCAACCGGCCCCCCACCCAAAACTACCAGTCGCCTTGGGGCTTCCTCCCGGTTCTGCAACGTCTCCCAAAGCGTGTCAGACGTCAAATAACCGACCTTGTCGATACCGGGAAGCGGCGGCACGAACGGCTGCGCCCCGGTGGCGATGATGATCGCCCGCGTGGACAACCGTTGCGTTCCTCCGGCTTGCAGAGCGATCTCGACCGTCCAAGGATCGACGATCCTTGCATAGCCTTCAAGCACCTCGACCCCAAGATCAGAATAGCGTTTAACGCTATCATGAGGGGCAATATCGGCAACGACTTGGCGCACACGAGCCATCACCTCAGAAAACACAACTTTTGGCGGCATCGGCTCCAATCCGTACCGGTCCGCATGGCGCATCTGATCAGCTATTTTCGCACTTTTGATTATCGCCTTTGACGGTATGCAGCCATAATTAAGGCAATCACCGCCCATTTTATGCGCCTCAACCAAGGTTACTTTGGCTTTGGTCGCCGCCGCAATATAGGCACAGACCAGACCCGCCGCCCCAGCGCCAATCACGATAAGATTGCGGTCAAAGGCAGTGGGGCGCTTATAGCCTGAATAGATTTTTTGACGTTTGATAAAATTGATGAGTATGCGCGCGCCCCAGGGGAAAAGCCCCAAAAGGGCAAATGACACCACAAGAGGCGCTGAAACAATGCCAGACAAACTGTCGAGTGCGGCCAATTGGGTGCCAGCATTCACATAAACCGCCGTCCCCGCCAGCATGCCAACTTGGCTGACCACAAAAAATGTCCCAGCCCGCATTGATGTGAGCCCCATCAAAAGATTGATGGCAAAAAACGGTAGAATAGGGATCATCCGCAGGGTGAACAGATAGAATGCCCCGTCTTTGGCAAAGCCTTCGTTAATTGAGCCGAAACGGGTGCCCAGCCAGCCACGCACCCAGTCACTCAACAGGTAACGCGCCGCAAGAAAAGCCAGTGTCGCCCCAATGCTAGATGCAAAAGAAACAAGCAAAAATCCCTGCCAGAACCCAAATAGCGCCCCCGCCACCAGCGTCATCCATGTCGCTAATGGAAGAGACAAGGCCGTGACAACGATATAGCCCAAGGCGTAGAGTACGACGAGTAACCATGCGTTCGACTGACGCCATTCGATCAAGTTTGACACATAGACTTGCGTGATGCTCAGATCAATCGGTTGCGCGCGCAACAACAGCACAGAAAGCACCACGACCAGCACCAAACAGATCGCCAGAATTGGTTTTTTCAAGCGTTTTTCCCTAAGCTATCGATATATTCAAAGCTGCGGATTTGCGCCAAATGAACACCTAATCCACGCATTGGTATCGCTTGCGTCACTTAATTTTTCCTTCTTTAAAATTTAGTGTATCATTGACTGATGGATTTAAGACATTCAAAGCACGAAACTGTTACCGGAAAATTCTTTTCGCTGGCCTGTGATTTACTTAGATTTTCATGAGGCGGCCTGTGGGAAAGCTAAGACGCGCAATTATGCTGCTATTTTATTGAAGACTGCGGTGATGTGGTGCATGCAGTGTATTAGCTGGGTGATCAACACCCCCTTAAATCGTCATTACATGTGCCGCCCTATTCATCTGCTTTTTTGCGGTAGCATCATGCTCCAAATTGGCGCCCTATCTTGAGATTAGTCTGGCCAGCGCGGGTGACAAAGGCTGCGACAGCATCATCATAGTTTAGCACCACGATCGGCGCACTATTCGCCAGCCACCGACATCTCCCAGTGTGGAATGAATAATCGAAAACAGTAAAGTTAACAACGTCGAAAAATATGCGTATTTTACTCGACCACACAACGCCATGGCGCAAGACTATGAGCAAAAAGATATCGAACAGCCACGACCGTGGTACTTTGATAAGTAAAGCACCACTTACAAAACGGCTAAACCAGCAATAAATAGCGCATTTTTGAATATAATTTGCATTGTACGTTTTTAGAGGTCGTATTGATTTCACCAGATGTATTCCGTGAAGCGGACAGACCGCTTACGACGTTTCCGCTGTTGCCTGTTATGCTTGAGAGGGGTACCTTCGCAGTTGGAAACAACGACGTCAATTTGCACCAAAGCACCATCTGGAGGTGAAGCGGGTAGCTTTTAAGTCAGCATGCCGATGGCAGAGCTTTTTAGGCCACGGATCAACTCTCTCTCCGAATGCCCCGGAACAGCGCGATCCTCAACCTCGGCGGGACGTTCGCTGATCATGATTTCATCAGAGATAAATAATCTTTTCTTGCCCTTTCACCGCGCCCAAGGCACGCACAAAGCCCATTTGGAACGCAAGCAAGAGACAAGTTTAGGGCGCAACGCACCAAGTTTCTAAAGGAATAAGGCCTCATATATCATCTCAGGGCAGATACGCATCGAGTGATCCTCCAGATAGTCGAGCGGCAGTCAGCGCACAGCACTCAAACCCACCAATGCGCATTGCCCCGTTGCGGCACACCCCACGGATATCGTCGATGCCGCCCAGCTGGTCTTGCGAGCGATGATACACACCCCGAGACCGTTCGAATGGCACCATGCAATCTCCTCACGATGCGCAAATTTGAGGTGATGCTCTGACAATGAGGAACGCTGTCGACCAATAGCCCGGCGGCATGCCTCCAGCCTTTCTAAACCAACTACAGCCAACAGGCGCAAACGCATCAACCTAAACTGTCGTCCTTTCGCTGGAAAATTCTTTTCTGATCAACTTCCAGAACAAAACATGCTATTTTCGCTGGGTTTCTTCCAGTCGACCAAAGGCGCATATCTTGTTTCGAGTGCGTCGGTCTGAAGCCCGTTTGTGAATCGTCAAAGCAATCTCAAATCTGAAACCGTTGCGACCAACGCTTCAACGCCCAATATTGTTCAGATGACTATCAGAAAACCTTGCCCCAAAATAGGGTCAGGGCATCGATGAGTGGTGAAAGCTATTACTAACACCAACCGCCCTAATAGTTGGCCTTGATCCAATCTCTTTTGGTGATCGAAGTTATTCGTTCTGGATCGTCGGCGAAGAAGTTCCACGCTTGGACACATTTTTTGAGGATTTCCTCGTAGGTGTCGAAGACTGAGATAGCGTGTTTGTTTGACCGCAGATAGGCCCAGACGTTTTCCATGGGGTTCAGTTTGGGTGAGTATGGCGGCAGTTTTACGAGCGTAATATTGTCTGGTACTTGCAAGCATTTTGCCCCCTGCCAGCCAGCCCCGTCGACGATGAGCATGGCATGTGCCCCGTGCGCGACAGCTTGTGCGATCTCCTTGAGGTGCAACC
>Ga0206131_10005211_pt1 | contig 13861 bp, 12 predicted proteins | sample Helgoland_Spring_FD_148636 | JGI IMG/M metagenome (GOLD analysis project Ga0206131, IMG submission 148636) | Pelagic subsurface seawater microbial communities from Kabeltonne, Helgoland, North Sea - Helgoland_Spring_Bloom_20160517_1 | ecosystem: Environmental > Aquatic > Marine > Epipelagic ...
ATTCATTGCATCCTTCTGGTAAATAACTTGCATAACCTTGTGAAAGGAACCAGCAGAAACATCCCAGCCTTTATGAGTAAAAGAATAATTTTGATCGGTGTATGCTTTTCCTTTCCTAACATTTACTGACATCCCAATAGAGTGAAGTACAAAATCTAATTTACCGCCTAAAATTTCCATAGACTTACTAATTAAATTTTCTAAATCTTCTAGATTAGTTGCATCAGCTGGAATAATTTCAGAATTGGTTTTATTTGCTAGTTCATTAATTTGACCCATTCTCATTGCAATTGGAGCATTTGTTAAAACAAAACTTCCTCCTTCTGCATGAACTTGTTCAGCTGTTTTCCAAGCTATAGAATTTTCATCTAATGCTCCAAAAATAATTCCTCGTTTTCCTTTTAATAAGTTATGTGCCATGTTTTTATTTTGTTGCTAATTGGTAAATATACGTTTTAATTTAGTAATTCTTTAGCTTGATTAATTGCAGATATGGATTTATTTTTACCACCAATCATCTCTGCAATTTCGTTAATTCTTTCTCTTTCATTTAAAATCGAAATACTAGTTTTAGTGATGTTATTGATATCTTCTTTGTATATTTTAATATGTTGATTTCCTACGGCAGCAATTTGAGGCAAATGAGTAATATTAATCATTTGCATCGTCATACTCATCTCTTTTAGTATCGCAGCCATTTTATAGGCAATTTCTCCTGATATTCCGGTGTCAATTTCATCAAATATTGATGTAGGTAACTGTTTATATTGCGCGACAACAGCCTTCACAGCTAACATTATCCTACTAAGCTCACCACCAGAAACCACTTTTTTTAAAGGCCCAAAATTATGTCCTTTATTGGCTGTAAATAACAATTCTAAAAAATCTGTTCCATTTTGTTTGAATACTTCGCTATTGGATAATTTAAACTCAAAGGAAGCATTGGGCATCCCCAATTCTGATAGAAAATCAGAAAGTTTTTCTTTTAGAGTGGGAATAACATTTGATCTACCAATATGGATTTTTTCAGAAAATTCAACTAATATATTTTTTAGATTTTTTTGTGTGAGTGATAATTTATCAATTTCACTTTCAAGATTATTAGTGACAGAAACTTTTTCCTGTAAACTCTCTTGAATAGCAAGTAATTCATGAATAGTCATAACAGAATGTTTTTGCTGTAATTTATATATCTTTTGAAGCTTGTTATGTATTTCATTTAGCAAAGATGGATCAGACTCTATAGATTCAGAAATACCAACTGTTTCATCTGCGATATCCTCTAATTCAATAATTACACTATTTAATCTTTCGTATAAACCATTAAATTCAGTAGATAAACTTTGTAATTTTAAAAGTGAATTTAGAGCATTTTTAAGTGAGTTTAGTGTTCCGAAATTATCTTCATTAAACACATTGTTTATATTCAATAGAATTTCCTGGATTTCTTCTACATTATTTAGCCTTTTATACTTTTTTTCAATTTCTTGTTGATTTACTTGATGTAAATCTGCATCAACTAATTCATTAAATAAAAAAGTGTTATAGTCTAAATCTTTAGAGGCAGAGTCTTTCTTATAGATTAATTCGGTAATCGTTTCTGAAATCTCATTATACTCATTGAGTTTTTCTAAATAATTTTTTAAAAGAATTTTATTTCCAGCTAAAATATCTAAAATATCCAATTGATATTTTTCTGAAAATAAAGAGGCGGTCTCGTGTTGGCTATGAATATCAACTAAAGAAGTTGATATGGCCTGCAATTGAGATAATGAAACCGGGGAGTCGTTAATAAAAGCTCTTGATTTACTTGATGGTAATAATTCTCTTCGAATTATCGTGTGAGGGTCAAAATCTAAATCATGATCTTTAAATAAATCCATAAATAATTTATCCTCTAAAAAAAAATCAGCTTCAATAACACATTTATGGGAATTGTCTCTAACAGAATTTAAATCCGCTCTTTTACCTAAAATTAGTTCTAATGCTCCAAGCAATATTGATTTACCTGCTCCAGTTTCACCTGAAATAGATGTCAAACCGGACTTAAAATTAATTGTAATATCCTCAATTAAAGCAAAGTTTTTTATAAATAACTTGGTAATCAATATGGTAATTTTTGAAAAATGTTGATAAGTCTAAAATAATATAAAATAAAATATCAAAAAAATTAATATCGTATCTTAGACCAACTACTTCTCTTAGTTGGTGCTATTCGGTTTAAGTTATTTATTAATGAGGTAACATTTATGGCCGGTCCGTCAGAAAATATACGTTGTATTTCATCAGATTTAGCATCAAAAAAAGTCCTTAACAAATAAGAATTCGGTCTTCTGTCATTAATCCCTTTAAGGGTGTTAATGGCTGCTGAAATGGTTGTTTTAGCAATTTTTGGTGAATTATGCATTTTGTCCATCCCTAATCGATGGTAGTTATACATAACTGTATGAAATTCTTTATATACTTGTGATAGTAAAGCATCATTAAAAGAATAACGTGATTGTTTACCATCTGTAGACTTCCAGCCTTTAGACCCTCCAGTTGCGGCAGTATTTACAATTTGTTTTGCAGTCGAAAAATAAGACTCTCCTCCATCAATTTCAAAGGTATCAGAATCTAAACCAATTATGGTATAGACATGGAATGCAATAACAGAAACTAAATTTGAGTCAAAACTATTTACGTTGAATACCAATGGTTGGAATTCTATATATGAAAAATTAAATTGTTTATCGTTATAATTATATATAGGACTCGAATAAGTAGATTGGTATATCGGTCTAGAAGCTTGGATTTGAATTGTCGCATTAAAAATGTTAGAATCAAAAGAATTTATTATAATAGACATGTTACAATCTATCTTTTCTTGATTGTTATAATTTTTATCAGTCCAAATAGTTGTGTTAATAAATTCAGTAAGCTGAGTTTCTAAAGTTCTAAATATTTGATTATTTGGCTGCCCTGTTTGCTCTGCATTGATAGAAATCGTACAATTTAATTCTTGAGCGTTTATAAATTGAGATGTTATAAAGATGAATAATAAAACTATTTTTTTACACATGAATTTCTCTTATAATATATTTTAAAATATCGAAAGCGACTTCCTTTTTAGATTTAACCTCATAAGGAATAATTTTATTGTCTTTAGATATTAAAGTTATTTTGTTGGTGTTAATTTTAAAACCGGCACCTTGATCATTAAGCGAATTTAATACAATTAAATCTAAATTCTTTTTTTTGAGTTTTGTTTTTGCATTTTCTAATTCGTTTTGGGTTTCCAAAGCAAAACCAACTAGAAATTGACGCTTTTTTATTTTACTTAAAGATGTTAATATATCTTTCGTTTTTGTCAATTCAAGAGTTAAACAATCCTTACCTTTTTTTATCTTTTGACTTGCTACGGTTTTTGGCGTAAAATCAGCAACTGCTGCACTTAAAATCGCAATGTCACAATTATTAAAAAATTCGTGTGACGCTTTGTACATTTCTTCAGCAGTACTTACGTCAATCACTTGGATCGCTTCGTTATTAGTTTTTATACTAACAGGCCCAGAAATTAATTTTACTTGAGCACCAAGACTAGCTGCTGCCTCTGCTAAAGCATAACCCATTTTACCACTAGAATGATTTCCTATAAACCGAACAGGATCTATTGACTCATAGGTTGGACCAGCAGTAATCAAAATACATTTATTTTTTAATGGAAGTTGATCTAATATATTTTTTTCAACAAAAGAAACAATATTTTGAGGTTCAGCCATTCTACCCATTCCAGAAAGACCACTAGCTAGTTCACCAACCTCAGCAGGAATTTGAAAATTTCCAAAATCATTAAGTTTTTTAAAGGTGTCTTTGGTAGAAGGGTGTTTATACATGTCCAAATCCATGGCTGGAGCGTAATAAACAGGACATTTTGCAGAGAGATAAACGGCTAATAACAAATTATCACAAGTTCCACTTACCATTTTTGACATTGTGTTTGCAGTGGCTGGTGCTATGATAAATAGATCTCCCCATTGTGCAATGTCTACGTGGTTATTCCATTGAGCATTATCATCATCTTCGTTGGTAAATGAAGAATATACTTCGTTTTTCGAAAGCGTTGAAAGCGTTAGTGGTGTAACAAATTCTTTGGAAGATGGAGTCATTACCACTTTGACATTAGCTCCTTTTTTTATAAGTAATCTGGTAAGAAATGCAGATTTGTAAGCAGCTATACCGGCAGTAACTCCAAGTATGATATTTTTACCGCTTAAAACTGACATTTTTTAATTTTCTAATTCTTCGTCCTTGGTATTTCTGTGATAAATTTTACTCTCTAGCCACTCTTGAACAGCTATTGCGTGGGGCTTTGGTAATTTCTCGTAAAATTTAGAAACTTCAATTTGTTCTTTATTTTCAAAGATTTCTTCTAAACTATCGTTGTAAGTAGCAAACTCATCTAATTTTTCAAGTAACTCTTTTTTAATATCACCATTTATCTGAACTGCTCTTTTAGAAATTATAGATATCGCCTCATATATATTGTTGGTAGGTGCATCTACTAAATTCTTGTCGATGGTAGTAGTATTTGATGGTGCTTCTGTATTTTTTAAATCTCTCATATCGTAATTGTTAGCTAGAAACTTTAATTGTTTCTATTTTTTTATCTATATCTTTTTTTATTTCTTTTGCTTTTTCAGCCAGTTCACTCTGTCCGTAATATTTCATAAAATCATTGAAGTATTCAATAGCTATTTGCAAGCGGTCTTCTACTTTTTTTGGAACACTTTGTAATGCCAATTCATACTGAGCTTGAAACCTTCCAAAATAAGCGTCTTCTCTAAAAATTGAACCTGGATGGTCACTAATAAAATTTTCAAAAGCAGTTATTGAATTTTTATAGCTGTTTAAAGCCAATCCTGTTTTTAAATATTGCTTTGCTACTTCAATATCTTTTTTCTGAAGCTTATAAGTAAGCTCCTTAACTTTTTTATTTGCTTCTTTTCTATATTCTGAATTTGGATAGGTATCTATAAATGCCTGAAGTTTTTCCAATCCTGTATACGTGTCTTTCTGATCTAAAGAATAGACAGGAGATAATTCATAATAACTAGATGCTGAGTAATAGGCGGCAGTTTCTACACTATCACTTTTTGGATAAGATGCGGCAAATCGCTCAAACTGATAACCTGACAAATAATAATCTTCCAGTTTGTAGTAAGTGTCTGCGTACATAAACATTAATTTTTCTGCTTGTGGTTTTCCTCTGTAAACAGGTACAATCTGCTCCATTAATTTTAAAGCTTTTTTGTATTTACCTTTTTTGTACAAGTTTTCAGACATAGTATATTTCAAACCAGAATCTGGGTTTTTTAACATCTTCTGATATTCACTGCATGAAGAAAAGAGAAGAACTAAAAATATAAATCTTAAACTGTTTATCATAGTTTTAAAAAACATCGTGCAAAAGTAATCAAAATTAAAATAGTATAAAACTTATTGATGCACTAAAGTTCTTAGGCAGTAATTGATTTTATAGAGATTTAAAATAGTTAACTGTTAATTTTTAAGTTTGAAACAAAGGATTCAATTTTTTCTCTTAACTGACTGGTAACAGAAACCAATGGAAGCCTTACAAATTCTTCGCAAAGCCCTATTTTTTTATATACTGACTTTATCCCAGCTGGATTACCCTCTTCAAAGATATAATCGATAATTGGTGACAGTTGATAATGAATTTTATATGCTTTATCAACTTCTTTTTTTAATCCAAAATTTACCATCTGTGAAAATTGATAGGGATACCCTTGTCCAATTACCGATATAACGCCGGATCCGCCTGCTAAAATCATTGGTAAAGTAATCATGTCGTCACCAGATATAACCAAAAATTCTTTTGGACAGATTTTTATTAATTTCATAGCTTGGACTAAATCTCCGGCAGCTTCTTTTATAGCAACAATATTTGTAAAATTTCTCGCTAATTTATTTACTGTTTCTGGAGCAATATTTGAAGATGTTCTTCCAGGCACATTATAAATGATTAAAGGTTTACTTGAAATTTTTGAAATTGCTGAAAAATGCTGAAAAATTCCTTCTTGAGTAGGTTTGTTGTAAAATGGTGATACAGAGAGTATTGCGCTAAAGCTTGTTAAATCGGTATTATTTATCTCGTTCATGACGGCATTCGTATCATTTCCTCCTATTCCTAATACCAGAGGCAACCTCTCATTATTAACACTTACGACTGTTTTTATAACCACTTCTTTTTCCTGTTTTGTGAGAGTTGCACTTTCAGCAGTAGTCCCTAGAACAACTAAATAGTCGATTCCGTTATCAATGTTATAATTTACAATTTTTTTTAGAGCATTGATATCTATAGATAAGTCCTCTTTAAATGGAGTGACTAACGCAACCCCTGTACCTATTAATTCTTTCATTATTATTATTTTTTAAAAGTATTAATTGATTTTATTTAATACTTTGAAGTATTTCAACAATTCGCTTTTAACATCTAGATTTTTTTGAGGGTCAACATTAATTATTAAATCAAATAATCGATTGTCAACACCTTTAAAACCGACTTTAAATTTCGCTTTACTTTTAGAAGTCATCAAGTTTAAATAATTATTTTTAGCATTATAATAACTTACCAATACATCCAAATTTATGTTTAAAAAATCTAAAGCATTGTTGTTATTAATTTCACCTCTCCAATTAAAATGATTACTGAATATTTTATTCTGAATGAGAGTTGGTGTTTTTGTTTTAGTATCTAAAAAAGAAAATATTTTTATATCTTTTTGTTGTACTCCTAAAGCGTTTGATATATCAAAAAAAAATTCAAAATCAATATGATCCTCCTCATTTACTAAAAAACCAATCGTTGTTAGAGAATCATTAATGCCTAACATAGTTCTTTTTTTCAGGTTTTTCGTTATATTCTTTGTTAAAAATATTTTTTGAATTCTTTTAAACATTAGCTAATAAATTACAGACACGAAAATACATCTTTTTAAAATTTGTAATTGTTAATTCAAGAAATCATTGATAAAAATTCATCTTCAGAGAGAATAGTTATTCCAAGATTTTCCGCTTTAACTCTTTTACTTGGTCCCATTTTATCTCCAGCTACAACATAGTTGGTTTTTTTTGATATTGAACTTCCTACTCGCCCCCCATTTTTCTCAATTAATAGCTTTAATTGATTTCTTGTTACTTTCATAAAAACACCAGAAACTACAAACACATTAGATTCTAATATATCCGTTTGTCCTGTCAATTCAGTTTCAGAAATCTTCAATTGTATTCCAGCTTGTCTTAATTGCCTAATTATCTCAATATTTTTTTCTGAAGAAAAGAAAGAAACAACACTTTGTGCAATGACCTCGCCAATTTCATCAACATTGACTAATTCCGCTTCAGAAGCAATAGCTAGAGCCTCAATGTCTTTATAATGTTTCGCTAGTTTTTTTGCAACTGTTTCCCCAACATATCGTATACCTAAAGCGAACAAAACTCTTTCAAAAACTATTTTTTTTGATGCTTCTACCCCAGCAATTAAATTAAAAGCACTTTTTTCAGCCATTCGGTCTAGTGGTAAAATTTGATCAATAGTAAGATCATACAAATCTGCATAATTATTAATTAAACCATTATTAACCAATAATGTCACGGTCTCGGAACCTAAACCATCAATATTCATCGCTTTCCTTGAAATAAAATGTTGGATTCTACCCCCTATTTGAGGAGGACAATGCTCACTATTAGGGCAGAAATGTTTTGCATCACCTTCATTTCTAATTAAGCTAGAATTACATTCAGGACAATTAGTTATATAATTGGTTTTCAATGAAGCTAAAGATCTATTTTCAATGGAAATATCCACAATTTTAGGTATAATTTCCCCACCTTTTTCAACAAAAACAACATCTCCCAGTCTAATATCTAATTTTTCAATCTGGTCGGCATTGTGTAAAGAGGCTCTTTTTACAATCGTTCCTGCAAGTTCTACAGGCTTTAAATTAGCTACAGGCGTAATAGCACCAGTTCGTCCAACTTGATACGTGATATCATTTAAAATAGTTGAAACTCGCTCTGCTTTAAATTTGTAGGCTATTGCCCACCGTGGAGACTTGGACGTATGCCCTAATTCTTCTTGTTGAAATAAACTATTTACTTTGATTACAACACCATCAATTTCATAAGGAAGATTATGTCGATGTTGATCCCAGTATTCAACAAACTTTATAACCTCTGGAATAGTAGTTACAAGCTTTGAAATTGTCGGTACTTTAAAACCTAATTTTCTTGCTAAATCAAGACTTTGATATTGTGTTTGTATAGGCAGCTTGTCACCAACCATATGATAAAGCAAACAATCGAGGGGCCTTTTTGCAACTTCACTGCTATCTTGTAATTTCAAACTTCCCGATGCTGTATTTCGGGGGTTTCTATAGGGCTCCTCACCTTCCAATATACGTTGTTTATTCATGTTATTAAAACCTTCAAATGGAAGTACTATTTCTCCTCTAATATCGAATCGGTAAGGAAAATCACCTTTTAATTTTAATGGAACGGAATTAATTGTTTTTATGTTTAAAGTCACATCGTCTCCCTGAGTCCCATCTCCTCTTGTAACAGCACGCAATAAAACTCCGTTTTCGTAAGTAAGACTAATAGAAGCGCCATCATATTTTAGCTCACAAACATATTCTACAGCTCCGTCAATAATTTTTCTGTTTCGTTTTTCCCAATCCTCAAGATCACTTTTTGAATAGGAGTTCGATAACGAATACATTTTAAAATCGTGTTTTATAGTTTTAAAATTTTTTGTAATTCCACCTCCAACTCTTAATGTTGGCGAATTTGCGTCATAAAACTCCGGATGTGCTTCTTCTAAATCCTGAAGTTGTTTTAGTTTAATATCAAAATCAAAATCAGAAATGGTAGGTTCATCTAACACGTAGTAGTTATGATTATGTATTCTTAATTCGTCCCTTAACAGATTAATTTGATCTTTTAAATTCATCTAACAAATATAAAATTCAAAATCAAAACAATCAATTTTAGAAAAACTGTTTATAAACAAAAAAGACGATCTTATTAAGACCGTTTTATGGAACAAAAATCTACCTTACAATCAAGAATTGCTTTAGCTAATACAATAAACTCTTTAAACTCTTTTTTTGTTGAGCCACTGTGGTTTTTTTGGATCTTTAAAATTTTTCATTTTTTCCAAAAGAGAATCGATTTTATCGTCAACAATTAACAATTGTAAGTTATCAATTGCTAAAAAACCTTTCTTAACCATTTTCTCCATCATTAATATTAAATCATCATAGTAATGATTTATATTGAGTAGACCTATTGGCTTGGAATGAAGCCCCAACTGCAACCATGTTAAAATCTCAAATAACTCCTCAAAAGTTCCCATACCGCCTGGCAGGGTAATAAAACCATCGCTTTTAATTTGCATTTGCATTTTACGATCATGCATGCTGTCCGTAGTAATAAGTTCGCTTAAGCCCAAGTGTACTACCTCTTTAAGTTTAAGAAATTCTGGTATTATTCCAATTACATTTCCTTGTTTTGACAATGCTGCTTTAGCTACTAAGCCCATAATACCAATTTTTGCAGCTCCATAAATTAAGGTAATGTCATGTTCAGCCAGTGAATGGCCTAATTCAGTAGCCGCATCAATAATCTTTTGATCGTTTCCCTCTTTGCTTCCACAAAAAACACAAATACTATCTAATTTTCTCATGTTACCAACATTTTATCATTCGATTTTTTCCAAACATATCTTTTTTCAAATCAACATGTTTAAAACCTGCTTCATTTAACATTTTTTCTATCTCTACACCAAGATATTCATTTATTTCTAAATAAAGAGTCCCATTTTGTCTTAAATACTGTTTACTTAATTGAGATATTTTTCTGTAAAACAATAATGGATCATCATCTTCAACAAACAAAGCAATGTCAGGTTCATGGTCAACAACATTTAATTGCATTAACTTTTTTTCTTGCATCCTAACATAGGGCGGGTTAGAAACAATAATATCAAATTTTGATTGCCATTTATGATGAAGATCTGAGTTATCTTCAAAATTAAGCACATCAACTCTACTAAATTCTATATTTACATTATTTATCAATGTATTTTTTTTTGCCACTTCTATTGCTTTATTTGAAATATCTATTGCTGAGACAACAGCGTTATTTATTTTTTTAGCTAAGCATATTGCGATACAGCCACTCCCAGTACCGATATCTAGAATAGTAGCTTCATTTTTATCTATATCTTCAATTATCCAAGAAACTAGTTCTTCTGTTTCAGGTCTAGGAATTAAGACCTGTTTATTTACTGTAATAGGCATTCCAAAAAATTCAGTTTCTCCAAGTATGTACTGTATGGGTTCGTGATTTCTTAAACGAAAAATAGCCTCGTCAAATTTTATTTTTTCTTTCTTTAAAATTTCTTTTTTGGGATGAAGTGCAGAATCTAACCTGGATAAACCTAAATATTTTTTTGAAAGTATAATAAAGAATGACTGTATTTCTTCTGAAGAATATAGGTTTTTTAATGATAAAAAAAAATCGATTTTTAAATCTTGTATATTCAATTTATTAGTTCTTTATTATTTTTTTTATTGCAACCTCTCCAAGTTCATTCTTTATTTTTATTAAATAGATTCCTTTATTTAAAGATGAAACATTAATTTTATTCACGTTGTCAACTGAAATTAATAATTGCGCAAACTGGCTATATATACTAATATTTGTAATTATGTTTTCATTATGTATAATTAATTCTTCAGATGTGGGATTTGGGTATATATAAAAGTCGATTTGATTATTTTGATTTAAATCTAAAATCAAAGAGTTTTCATACCACTCCAGTTTATTTGATGATGATATTATATCAAGGTCACCATCATTATCAATATCTTTTATGTCTATTGATGTTGCATGTATGGCATTTTGCGTTATTATTTGTTGATCACTAAAACTTCCTAGACCATCTTGATTTTCATACCAAGCTATTTTATTATCCAAAAAAGAGGCTGAAACTAAATCCAAGTCCCCATCATTATCCAAATCTCCTGTCTTTAACCCCCTAGGTGATTCAGTATCTGTAGTTATTAATTGGTAACTATCAAATAAATCAGTATCATCTATGTGCTTATACCAAGCTATTTTATTTTCGTATAAAGAAGCCGAAATCAAATCTTTGTGACCATCGCCGTCCAAATCACTTACATGTAATTTTGTAATATCAATTACTCCCTCTGTAATTTCTTGCTGAAGTGTAAAAGTCCCCAAACCGTCAGTATTTTTATAATATAAAATTCTATTCTCAAATAAATCTGAATATAAAATATCTAAATCACCATCATTATCAATATCAGCAGCACAAATTGATTCTGAATTCCAAGTAAATTCTTGAATGACTTGTCTCTCGCCGTAGCCTAGACCATTAAAATTCTTATGCCAAGATAAAAAATAATAATTTTCTGACTCAGATTCTGTAATTATATCCTCTAAACCGTCACCATCAACATCTGCAACCAATAAATAGGTATATTTTGTTTCACCAAAACCTCCAAAAATAGTATTACTAGGCCCAAAGTCGCCTAAACCACTTAGGTTTTTATGCCAGATAATTTCACCCCAAAAAGTCCCAGAGGATATCATATCCTTATAACCATCTCCATCAACATCTGTATAATAGGTCGCATTCGTTGAGTATGCATCATTCACGATATAATTTGGCCCTTCAAAATTAGCCGTACCATTCAAATTTTCAAACCATGATAATTTCGAGCCACTATAAACAATATCAACATCATTATCGTAATCAATATCAGTAGCCAATACAAAGTTTCCACTTGCAAAAGGATTAATAATGATTGGATTATCAAAATTTCCTGAACCATCTTGGTTTTTGAACAATCTAACTTCATCATTAGAACAGGAAGATAAAATATCTATATACCCGTTATTATCTATATCTACTGTGAATAGTGATGTTGATTTAGTATCACTACTGTTAGGAATAACTTTATTCTCACTAAAAAAACCTTGGCCATCTATATTTTCAAACCATGCCATATATCCTGATAAACCTGTTCCGGGAGCAGCAACAATATCCAAATCACCATCATTATTAAAGTCTGCTGTCTGAATAAAAAATACTTCATTATCTAAATCATCGATGTATTGCCCTAAACTAAAATTTCCCAGACCATCTGTATTTTCAAACCAATATAACCGATGAGAACTAGATGCGATGACATCAAAGTCACCATCGCCATCTACATCCTTGGCAATTGCATTAGATTTTGAGTTTATCCATTGACTATTTACAGTATGTGTAATACCAAAATTTCCCAATCCATCTATATTCTCTATCCAATACTGTCCTTGGAGTTGTGATGAATATAGAATATCGTTATCTCCATCATTATCGAAATCTTCTAAATAAACAGATTTTGGAATACCAGCATCATTTGTTAATGCATTTTGTGATCCAAAATTTCCATTCCCGTCCAAATTTTCATACCAGGCAATTTTATTTGTAGCTTGAGAGGCCGATACAATATCTACATCTCCGTCACCATCTATATCTTTTACATCAATTGAATTAGCATAACCAGCATAATTTGTAATGATCTTAACTGAACTAAAGCTACCAAGTCCATTTAAATTTTCAAACCAAAAAATATTATTTTCCAATAAAAAAGCTGCACCTACTAAATCTTGATCTCCATCTCCATCTATATCAGCAACATGTAATGATTTTATGTCATTTATTTCTGTTGAAATTATATTTATTAGCCCTAGCGAATTATATCCATTTATATTTTCAAACCAGCCAAGTTTAATATTACTATTGTCACTAGATGCACTAATAACGTCCATATCTCCATCTCCGTCAATGTCAGCAGAAATAACTGATTGTGGATGATTTATCCAGTTAGAATCACCTACAATCAAATGTTCTTGAAAATTTATTTGTGAAAACATATTTAAATTTGATAAAAGGAGTAAAAACAATAAAAAACAATTTTTCATAAAGTTTAAATTTAAATACAATAATATTACGCAATGAATTTATGAATAAATCAATAATTTTCTTGACAAACATATAAAAAAAAACATTTAAATAACGTTTAGATACTAATTTTATTAGCTGAAAAAACTTTATCTATAGTTAAATTGTTTTTTTGAATATTTATATTTCTTTTAACATATAAACAGGACAGGAATAATGACCAGTATTTCCCATTGGAGCATCTAAATACTCAAATCCATTTTTTAAATATAATATTTGAGCAACTTTCATATAGGTCATAGTTTCTACATAACATTTTTCAAATAAAAAATCTTTTGCTTTTTCTATGCAAAAATTAATCATTTGAGTTCCTAAACCTAATCCTCTGGCTTCCTCTAAAAAATACATTTTTTGTAATTCGCATATATTTTCTTCACAACTATCCAGTTGTGAGATTCCTCCTCCTCCTATTATTTTTCCTTTTAAATCTATTACAAAATAAATAGCTTTTGGCTTCTGATATGCCTCATATAATGAATCCAATGCAACATCTGCATATGCAGAACCAATTTTTGGAACACCAAGATCAATTAAAACCTTTCGTATTACCTTAGCTATATGTGGATTATCTTTTTTTAAAATAGGACGAATAATAGCAGTGTTCATATAAATTAATCGGTGTATTTTTACACTGTGAATATACACGAAAAATACATGATGCGATGTATCCAATTAGCTAAAAATGGATTGGGAACTACTTATCCTAATCCTCTAGTGGGCAGTGTTGTTGTATACAAGGATAAAATCATAGGAGAAGGT
>Ga0206131_10005212_pt1 | contig 13858 bp, 5 predicted proteins | sample Helgoland_Spring_FD_148636 | JGI IMG/M metagenome (GOLD analysis project Ga0206131, IMG submission 148636) | Pelagic subsurface seawater microbial communities from Kabeltonne, Helgoland, North Sea - Helgoland_Spring_Bloom_20160517_1 | ecosystem: Environmental > Aquatic > Marine > Epipelagic ...
TTTAATAGTCCTAAAATTATTGGATAATCTTCATATAAATCAGTATTAGGATTTTTAATCGTTTTGAAATGATAAACTACATTCATATTATCGACTAGATATAATTTCCCATCTATATATTCCTTTTTAGTAAGAATTTTATCAATTCCAATATTATCAATTACAGTTTTACTCTTTCTCCCCCTTTTCTTCTTTTCTTTCTTAAAACACTCGCCGTTATCACCAATATAACCATTTGGTAGATTTTTAATATGCGACCCACAAAACATAGTATTTCCTTTTCTTTTTCTAGTACATTGAATAAAATTTGATTTTCTTCCCATACATTGTTCATTCGACGGTAAAACCCTCCTATTATTTTTTTTCTTTTTTTTCTGTACAACTTCATTTGCTATTTCATTAAAATGTATTTTATTAGGTAGACATTTTTCAATAATATCTTCCTTATCCAACATTTTTAAATGACAAATTTTATTGATGACTTTTAAACATTCATCATTTAATAATTTACCGACTGAGCAAGATAATTCATCCATAATTATTTTTTAAATCGGTAAATCTATTTTAAATTATTTTATAATCAATTTTATTATTTGATACTTAAAGGAAGAAGTTTAATTTTACTGTTAGAAACCCCGCCAAAACAATGAATTATTTTACTGTTGGACACATTCCACACCTTCATTTTCATCACCCCTTGTTTCCTTGGAATTTAAATTCACTTCCTCTATGTCTATTTTTTCTCCAAAATTTTCAATATTTTTAACTTCTAAATTTCTATTTTCTATTTTTAGATTTGAAACAGGAAGAATTTTTTTTAAATAAGTTTTTCTTTCATTATCTAAAATATCAGGATAAATTATATTAAAATTAATAATTATATCACCATTATTGAATTCATCGATAGGTAAACCTTCATCCCTAACACAATATTCCTGTTCATGATTTATAATTTCATCTGTTTTAAATATTATTTCTCTACCATCTAAATGGGATATTACAAACTCACATCCACATAAAGCCTCGGATAATAATATATTTTTATGAAATATTAAATTATTTCCCTTTCTATTAAATCTATTGTGTTTTACAATATTAATAACTAAAATTAAGTCTCCTTGTTCGTCGCAATCAGGAACGTGGTGTGCTAAATCTGGAATTCTTATTTTTTCTCCTTGATTAATTCCCTTATGAATAGGAAGATTTATTGTCTTATTTTTCATAACTAATTTTTGTCCATTACATTCAGGGCATTTTTCTTTAATGATGTTACCTTTACCTCCGCAATCATAACAATCACTTACGGATTGTTGCATCATACCCGGTCCAATCTGTGTTATTTTCATTATTTTTCCTTTACCATCACACTTTTTACAAATAATTATATCAGATTTACTTTTTGCTCCTGTGCCATTACATGTTAAACATGTTGTTTTTTGTTTTATATCTATTTTTTTATTTACATTATTGTAAATATCTTCTAATTCTATATTTATTTCCTCTACTCTATCTCTCGCTCTAGTTCTTCTTGGAAAACTACCCATTCCACCAAATGGATTTCCTCCGAAAGGACTACCCCCTTCTCCAAAAAAAGAACTAAAAATATCAAATGGATCTCCTCCTCCACCCATACCCTTCAAACCTTCTTCGCCAAACCTATCATAATTTTGTCTTTTTTCTTTATCTTTTAAAACATCATACGCGTGACTTATATTTTTAAATTTATTTTCTTTATCTTTATCTCCGTTACATTTATCAGGATGATATTTCATTGCTAATTTTCTATATGCTTTTTTTATTTCACTATCAGATGCCGTTTTATTAACTCCTAAATAATCGTATAATTTATGATTATCAATATTACCTCCAGAAAACATATTATAATATTGAGAGGATATTTTCTTTAAATAATTTATAATTATCTATTACTTTAAAATTATTTTGTATTAAATCAATTTCTCTAATCATATCTGGTAATATTTTATCCTCTAAAAATATATCAGAAATTTTTTCTGCTTTTTTAAATTTGTTATAGTCATTAATATCTTCGAATTTATCAAAAATATTATATTTTATATCTTCTTCAATTAACCAAAGTAAAATAAACATATTCCTTTTAACCTTTTTTAATGATTTATAATAAATACTTAATAATATTTCCTTTTTTTTATTTAAATCTAAATTTTTTTGAAAAAAATTATGGTATTCATCTATATTAAAATCAAATAATTTATCTATATGACCTAAATATTTATTGAGTTTATGTATAATAATTTTATTAGGTTTAAATACTGTAAATAATCTTAATTTTAATTTCATTAAAATAAAATAAGATGTAGATTCATTAAATAAATTATAAAATTCAAATTTATCATGAAAATAATTATTAAGTAAATGTGGATTGTTTAAAATAATTTGTACAATATAGATTTGAAATTCAGATAAAAAATAAATTAAATTTATATCTTCTATTTTATAAATTTTATCAATTATATTTGAAAAATTAAAAATATCAAAAATTTTTTTTAAATAATCAGAATTAAAATTTTTTACAATAGTATTTATTCCTATATCTATTCTTGATATAGGATATTTTATACTAATTTTTTCAATAAATTGATTTTTATTCATATATTCTTTTATTTAATAAATTTAATATTTCTTTAAAATGTTTGGAATATAAATTATTTTTTTTTAGTAAATTAATACATTTATTCAAATGGAAATTATAGATTTCTAAAGTTCTTTTTTTCCCCAAAATTAAAAAAAAATTTAAAAATACCTTATCATTCTTATCCTTTTCTGTATCTAAATAATCGTCACTTATTTGAAAAATCAAACCAAAGGAATAAGCAATACTATTCAAGTCATCAATTATTACTTGTTTAAAAATATAATCTTCTTCTATTTGTGATATTAAAATATAACCTAATACAAAACTTATTCGAAATAGTGGAACTGTTTTAAAAGTATTAATTTTAATAATTTTTTTTTCATCTAATGCAAAAGGTAATATATTCAAATCTAAATATTGACCTTCGATTAATTCATTACAACTAGTTGATAAAATATTATTAACATAATCAATTAATAAAATTTCTTGATTATCAATAGATATTTTTTTTTCTAAATTTATAACTTCTTTTAATGATTTTAAATATTTTTCAAGTAAATGAAAAGATAAAATTAATGCTGAATGAACACCATATTTATAATGTATTGATTCTTTTCCTCTCCTAAAGTTATCATTATCCATGCAGGGTAAGTCGTCTAATATTAAACTCATATTATGTAAAATTTCGGGAAATATTGATAAATTGATAATTTTTTTTTCTGAATATTTTTTTTTAAAAAAACAATTAAAAACTAAATAACATATTATAGGTCGAATTCTTTTCCCCCCTTCAAAAATATCTTGAATAATTTTTTTTTCCCCAATAAAATTATTTAAATAAATATTTATTTTTTCTTTATATTCCATATTTTTATTTAAGATTTATAGAAGTTAATATTTTAAATATTAAAAAATGACAGGTGGAAATGGAAATGAAAATACGGAAACTGAAGATGCCATATTTAAAATTCATGATTACCCCATGACTGATGCAAATGATGTTCTGTCGGGGTGGTTCGAAAATTCTTCACCTGCTTTTAAGTCAACAAGTGGAGATAATTTAAATCAACCTTCAATAAGAATCACAGCATCAGATATACCATTAGAAGGTATATTAAGTTATGATAGTAATGAAGCTCCTAACCGCGCTTTTAGTGGTATAGTTGGTAGAGATGATAATGGTATAAAAAGAGTTTATTTTTCAACAGAACCCGGAGAAACTGGTGAAGACGGAGAAGATATAAATATAAATTTAGAATTAGAAAATTTAAATAGTAATGATGATAATACCGATGAATTCATAGGAGAATTTTTTTATAATTTAACTAAAGATAATATTAGAACTGAAGTTCTTTCCGCTGTTGATAATAATAATCCACTAAAGGAAATTCCATATAAATTATTTTCAAGTAATGATTATTTTGATTTAAGTTATAAACAAATTATATTTGAACCAAATAGCGCAGATAAATATAGAATAATGACAAGAAATGGTTTAGTCAATAGTAAAGGAAAAGGTTTATTCGACACATATTTTACTTCTAACAATAATTCTGTTAATACTGATATTACTGTTAATACTTCAGGTACTGATTTTACTTTACCTCAGTTTTACGATAGTCAAATTAAATCTATTTTATTTAATGAAAGAGGTATTTTTACAATAAATACATTTAATCCGGATGGTTCTGACCCCGATACTGGTGATGGTAAAAAAAACAGAGTTTTATTTAATAATGAAACAATAACAAAAGTAAATATAGGGGATTTTTTTGATAGTTCAAATAAAAATATTTCACCATATTTTTATAATTTTGAAAAGGTTGATAATACAAATATAGATGTTCATTACGATAATAATTTTTTGGTTATTCAATTTACAAATTTAAAAAAATTAGCATCAGAATATAAATTTAGTTATGAATTTAGAATAAAGTTATCTTCTCAGAGTGGGACAACCAATAATACATTTACTGATGATTATAAGCAAGGGACTATTATATTTTCTTATTCTAAAATTAAATCAAATGAAGCAAATCCAATTATAGGTATTTATAATGGTGATCCGGATAAAACACAGGATGTGCCTGAAACTGATTATTTAAGATTTATAGAACCTCAATGGGTTGATGATAATGGTTTCGGCGTTCCTGGTTTAAAAATGTCTTTTTCAAGGAGTGGTCAAGAAAAAATATTAATTAATGATAATGATTGGAATAGTTATTATTCAAGAGAATTTAATGGTACACAATATTATATTAGGATTATTGATATAACAGACAACCTATCTAATTTAGAGGATAATAAAATTAAAAGTGATGACGTAATAAAAATTCAAAGTATATATGATAAATCATTTCCAAGAACGAATGATTACTCAGATGAATATAAAATAGATTTAAAAAATGTAATAGTTGAAAATAATATTGATAAATTGAATACAGAATATACAAATATAATAATTTATATTACTTCTTATAATTTATATCATCCTACAGATGAAGATATTAATCCAGATAATATAGCTAGATTATATATAAATCTAAATATTAAAACTATAAATAATATTCAACTATTTATTAATGAAGCTTTAAGTATTTTGAATATTATTATTCCATATTTTGAAAGTAAAACAGATACATTATATACTAATGCTATTGAAACAAGAACAGAGTTAAATTCATTTCTAAATTCATTTCTAAATTCCTTAGAGTATAAAGATACATGGTGGACAGATATTACTGGTTCCCAAGTGGGTTCAGTTAAATATAATTCAAAACTTCATAAGATTTATTTGAGAAAACAAGATATATTTGATATTCCTTCGGGAAAAACTGCGGATGGTTTCAATCACTTAGATACAAAAACAAATAGAACATTTTTGAAAATCATTTTTTCTTTAAATTCAGATATTACAGAAAGTGATGAAGTAGAATTAAATTATGAAGAACCTAATAATAAATATGTTAATTTTAAAAATGGAGATAAAGGAACAGAATTACAAAGAAATGATAAAGATACGGGAAGAAGTTTTGGAGAATTTCATTTTAACCCAATTTCTGCTTTAAAAGAAAAAACAGGGCAATCTTCTTCTTTAACTCTAATTGAAAAAATTGTATTTAAAATTTCTGGTTTAACGGGAGGGAAACAATATAATATTTCTATAAAAGACCACTTTAGTAGAATAGAACCAGAAACAGGAAATATTTTTTTTGATACAAGAGTAGGATATGGTTTTAAAATTACTTTAATAAATGATGACGATATTCTTACCGACAGTGTAACTAATCAAAACTTACAAAGGGGAGGGTTAAGTGGTGAAGAAGCTATAGGTTTTCCCAGTATAACTTATACTCATACCGTACAAAATACAAATTTAAAATTAGAAGTTGAAAATAATAGAAAATTCCCTTATTTTATAGTTAATATTGCGGAAGAGAAAGAAGAAACGAAAAACTTTATATTAAAATTCAATAGAGGTATAAATTTTGCTTTAGAATATGACGTGACTGATCCGAATAATGAAAAAATGAGTTTTTATATTAATGATGATATAGAAGATTTGAAGATAATAAAATTAGTTGAAAATACTGGTATATCTAGTTCATTGAATAATTTAGATCAACAAAGTTTAACATTTCAAATGAATTTCGAGGAGTCAAATACTGTAGATCTTTCTTCAGGATACACTTACGCTCCAAACTCTCCAAACATTTTAAATGCTGATTCAAAAAGTTTTATTGATACATTAAATAAATTTATTAAATTTACTAATAAAAAAATAGTAAATTCCGACAATAGAAAATTTCCTACTTTAAAAATATTGAAATTAAAAGATAACAATTACACAGATGAAAATTATTTTGAGGACACTGAAGAAGTTGGTGATTTAAAAAAGGAAAATCCATTTAAGAATAAGATATATTATCCTTTTTTAATTCCAAAAAGGTATAGAAGTAATATTCTTAGAACTAACTTTAAATCAAAATTAAAATCAGAAAAGGTTACTATTTATAAAAGTGATTTATATTTAGATTATGGGGATGAAAATGTAATAGATAAAGATACTAATTTTTATAATAATATAAAATTTCCTTCTGAATTTGAACTACCTAATGAAAAATTATTCAATTGTGTAGTTTATGAATTTGAAATAAAACCAATAACAAAAACAAATATAACAGATATTCTAACAACATTAAATATAAGTGATACAAGCAAACTTAGTTTTGTATTACAATTAAAAGCACAAATTCCAAGTGAAGATCAAACTTCTAGTAGTTTTGGGGGGAGTTTTTCTAATAGAAATATTGATTTTAATAAATTATTTGATTATGATGAAGAATTTGATATTAGTAATAATAAAAAATTAGAAAATATAAATTTCAATGATGAAGATGATATTTTTGATGAAGATGATATTTTTGATGAAGATTTTTTTAATTTTATAAAAAATAATGTTAATAGAACACAAAAAATAAAAGAAGAAGAAATATCTTGGATATCCAGAAATAATAGTTCAGATAATAAAAATATATATACAGGAAAAGGTGTTTTTTCGGAATATATTTTCATTAAATCAGAAAATAACAAAATAAATATAAATATATTTCCACAAAATAAATTGAATGGAGTAATTTACATTGGTTATAAAGAAAAAAATCATTCTTTGGAAGAAGGAGAAAATGTTTCTTTTGAAATTGAATTAAATAATAATAATAATGAGTTAAATTTTTCACATTTTATATTATCACCCTAAATTTTTATTTAAACGTTTAATTATCAAAAATATATAAATTTTATTTTAATGTCAAAACCCAGTATAATTTGTATCGATGATGGAAATACCGCAAACAATATTTATCAAAAATTCATTAATAATAATAATAATATATTTGAACCAGGTTATTATAAATATTATAATAGAAATGACAATAGTATAAGTAATGTATTTGCAGTTAGATGTGGTCATTATCCTGATTTTTCAAATCCAGAAGAAGCAGCATTTTTACCACAAGATTATGAAATAGATAATGATGAAGCTAAAATTCCTCCTTCTGGGATAATTAGATTTAATTACTTGCGTAAAAGATTTGAATTATCAAAAAAATATAAATATGAATTTGGAGACACTTACTTCCACCCTATTGCCGGAGATTTTAGTGGAAATAGAGGTAAAATTTTTATTAAAAATTTAAATTTAAGTGATAATAATTTTCCTTCAAACTTTATTTTTAATAAAGGTGAAAATAAAAATGAATATGGTAATATTTTCAAAGAAATTAAAAATGAAATAATAGAAACTGAAAATAAAATTTACGATCAAAATAATTTATATAGTAATCCAGTTTTTTTATATACCGGTAATAATTTATTTGATTTAGTTCAACATACAATAACATTTAGTCCCCAAAATAATGAGAGTTATGACATTTTTGTTGAAAAAAATTATACTTGGCCTATATATGATTTTAGTGAACATACAGATATATCATATAATTTAAGATTAAATGGATTTTATAAATTTTTTTTTAAAGAAGGTTTTACTTTTTATGGTAAAAAATATTCTAGTATGATTATTAATAAATTGGGATTTATTTCATTTACAGAAATTATAACAAATTTAGAAGAAATAACATATGAATTTCAATTGAAAAAAAATAGAATAAATTATTTTTCAGGAGATCAAGATTTTACATATTTATCTAAATGTTATATTGGTTTTGGGAAGTCAAAAGAAGTAATTTTAACATTTTTAAATATTTTTCCTGATTCAAAAACAAACCCTATAAATTTTCAAATTATTTTATGGGAAAGTAATTCTTTCAATAAAAATAATTTATTTAATAATACATTTAATAGAATTAATAATTATTCTGATAATTATGAAAAAAATGGCACTATTAAATTTAATTATAATTTTATACTCAATGATAATTTTTTAGACAATTATAATAAAATATTAGTGGGTTTAACAAATAAAATTAATTATTCGAGCAATAATTTTAAACCTTTATATTTTAGCGATTTAATTGAAAAAAAATCTGATTTATTAAATTCAAATGGAGTTCCAAATCTAAAAATTAAATTGTTAATAAAGGATGATAATTTAGTAGATAAAAGTAAAGAAGATTTAGAAAAATTAAATTTCGATAAAAAAAATGTTGCTGAAACGGATGAAATATTTACAACCATAACTGATATTTTATCCGATAATAATAATGAGACGTCTTGGAAAACATATTACAGAAGAAATAATAATAATAAAGATTTTTTCATTAAAATAGGAGAAATAAAAATTAATAATTTAAATTTGTCAAAAGATAGTAAATTTTTTTTAAGTATATCGACTAATAAAGATAGAAAATTTACAATAGAACCTAAATTAGGTATTGTTAATAATTATATAGGAAGTTTAAAGACAAATAATTTAGTTGAATATTATTCAGATGCTACACAGAATATTTCATTAAAATTTTTGAATGATAATGAAGAAATTGATAATTTAAATTTAGTTGAAATTGATAATTTGATAAAAAATAGAAAAATTCCATTTCACAAAGAAGAAATGATTGATTTTTTTAAACCATTATTAGATCAAGATAGAAAATTAGAATTCGTAGATTTATTTCCTACTAATCAAAGTCAATATATATATAATAATATCTTTGATTCTATTTTATATAGAATCCAATTAAATAAATCTATTACTTTTACAATTAAAAATTATAATGAAATAACAACTGAAGAAATTGAAACAAAAAAATTTTATAATGAACTGAATATTAAAAATAGAAATTTTAAAGGTATAACAATTAATGAAGAAAAAGTAGATGACCCAAGATATTATTTAAAGGTTATTTTTAATTCTAAAGCAAGCAAAAATCCAATTAATAATTCTTTCCAGAAATATATTATAATATCAGAAATAGGATTATTTGGTCCTTATCATTTGAAAAAAAATACAACAGGTTTTTTTAAATTGGAATTACAAGATGATAAAACTTATTTGATATCACTTGTTGATTTAATTGAGTCAGAGAGTGTAAATTATGGAACTAAAATAGAAATATTTGACTCTACTCAAAATACATATTTAGTCGGTAATGAAAAATATGATGGCAATTTACCTGAAGTTAAAATAAATTCACAAAATGTAAAAAAAAATGAAGATGAAGAAATATTTATATTTTTAAAAATAAGTTCAAAAATAGATATTTTCTATTATGGTATTTTGTTTCAAGAACAAAATTAATTTTTTCACACTTTCAATTTAAATATTATTTAAAGAAAATTTTAAATTAAATAATAAATCTATTATGAGTATTGATAATAAAAAAATAAATTTAGATTCTAGTAATATTTTTAAGATTAGTGAGACTGTTGAATACATAGCAATATTACATTCAAAAATTAATAATGAGTATGAAAATATAATAAATTTATTATTATACGATAAATTTACCCAAGAAATATTTAATATTGATATTATTGATTATATTGAAATTGAAGAATTAAATTTAGATATAAAAATTTTAAATGATTTCATATATGTATTATATCAAGATAAAGAAAAAATATTTATTTTAAAATATGAAATTGGATTTGAAGAATTAAATTTAGTTGATTTAAGTGAAAATTATGAAGATTTTTATTTAAATAATTTTATTAATATAGATTATTCTTTGTATTTACATGAAAAATATATTTATTTTTTCTACTTGAATTCGGAAAAAAGATTTATTTTATATAAAATAGGAACAAATTTAAATATTGTTACTGAATTTGAAGATGAAAGTTTGTCATTAGAATTATATTTTTATGTTAAAGATAAAACATTTATGTTAATAGATATATTAAATAATTATTATCTTTCAATTGATAAATATGGTAAATATAATAAAATTTCAAATTATAATTTAGATAACATTGTTACTAGTAATAATAATTATGAAAAAAAACATTATGCATATACACAATTATTCTCTAAAGAACTATGTTTAGGGTATTATAAAAATATTATTTTTTTAAGAATGAATAAAGATGATAATAAGGTAAGTATTAATATAGATAATTCAGATGAAAATGAAAACTTAGTATTGGATTTAGATAGAAATTCAACCAACAAGTTAGAATTGTTTGTAGATAATGAAAAAAAAATAAATTTATTCGAAAGTTCTAAAAATATTGATGTTTATAAATTTGAGATTATTAATAATTATTTGATAATTGTATATTCTGATGAAGAATTAGATAAAATTTATAATTTAAAAAATATTTCAATTATTAATTTAGATAACTATAGAAGAGTAGATTATATAAATAAATTTCAAAAATGTTATTTTTTAGAAAAAAATTTATTCTTATGTAATTTTAGAAAATATAATAATAAAAATTCATTAACTATTAAAAAATATAATTTATCAAGCGATGAATTAGAAAAGGAAAATACGTATGATTTTAAAATAAATGAAAATATTGATTTCATATCTAAATGTAATTATAAAATAATGTTTTTAGTAAATAATGGTGAAAGTGATAGAAATATAAATAATAAAAGTAATTTATATTTTTATGATAATGTGGAAATAGAAGATGATTACTCTTATATGTGGTCTTCTAAAGAATTAAAAAAAGCAAATAGAGATTTAAAAGCAAAGTATGACGAAACAAAAAAATATTATACAATTGATAATCTAAAAAGTAATGGAAATGATATTTTAGTATTAGGATTAGGAACATATATAATTGAAGGAATAAGTTTTTTGTATCCTATTTCTTTTGACATTTCAAATAATTCAAATATTAGATTTTCAGGTTTAGGTAGTAATTTATTTATGATTAAACAGAAAATAAATAAATTAAAAGGAGATAAGGAAAGTCTAGCAGAAGATAATATATTTGAATATCCACACTATCCATTTAGAAGAGAAGATAGTAATCAAAATTATATATATTTTTATTATGGAACAGTAAAATTAGTTGTAACAGGGGAATTTGATGAAATACCAGGGTATTATATTTATGATACAGAAAATGATGAAATCTCAACAAATTCTATTATTCCTTTTAAAATTAAGTTTGAATCAACTAGTATTCCCGGATATTCAAATGACAGGCAGTTGGAAATAGATGAATTAAATTCGAGAAAAAATTACATATTTTATCATAATGGAACATCTGATAACGGTGTTAGAGTTAAAGGTTTTGATAAAAAAGGTTTCAGTTTAGAAACAGATAAAAATTTAAAAGAAGAATATCAAGATGAAACATATTTTTCATATGTAGAACCATATTGTGATGATATTACTGATTGCTTATATATCAGAAGTAATGGTATACCTAATTATATTCCATTCACATATAATAATACTACTGGTTTAGAAGAAATGGAAGTCTCTAGTTTTGGCACCGATATAAATGGTTTAGACAGACAAGCATATTCATATGTGAGTAATAGTAGAAGAATATTTGGTTTTCCATTTAAAATTCCATTAAATCCACAACTTACAGATTTAAAAAATATACCAAATGATATTAGATATTCTGAAGAGCAAATAATTCAAAAAGAAAGTTTTTGGTATAGAAGTGATGAAAATTGGGATAAAATTATGGTTAATACAGGATATAGTAATTTTAAAATTGGTAATACAGGTCCAACATCTTTATTACCAATTGGACAGATAGGCGTTGCTGTAAATGGTGTTCCTTTTCATAGTCCTGCTACTATGAAAAATACAATTTTAGAAACTCCTATTACAGCAAATTTATCTATAAAAGACCCTGTAGTAAAAAGAACACTAAAAAAAAATAATGCTCCTCTTGAAGGTATTGTTGATGAAACCAGTAATAGTATATTCGATAATTATGGTGGTTCTGTTGATAAAAACTCTGTATATAATTATAAAAGATATCCAATTAACTTAGAAGCAGATATTGTATTAGGAACTATTGGTTATGATGAAACATCATTAATGCTTGATCCAAATAGCACATCAGAAGAAAAGATAAATTACTATATAAATACACAAAGAAAAAAAATAAATGATATGCTTAAACATGAAGATAGTAATATAATAGTAATTGATATTGAAAATCATGAAAAGACTAAATTTTTAAAAATTAACTTATCAGATACTTCATTAAAAAATATTAGTAAATTAAAATTAATTAGTTCTGAAATAGTAGAACATACTCCTACATATTCAATAAATTCTCCTATAAGTTTTTCTCGCGTTCAAGAAAAATTTTCAGTTTCTTTTGGAGTAACTATTACAGAAAATGATCACATTAAAGATATAATAAATACTGATTATTTAAAAGAATATATAAATTATAACGGAACACAAGGGGAAGGAATAAATCCTCATATATTAATAGAATTAACACCAGAGATATTACATTCTTTCGGATATGATAACAGTGGTACAGGAATAAATAATAAGATTATTTTGAAATTTGGTGTTGAGGGAAGTCAAGTATTTGAATTACATATCTCCGGAAATAATAATGATACTACAAAAATAAATTATTTAAAATATTTAAAATATAACTCTAACCTAGACCCTGAATTCAAACTTTATGAATCAAAATTTACATATGAAGATGATGGAGAATCTAAAACTTATGAATATAATGGAATTTTAGAAACCGATGAAAAAAAAAAAAAATTTTTAGACTTTATGAAAAAAAATAATATCCATTCACCAATTTTAGGATGGTCATTCGATGGTTTTCCAATATATGGTCAAATAGGATATAAAAAAGAAACATTATTTAAAGAAGTTAAATTTTTAGGTAGTTCATATAAGGAAACAAAAAAATATTTACAAAAAACAGAGATAGGAGTTGATAATAAAATTACAGACGTAACAGGTGATTTAGATTTATGTAATGGTATTTTCCTTTCAACGCCTGAATTTCCAGATGGAATTTATCATTATGTATGCACTGTAAATTTAAATGGAAATGAAGTAATTTTTGATGGTAATGAATTAGAATATCAATATCCATATGTTATTGGGGCATATAAAGCACTTCCAGAAGTAAGTAATTTTGCTCTATTACCTTCAGACACTAATTTGTCAAATTCTACAGATAATACAGTATCAAGTTCTTCCTATGGAACATCCACAAGTACAAGTTCAGGCACAACAAATTCTTCTACCGTAGTTTCAGAAACACAAAATTATAGTATTAAATTCAGATCAATAAAAGCAGATACATATAATTATAATAGTAATC
>Ga0206131_10005213_pt1 | contig 13853 bp, 14 predicted proteins | sample Helgoland_Spring_FD_148636 | JGI IMG/M metagenome (GOLD analysis project Ga0206131, IMG submission 148636) | Pelagic subsurface seawater microbial communities from Kabeltonne, Helgoland, North Sea - Helgoland_Spring_Bloom_20160517_1 | ecosystem: Environmental > Aquatic > Marine > Epipelagic ...
CTTACAACTGGTACATTAATTACTCTATATGGAGGAGGTGTTAGTGATTATACATTAACTGGTGTTGATGCTATTACAATAAATAATCAAGATAAAAAGTTAGCTATTCCTAAAACAAGTACTGTAATATGTATAGCAACTGGAACAGATAGTTGGGTCGCATATGTAGATGGAACATACCCAACACCTGCTTAAATTTAATATAATAATTATATAATAATTATATTAATTTATTTATTGACTAGGTACACAGCAGTAATTGCATAAAGATTTACCAGATAAGTCACAGGTATTCTTTTTGGTAAGATGAACGCGTTCGCGATTCATAATAGAAGAAGCATTTTTTTGTAAAAAATCACGGTATTGATTAGATGTAGTTTTTTTGTTAGCTTTAGCAATATATTGATTAAAAACTCCATTATCAACATAATTGGTTACTAAACGTCCGTCACTCATAAGAGCAGGACATCCTTGAGGAAAGTAACGATTATCCATATATAAAAACTTAGATAAAAATTTAAATAGTTTTTATATTATTTATTGATTATTTTGTACATTAAAAATTTCTAAAGCTAATTCTTTCTTTGTTCTAGCTTTACCATTATGCTTTAACTCAATATTTAATTGCGTAGCCATATCTTTTAATTCTTTTAATTTTTTTTGTTTAACCAGATTATCTACATTTATTTCTATTTTAGGTTCTTCATTATCATCAGAAATATGTTGTTCTGCTTTAATTTCTTCTAAATTATTATTAGGCGATGTAATCATATTATCTTCTTCTACTAATTCTGGTGATTCATTATATAATTGTTCCTCTGATATAATATTTTCAATTGAAATAGATGATGTCATATATTCATCATCACCATCATTTATAGCATTAATTACTTGATTTATTACATGTTGGCCAATCTCTACTGTTTCCTTGATAACAATATCGTCTTCATCTATTTCAGATGTTTTTTGAGATGAAACCTCTTCAATATTATCATTAGAGTAAATTTCTACAGCATCTTCTGCTTCAAGCATATTATTTTGATTCATTTGATGTAATTCTTCAGAATCTTCATCTTCAGTTGAAATAGAACAAGAATCATTAGGTAAAATTTCATTTAAATTATCTTTAATAGTCTCTAAAGTATTAGTCTCTAAAGTATTAGTCTCTAAAGTATTAGTCTCTAAAGTATTAGCTATAGAATTTTTAATTTTTGGACTACTAACATGAATATTATTTTCTTCCATATGATTCATCATATTATTCATATTAGATGGTTGTTTAAAATTAATAAATTGTGGTTCAGGATTATGTTGGAGTTGTTTTTGAGGCAGCTCTTCTACATTTTTTTCGACTTTTTCAATTCTTTGGTTTAAACTTTGTAATTCTCTATACATAAAATATATAACAAAGGTTAAAGCAATTAATAATATCAATTTGTAATCAAATAATTTCATATATATATACTAAATATTTAGTTCATCTCTTAAACTCATTTTAATTATTTTATTAGGTATATTAATGATAAAAATTTTAATTATAATTTTATTATTTTACATTTTTTTTAATCATTTAGAAAATGAAACTGAAAAAATAAATACAATTAGTAATAAGTTTAAACATACAAATAAAAAAGCTATTAAAAAATTAGCAGAAGGAATGAAGTTAATTCATGATATTTTTAATAAACATAATATTTTTTATCAAATTGCATATGGTTCACTTTTAGGTAGTATTAGACATCAAAAAATAATTCCATGGGATGATGATGCAGATTTACATATATATTTAAAAGATATTGATAAAATTATGAAATTAAAACGCGAATTTAATAAATATGGATGGACATTAGAAAAGAATTGGAAATTGTTAAAAGTAAAACAATTAGACAAAGATGGTAATGTTTTAGAACAATCATTTATTGATTTATTTATTATTGATATAAATGATAATATTGTTAATAGATGTTTAACTAAAGATATTAATTTTTGCCATCAAATGCCAAAGAATCATATGTGGTGGCATAAATGGTATAATTTTCCAAAAAGTCATATTGGAGGTAGAGAATTGTATAGATTTTACGATAAAGATACAGGATATGATTTTAAAATGTATGGTCCAAAAAATGGGGGGAAAATACTAAAATTTTGGTATGGAAATGATTGTTTAGAAATATGTCAAAGTCCTGTATATGATCATGATACTGGAAAATATATTAAAAGTGAAAAAAAACCATGTATTGAATTAAAAGAATCTTTTGATATATAATGTCAATATAATAATTATTATCTAAAATTATTATAATGATAAGTTATAGCAGTTTAACTAATTCTAAATTACAAATAGTAAAAACATCTATTATAATAGCTATTTCACATCTTATTAGATGTAATTATGGTGAGTTTGTTTGTGGTAATATATATTTTTTAAAAAACTTATTATCTTTATTATTTGGTTTTATATTTTTTAATTTTATTGGACTAAGATTTTTTAATAAAATTTTTGTCAATGATAAAAAAATATACAACGTATTAAAAAATATGTTAATGTATATATGTGTTATTTTTTCAAATTATATAGTTGTTAATACAATTAAACCAAAACAAATTATTAATTTATTAACTATTATGTTTATTTACAATATAATAAGTTGTAATATGATTAAAAATAGAAAAGTCGATACACATAAAAATTTAAGTAATAGTGAGTTATTTTTTAATAGTATAAATATAAATATTTTTATAATATTGTTAGATAATTTTATTTTTGATGTAAATCCTACGTTTTCTAAAATAAAAATCACTAGCTATAGTATTTCAATAATAACATATTTAATTTTTAAAAATTTTATATAATTTTTTTATAATAATATAACGAAATTTAAAAAAGAATTTTATTTAAAATCTAACTTATATCAATAGTTAATATGGCTGGAGGATTATTGCAATTAGCAAGCGAGGGTGTAGAAGATAAATATCTTACTAATAATCCAGAAATAACCTACTTTAGTAAAATATACAGAAGATATACTAATTTTTCTTCAGAAATGAAATATTTATCAACAGAACAATCATTTAGTTTTAATGATACTATTAGCATCACAATAGATAAATTGGGTGATTTAGTAGGTAAATCTTTTATAGAAGTAGAAATACCAAGTTTACATTTATCAGATAGTCTTATAAAAGATACTGATTTTAATATAATAAAAAATAATAAATTAAGTAATTTAAAAAATAATATTGATAAAGCTCAAATTAATTATGATATTTTTAAGAATTTTTTTAAGGGTGAAATAAATTTTTATCGTTTTATTAAACAAATTTTAAAAACAGAAAATATAGATAGGTTTATTTTAAAAACAGAAATAACAGGTTACTTATTTAATATACAAAATACTAGACAAAAATTACTTTTAGCTATAGATAATAGTATAGTAGAAAAAGTAGATCTGTTTACAATGATTAATCAGGAAATTAAAAATAATACACCTCTTGAAACTATAATTAATTTAATTGAAGATGTTGTTTTAAATTTAAATAAATTTGTAAAAAAATATTATTATATTTTAAAAGATTTACAAGATGAATATGATAATATTGCAAAAGGTTTAATTGAGTATTTTTGGGATAGATATTTAGGATTAAATTTATTTGAAAGTTATGAAATAGAAATAGATGGTTTTGTTGTTGAACAATACAATAAAGATACATTATTTATACATCTAAAAAGTTATTATCCGGATCAAATATTAGAATACTTAAATACCATGATAGGTAATATAAAAAAATTAAATGAATTTAATACTAGTAAACCAAAAACTAAAATTTATATTCCATTAATATTTTGGTTTTGTAAAGAATCACCTAATTATTTACCATTAGTTTCTTTAAGATACAGTGATGTAATTTTAAAATTAAAAGTAAATAAATTACAAAATATTTTATTTTTTCAGAATATTGAGGAAAAGTTTAAGTTATTAAAAAATTTAAAAGTGAAAAAAAATATAAATTTAACAGACATTAGTATTGATAATAAAATTTTAAAAATTGATTACAATCAAGAAAGTGATAATTATAATATTATTATGGAACATATAACTAGAAATACTATTAAAAATATTTTTCCAGAAATAAGTGAAATTGATTTAAATAAAATATTTTCTTATTCAACCGACAATAAATCTATAAGTTTAACTGATTTTGGAAGAATACGCCGAGAATTCGCTGATAAAAGCTTATTATATAAATTATTTGGAAAAGAAATATTTTTTGAATACAATGTGATGTACAGTATATTAAAATACTTGAAAGTAAATTTATTAGTTGAATATATTTATTTAGATGAAGTTGAAAGAGAGAAATTTGCTACAAATAAATTAGAATATCTTATAGATGTTTATAAAACTAATATTTTTAATATTGGCAAACAAACATTATTTAACAGTGAATTAGATTTTACTAATCCTACTAAATTAATTTATTTTTATTTTAAACCAGTTGGAACAAATTTTGGTTTACATCAATATGATGTAAAAAATAATAATAATTATTTAGTTGATTTTAATGAAATAACTGATTTTAATATCATTGTAAATGGATTTAATATGTTTTCTAATAATCCATTTAATGATATATATTATAAATATGTATCACCGTATCAATATCTTAATAATGAATTACCTGAAGGGATTCATATGAAAAGTTTCTGTTTATATCCTAACAAATCTCAACCATCTGGTAGTATAAATTTTTCAATATTAAAAGGAAAGTTAGTAAAATTACAATTATCAACAAAATTTATAGAAGATTATTTTGACATAAATAAAAATATTAATCAGGATGATTTATATTTAAATTTTGTAATAAAGAATTATAATATTTTATCTATACATAAAGGTAAATGTAGGATTTTATTTACAAGCTAAAAATATTTCTAAATCTTCATTCTCAGTTTCAGAATTAAGTGTATTATTTATGGTAATATTAATTTTTTTTGGTTGTGATAAATTTATTAAAATGTCTTTATAAACCTGTATTTTTTTTAAATTAAGGTTTATTATTTTAAAAGTTTGATTTACTTTTTCATAATAAGTATTAATAAACTTAAATCTTTCCATTCCATCAAGTTTTATGTATTCACTATAACTTAGTATTGGAATCTCAAAATTTCTAGCAAATTTAATTGTAATTGTCTTTAAAGATAAATTTAATCTTTTTGTTATTTCTTCATCAATAATATTATTACTACTATCATTACAAAAATATTGCATTAACTTACTATGAAAATTATTATGAGAAAAGGTTGAATCAAAATATGATTTGAAAATATCACTTTCTATTTTAATTTTATCAGTAAATTTTTCTATTGTAAGTCTAGAATATTTAGGGAAATTTTTTTTTAATGTAACAATATTATTAACTAATTTAATTAATTTAATATAAAATTTATAAAATTTAACAATACTTGGGTCCATTTCTATCTTTAAGGTATTGAATAATTTTATGACTGGATAATCGAGTAATGTAATATAATGATATCTAATAAATATTCTCATAAGAAAACCAAAATTTTCTTTAGAAATATTAGTATAATTAATGATTAATGATAATAATAAAGTTAATGGATATTTTGTATTTTTAATTAAATCTTTGGCATCATCCCAATCTATCATTAAAGTAATATTGATTTTATTTTTTAGTGGAAACGCTTTTCATCTTAAAATAAATACATTTATTACCTGATATAGATTAAACCGTAAATTTAATTTAGTTATTTTTCTTTGAAGCCTTCTTTTTGTTGGTCTTTTAAGTAAAGGATGTCCAGTTACATTTTTACAAGTAGGTTCACGTGGTGTAAGTATATCATTACATTTCATACAACAATAAATAGTTTTACTGACAGATTTTTGTAATATGCTTTTAGATTCTATTACTTTAGTTAGGGTTTTTTGGTTTATCAGTCATAAATATAATAACTTCATGACAAGGTATACAATAAGCTTCATTATACATAATTCCAATACACCTATTATCATCGAAATAAATTTCATTTTAGCATGTTTTACATTTTACCATGTTAGATTATATAAATATATAATAAAAAAAACCAACTTTTTAATTAAATTATTTTAAATTGTTGTTTTAACTCTCTAACTAAAAGCCATTCTTTTTTTGATAGCTTTTTACGATAATACTTTTTCAAATTATCTATTATATCTCTCGAAAGGAATGACATAATAACATTTTTTTCTTCAAAATGTCGGGAAAAAGTTTTATTTTCAGGATTACTTAATTTTACTGCTATTTTATCTCCTACTATAGCTTCTTCGATAGTTTCATTGTTTTTTTCCAATGATATTACATTTCCTAGATTAATTAATGAAGAGTTATTATTAACATATAATTGACTATTTTTAACCAGTTTACCTTCCATTACTTTTAATCCTATTACTATTTCAGAATTACCTCCTTGGTTAAATATACATCCAGGTACTATTCTACATTTAACTGGATAATTTATTAAACCTTCTTTAATTAGTTCATCAATAGCTTTATCATTTGCTTCTTCTATAAATTTATTTGATTTATCAACAATACTGTAAATTATATTATCAGCTATAATTTTAAGTGAATAATTTTTAACTTTGATATATTTATTAATTTTTTCTTCAGTAATTTCTCCAAAATAATAAATAACTCGTTGAGTTAATGGTTTACTCTCTAGAATCATATAAATTCTATCAATCATAGATTCATTTAATTTACCAAGCATACATTTACTAATAGGTATATTATCTTTAGTTAATTGGTAGTAACATCCACATAACTCACCAAAACTAGGTGCTACAATATATCCTCCATCTGAATACTTGAATAGTCCCCATATATCAGATATATTTTTAGAAGCTTTTGTTAATGCTTTCTCTTCAGATAATTGTTCAATACTATACATATATGTACCAGTAATAATTTCTTCAAGATTAGTTCCTATGAGTCTACAATAAGAACTTGCAGTTGCAGATGGAGACTGAATCCATTTACCATTAATATTAACTTGAATATTTTTAATTTTACTTCTAGTAGGATTATAATAATTACATAAATAATATTCTTCACCAACATTAAGATATCCATTTGACAATATTACTTCAACAACCCAACCCAACCTATTATCTTTATAAGATTTGAGTACAGAAGCTTTAGTCTTATCAGTGAAAGTTACTTTTTTTGACATCCAATTAAAAGTTAGGTAAGATATCATACAAATAAGATCAGCTACACCTTCCATAGTAATAGAAGATAATGGAATCATACTATAAATTGTTGCAGGTTTCTTATTATTAAAATAGAATTCAGCATTAATTTCATGTTTTGCTAATTCCCATTTAATATCTTCAATATAGGCAATTAACATATTGTTAACACGACTATTCTTTTTTAATGCTTTCCTTAGATTCTTCTCTTTGGTATCAATCCAACCTTCAACTCTATCTAATTTTGTAAGTGCAATTACAAACGGAATTTTATTTTCTTTAAGAATATTAATACTTTCAACTGTTTGTGGTTTAACACCATCTAAAATATCAATAACTAAAACAGCTAAATCACACATATTAGACCCCTGGCTTCTAATATTTTTAAAAGCTTCGTGGCCAGGAGTATCAATTAGTAGAATACCAGGTAATCTACTATCCAAAGCAAATTTACCTTTCACAGTTCCTCCTAAATTAGTAATAGTTTTATTATCAATATACCTAGTTCCTATATTTTGAGTAATACCACCATGTTCAGAAGTAGTATCTTTTGAAATTGCATCCTGTAGGGTTGTTTTACCTGCATCTACATGTCCCATAAATGTAATTACAGGAGCTTTAAAAATTTTTTCTTCAGTTAAACTTGACATGTTAATATTATTATAGTTTATATATATCAATTTTTATATATAACATATCCTATCAATATTTTCTAAAACTATTATATGTATACTGGATTTATTAGAACATTTGGTAAAAAAGCTATTACTATTGAAGATTCTGATAAGAAACAATATTATGCAATAATGGAAGATATTGATTATTATGTTAAAGAACATTTACAAGAACCATTACCACACCTCCCTGTCAAATTTATTATTGATATGGGAAAAATAGCTGGAGTAACTACTATTGGACCTAGATATCATGCTAAGGAAGTAAAGCTAGATGTAGAATTTTAATTTAAATAAAAGATGATTATTATTTTATACAACATGAATAAGGTGCATTGTGAAGAAATAGTTAAAAAAAAAAATAGTATATATAGTACAAAAAGACCATCTATTCTTATACCGCAGATTAAAGAGGTAAAACCTGACGAAGAGGAGTCATGTTGTTCACATATATGTAAATCCTTGCCATTTATATGCAAGAATTTTAAACTTAAAATGAAAGACCACTTATTATTAGGTGGCGAACATCACAAAAAATTTTCAATAGGTTTTAATTCGCCTATGAATTTTACTAATGATATAACAGATCCAGAAGAGAAGAAAAATATAGTTTTATCCGATCCTAAATTCGGGATGTTTAGTTTATTTAAATATCATTGTAATAAAGGATATTTAAACTATGAATTAAAAAAATCAAATACAATTTTTTGTTCCCATATTTTTTCATTAGCATTTGCACTGCCTTTGTTAATATTTTTTAGTCAGTGGTTATTATACATATCACTTGTAAATTATGAGATTAGAAAGTTTGAAGGTGAGTTTTGTCCAACTGATAGTCCAATTGAATTAAAATTAATGATGTGTGGAATTGGATTAATATACTTTGTCAGAAGCTTTTTTATGTGGGATAATCTTACTAATACAATTGGATTAAAAAAATCTAATAGAGCTGACCATGTTAGTGCTATACTGGATACTTTTCAAGAATTTCTATTTAATCTTGTAGTATACAGTGCTAACTTGTGGATTATTTTTGTTGAAAAAGATATTCAAAATATGATTTTAAATTCATTAGCAATGGAATTTCTAATGAGATTAGATAATGAATTTGAAGAAATGTATTTTGAATATTTACCTGGAACAGCAGAAGATATTTATGATAATGTATATGTAACATATGAACAAAACAAGGAGTTTATTGAAAAAAGACAAAAAAAATCAAAATGTTTTAAATTATTCAGTTACTTTCTTTTCATTCCATATAAAATACTTATATTTCTATTATTTTGTTTTCCAGTATTATGTTTTATAATAACATTAATTGGACCGATTTGTAAATAAAATATTATTCTGATAACATAGAATATCCAAATGTATATTCAGTAATAGAATTGTTTTCAAAAACTCCAATTTCTTCTAGAAACCCTCCGCTATCATAAGCAAATACGCAGTTTTTATAACCACAAACATTTCCATGTTTGTCGATTTTATAGTTTTTATCATTTATTATAATATCTTCAAGTCTTGATTCATCATAGTCTCCTCTAACTAGAGGTAATATTGGACCACAAATTTGTTTTGGGTAAGTTGGTAACATATACTATAACTAGTAAATACCTAATAATTATTCAATTTTTATAGGTTTTATTTAATCAACTGTGAAATTTTAAATAAATTAATAGTATGAGAACTTTCATTTAAATTTTCCATAAAATCTAAATTAGTTGGATCCTTAATATATAAATCTTGTAAATCAATATTACAATCTTTATATTGTTCGTAATATTCTTTTACTATTTTTTTAAGTTGTTTGTTTTTATCTTTTAATTTTTCTGGTAATTTACCTAACTTGTTATAACATTTATAATATTCTTTTGTTTTATTATAATGCATTAAAAGGATAGCAATTGATGGTATAAAATTATTATCAGAATTATTTAAAATACTTTCTAAATGTGCACTATTACAATTCATGAAAGTTCCATATTTTTTATCAAATTCTTTTTTTATTTTAATTTGTTTTTTTGTAAGTTTTATATTTAATCTTTTTATTACTGTATTATCAATAGCTGCTTTAATTAGAATAGCAGTATTATGATCATTAGTTTTAGAAGATTTATCTGCTAAAGTATAATAAAAATTCAAGTTCTTTCTGATTTGTTTGATATTATTAACATTATTATCATTTGTTAAAATTAAATATATTAAATTAACTAATGCATTATCAAAATATATAGGTATTAGATGTTTATCTTTTTCATTTAGATATGAATAAAGTTTATAAGAGCTATTTCTAAATTTAATAATAGATTCTTCTAATCTATCATCAAAATCAGATGAAAATAGTGTATAAAATATATTTTTTAAACAATGATTAGGTTGATGATTAATTAAAGCAATATTAAATAATTGACATCCTTGATTTGACAAAGTTCTTTTTCGACTCATTATTTTTAATGAATATTATATTTTAAATATATTTTAATAAAAAAATAAAAATGTATCTAAGGCATAAAATAATGATAGGTAATCTGATTAAATGGTACAGAACCAATATTTCTCACATATTTACTTAGAACATTACTTACACGCGTGGTGTTGTCATTAAGTTTAATAGTTTCTCCAAAATACCTTTTCATCTCAGATAGACATGTAAATGTTGTAATAGATTTAACTGTTATTTTTAGAGAAGCAATTACCGCATCAATATTTTTCTTAAAAATAATGTACTCATCATTAGCCTTTTTTACAATCTTCTCAATCTCAATATCAAATTCTCTCGTAAACATAGTTTTAATTATATCAAGATGTATGTTATCTGATTTCAGAATAGTATCAATATGTTCAAGCATATCTACCTTTCTTTTACTATATTTAACTTTTTTCTTCTTCATAGGTTTAAGAAAATTTACAGGACGTTTAAGTTTAGAAATATCAAGATAGAGAGGGCTCTTAAGTTTATAAGGTATGTTATTTTTCCAGAGAACCATACCCTCCTTAACATCCTCAATCATACCAGACTTAATTGCTTTTTGGTCCATCTCTGCAAGTCTAATCATTACATCATCAGCATTCATAGTCACTCCAGTTGCATATTCGATTGTTGGTATAGTTGGTAGAATCTTTTTATACTTTATCTCTTCTGGAAAATATCCATTTCCATCACTATCATATCCATAAGTAACAATAAATCGAGGTGGTCCAGAAATACGCTCAACCTTACTATCATTAATACCATCAACATACTCGCCAAAAATTGTCCAATCAGATGGAAAAGCAGCAACTACATCCACTCCAAGATGTTTGTTAACCATATCAACTTGTGTTGAACACGTACTTCCTAGAGTAAAAACAATCCCATCCCAAATATATATAGCAGAGCCATCATATTTGACATAAACCTGATATTCACCACTTGGACGAGTCCTAAGTTGGTTAAAAGAGAAGAATTTTACAAGTGGAAAACTGAAAGTTTTTTTGGAAGCATTGAATGCAAGTCCGCGTGATACCATAGTAGCATCATTCCAAACAGAACAATTATCTTTATATTTTGCAATAAAATATCCTTCTTTTTTTTTAATAGTAATGTCACGAGAAGCCTGTATAGTTGTAATTAGCTCATCGTAATTTGAACCAAAAAGACAATGGGTTCTACTCCAAAAATTACTAAGAATATTTTGAAGAGATGTAATCTCAGGGTTAATTTCACTGTTTTTTGACTCACCGTTATCAACAAAAGTAGTGTCATCCTCAAAATAATTTGCTTGACGTAGTTTGGCAGAACCAATAAGTATATTAGAATGACGAATCCACCACATTCTGATAATATTAGCTGCGTGATGATTGATAGTATCAATATTAGAAAATCCGGATTTATCCGTAAAAGTGTACTTACATGTGTTAATAAGCATCTACTATTATTGTATGACTAAAAATATTATTTCAATTTTTTTAAATACACATATTCTTATAAAGTTAATAAAATTGAATTAAGCACTATCTAATTATTTATTATAATATGGGAGTACCAGGATTCTTTATGTGGCTTTGGAAACGATACAAAGGAAATAATTTTGTTTTTAAAAAATCTTCATTAGACAAAGATGAAGATAAATCATTAATTAAAAGAATTGATAATATCGATTTTCTTTTAATTGATACTAATTGTTTACTACATCCGATGTGTTTTCAAGTCTTAGCCGAAGAACAGGAAAAATTAAGAAAACTAATGAAAAATACTAAAGTTGATATAGAAAAATTAGAAGATAAAATGATGGCGAGATGTTTTGAATATATAGATAAATTGATAGAAGACGTTCAACCAAAAGAGGGTGTATATATCGCTATAGATGGAGTTGCACCGCTTGCTAAAATTAAACAACAACGTTCCAGAAGATTTAAATCTGTTTGTGATAGAAATTTAAGAGAAAATCTTAAAAGAAAACATAATAAAGAGTTAGATTTTTTTTGGAATAATAGTGCTATTACACCAGGAACTGAATTTATGGAAAGATTACATCTTAAAATGATAACTTATGCTAAAAAGGTTGAAGCAGAAAAAAATATTAAGTTTATATATAGTTCATGTAAAACACCATCAGAAGGTGAACATAAACTATTGCAATATATTCGAGACAATATGGATAAAAGTTATGTAATTTATGGATTAGATGCTGATTTGGTTTTCTTATCATTAGCATCTGGACATAATAATACTTTTCTTTTGAGAGAAGGAGTTCATTTGAAAAATGGCGACATGAACACATTATGTTATGTTGATATGGAGAAAGTAAAAGAGAGTATAGTTGATACTATAGGTGATATAATAGATACAATCTTAGATGAAAAGCCATTAGATATAGAAATCAAAATGAGTAAAAAAAATATAGTAAATGATTTTGTATTTATTTGTTACTTTTTAGGAAATGACTTTTTACCTCATCTAGAAGCACTTAATATTGTTCATGGAGGTTTAGATTTTATTTTGAAAAAATATTCAGAATTATTCATTGATAATATTATGAATAGTAAAAGTAAATATATAATTAATAAAAATTATGATGATATGATTAATTATAAAAATTTATTTGTATTTATCAAAATGTTAGCAAAGGAAGAAGATGGTATGTTACAATTAAATTATGGAAGTGGTAAAAGAAGATTTGGATGCCGTTCTTCAGATCCTTATGAAAAAGAACTCTTCCGTATAGAACGTCTAATGTTTAAAATAGACGACCCTGTAGCATTAGGTAGTGATAACTATGAAGAATATAGAAAACGTTATTATAGTCATTATTATAATACCAATGATGATGAATTAGATGAATACACACGAAAACAAGTATATCATTATATGAGAGGAATAAAATGGACAACTATGTATTATTTTGATAAATGTCCTGATTGGAGGTGGTATTATCCATATAATCATCCTCCATTTATTAAAGATATGGTAAAACATTTTAAGAAAATTAACTTTTCTAAAATATCATTTGATATTCATGAACCTCTTGAACCACTAATTCAATTACTAAATGTTTTACCACCTCAATCTTCTTATCTTATACCAAGAAATATTAGATTTTTGGTTACTAATAGTAAATCTCCGCTGATACACATGTATCCACTTAAGTTTGAGCAAGATTTTATTAATAAAGGTATGTATTGGAAATCTATCCCAATCCTACCCGAAGTGGACCTATATTTGGTGTTAAAAAGTTTCAATAAATATAAGGTCAAATTAGATAAAGATGAATTGAAAAGAAATGAAAGAATTGATTTACAACTTTAAAATTAATAAATATCTAGGTACATTTAATGATTACAAATAATTATTTTAAATATAGTAAAAAAAATATGAATGGTGGTGTTAAAAGGATACGTGAATTTATTACTTGGAATGTATCATGGGAATGTATGAACGGAC
>Ga0206131_10005214_pt1 | contig 13853 bp, 12 predicted proteins | sample Helgoland_Spring_FD_148636 | JGI IMG/M metagenome (GOLD analysis project Ga0206131, IMG submission 148636) | Pelagic subsurface seawater microbial communities from Kabeltonne, Helgoland, North Sea - Helgoland_Spring_Bloom_20160517_1 | ecosystem: Environmental > Aquatic > Marine > Epipelagic ...
CGAACCGCTCGACGCCCTCTCCACACCGATGGACCTGATGGAACGCGCCGCCCATGCTGCAGCCAAGGACGCCCACGCGCCTAAGCGCTGGCTGGAAGATATCGATACGCTTGTCGTCGTCAAAAGCTTCCGGGAGCCGATGCGGAATTCGCCCGCCGTGCTGGCGGCACGGCTGGGGGCTACAAACGCAGACACATATTTGACGCCAGACGGGGGCGAAGCGCCACAATATCTCGTGAACCGCTATGCTGGTGCTATCGCCCGTGGTGAGGCTCGGTCTGTCTTGCTTGCGGGTGCAGAAGCAATGGATAATGGCCGCCGCCTCATCAAGGCAGGCCAAAAGCCCGATTGGCGAGAACCGGCAGACCGGGATGCGACCTGGCTCTACCCCGAACGTCCAATGGCCTCTGCTTATGAAGAAGCGCACGGGATTTGGATTGCGTCCCACGTCTATCCATTGTTTGAAAACGCACTCCGCCACCGCTACGGCCACACCATCGACGAACACCAAACCGCTATGGGCGCGCTCATGCAGCCCCTGACGGCGGTTTCCGCAGCATCACCAAATGCATGGTTTCCTATTCAGCGCACGGCTGCAGAGATTTCTGAACCTGGCCCCGCCAATCGGTATGTATCCTGGCCCTACACGAAGTTCATGTGCGCCATGAACCAAATTAACCAGTCTGCAGCGCTGCTCCTGACCAGCGTGGGCCACGCGCGCACTTCAGGCATTCCAGAGGAACGATGGGTGTATCTGCATGGTGCTGGCGATGTGCAGGATATCTGGCATGTCTCTGAGCGCAGCGCCTATGCGGCTTCCCCCGCCATGGCGTTGATGGGCGAAAGAGCACTGGCGCAGGCTGGGCTTGAGATCAGCGACATCAGCTATTTTGACCTTTACTCCTGCTTCCCCAGCGCCGTCGCCATTGGCCGGGATGCACTTGGCCTGAGCCCAAATGATCCAAGGCCGCTGACTGTCACTGGCGGCCTGCCTTATCACGGTGGTGCTGGAAACAATTATTCCATGAATGCCGTCGCGACGATGGCGGATCAGCTAAGGGCCGAGCCAGGCAGTTTCGGCATGGTAACAGCCAATGGCGGCTATCTGACCAAGCACGCGGCAGGTATATATTCGACCATGCCGGTTAGCGGTCCGTGGCATCGAGAAAGTCCAGCGACATACCAACGGCAAATTGACCGCTTACCACGCCCACCTCTGCTGGAAGCGCCCACCGGGCAGGGTATGATTGAAACCTACACTGTGACCTACGGGCGGGATGGGGTGCCCAATCGCGGCATAATCATTGGCCGGATGGGCGATATTAACGACCCATCGACACCGCGTTTCCTTGCGAATGCACCTGCCGATGCTGCCACGCTAACGGCCATGACGGAAACCGATTTCATTGGCACAAGCGGGGCAGTAAGCCGCCAAGGTGACATCAACCTGTTTACACCCGATTGAATGGACGAGCCGTCTTATCAAGACTAACCTAGCGCCCAAACTTGGGTGAATTTGGGAGGCGTAATGTGTCGGCGACAGAGGCAACACGTGCTGGCGACAGCGATTTGGATGTCATTATTGTAGGGGCCGGCGTCGGTGGGCTCTATGCGCTGTATAAGCTGCGCAATCTGGGCTACCGGGCGCGCATCTATGAAGCTGCGGCCGATGTTGGCGGCACTTGGTATTGGAACCGCTATCCAGGCTGCCGCTGTGATGTTGAAAGCCTTGAATACTCATTCTCCTTTGATGATGACCTGCAACAAGAGTGGCAGTGGCCAGAACGTTATGGCGGCCAACCTGTCATTCTGGACTATGTGAATCATGTCGCGGACAGGTTTGACCTGCGCAAGGATATCCAATTCAACACACGCATTAAGGCCGCCAAGTTCAGCAATCAAAGTAATCGCTGGACCATCACGACCGCATCAGGCGAAAGCGTGTCTGCGCCCTATTGCATCATGGCGACAGGCAATCTTTCAACACCGCGGAAGCCAGACTGGCCAGGATTCGACGACTTCAAGGGCCGGGTTGAGCACACTGGCCTTTGGCCCCATGACGGCGTTGATTTCACGGGTCTTCGCGTTGGCGTTATTGGCACCGGGTCAAGCGGTGTGCAGTCAATCCCATTGATCGCCAAGCAAGCCAAGCACCTCACGGTTTTTCAGCGGACAGCCAATTTCAGCCTGCCTGCCCGAAATGAGCCGATGCGCGCGGAGAAAGAAGCAGCGCATAAAGCCGAATATTCCGAACGGCGCAAAGCAGCCTACTCAACGCCTTTTGGCATAGCTGGATTTCCGCCCCCGACGCAATCTGCGCTCGAGGTCAGCGAGGAAGAGCGTAACGCCGCCTATGAGGCCAAATGGGCCGAGGGCGGCAGCATCAGTTACCTGTATGCCTTCACCGATCTGCTGACGAACAAGGAAGCCAATGACACAGCATCTGATTTCGCCCGCAATAAGATCCGCGCCACGGTCAAAGACCCAAAGACGGCGGAACTGCTATGTCCGAACAATCACCCAATCGGCACCAAGCGCCTGATCCTGGATACGGACTACTACGAAACGTACAATCTAGATCACGTTGACCTGGTGGACGTGCGCAGCGCCCCGATTGAAGGCCTGACAGAAAAAGGCCTTAAAACCACTGACGCTGAATATGAACTCGATATGATCGTATTCGCGACAGGGTTCGACGCCATGACAGGTGCCATGAAAGAAATCGACATCCAAACCGATAGCGGTGCCAAAATTGGCGCGAAATGGGAAGATGGACCACGCACTTATCTCGGCATCATGATGGCCGATTTCCCGAACCTGTTCATGATTACAGGCCCGCAAAGCCCCGGCGTTAAGAGCCAGATGATCCTTTCCTGCGAACAGCATGTAGATTGGATCGCGGATTGCCTGGAGCATTTGCGTAGCAACGGCCAGTCCAAGATCGTACCGGAACCAAAGGCAGAGGATGATTGGGTTGCCCATAATAATGCCGTGGCTGATGCAACGCTCTATCCGTTAGCGAATTCCTGGTACATGGGTGCCAATATACCCGGCAAGCCGCGCATTTTTATGCCCTATGTGGGCGGTGTAGAAGCTTACAAGAAGCGCTGCGACGCGGTCGCAGCGGCCGGATATGAAGGATTTCAAATAAGTCCATGACAGAGAATACACAGCGCCTGACGTTCGCCGAAGAAATCATGCTCCTCCTCCTGGATGACGAGGATGGGGAAATGGCGTCCGTTGATGCATGGATGTTGAAGTGCATCTTGGCAGGTGCTGTGCTGATGGACTTAGCTTTGCGCGATAGGATCGATACGGACCTGGAGCACCTTTTCGTCATTGACGAAACACCAACTGGCGATACATCGCTTGATACGACACAGGCAATCCTGGCCGCCGCCAAAGATGACGACCGCAGGAGCGCCAAAACATGGATTGAGCAGATCGCTAGCGGCAGCGAAAACTTCGCGCTGGTCGCGCTGAAACGCTTAGTCACGCGCGGCATTCTGGTCGAGCAGGAAAACCGTTTCTTGTGGCGGCTTCAGTCCCGCACATACCCCATGATTAATGGTGAGGCGGAACGTGAAGTGCGCGCCCGTATCCAGGCGATCTTATTCAGCGACGAAGTGCCTGATCCGCACGACATCGTCATTATCAATCTGGCAGATGCCTGTGGCCTGTTCGGCGCGATCCTGGGTGATCATGACAGCGAGCAGGTTCGCGAACGGATTGAACACATCCGCCATATGGACCTGATCGGCCAAGCCATGACCAACGCTATCCGCGAAATCCAGGGCGCGGTCGCACTTTCAGGCTACGGAGCGCCGGTGGTTTAGCGCGTTCCGTCTTCGTCTGGATACCAGCAGAAATCGATCATCATGCAGCCATCTTTTGTGCTGACAGGACCATGCATGACACCAGGTTTCCGCGCCGCATAATCGCCGACCCGAACGACCTTCTCGCCGTCCGTCCCGTCATGAACGGTCATCTCACCTTCGAGAATGTAGATTTCTTCCCAGTAATCATGGGCATGGGCTTCTGGTGTTACAGCGCCCGGTGCCATGCGGAGCAAGCGTGTCCGCCTGCCCCGTTTCGCCGTAGTGTCCAGATCGCTGGAGAGCACCTTGATCGTGATGCCAAGGTTGCCGTCGCCGCGTTCTTCAAAACCAACGCCGTCATTCACGGCATGGAAGAATTGGTTCTTCAACTCATTCATAACAAGAAGCCGCCTTTCTTATACGTCAAGAGCCTTACGCTGTAGGCGGCGACGGTGAAGGACGGGTTCAGTGTAACCAGATGGCTGCTGGCGGCCTTCGATCACAAGCTCACAGGCCGCTTCAAAGGCAGGGCCAGTGAAGCTAGGTGCCATGTTTTGATATTCTGGATCCCCTGCATTCTGGCGATCAACAACTTCCGCCATGCGTTTCATGGTTTCCATCACCTGATCTTCCGTGCAGATACCGTGGTGCAGCCAGTTAGCGATATGCTGGCTGGAAATACGGCAGGTCGCACGATCTTCCATCAGGCCGATGTCGTTGATGTCTGGCACCTTGGAGCACCCGACACCTGCATCCACCCAACGCACCACATAGCCCAGAATACCCTGTGCGTTGTTGTCCAGCTCGTCTTTGATTTCCGCTTCGGACCAGTTCGGACGATCCGCGACAGGGATTGTCAGCATGTCATCCAGGCTGCCCATGGGGCGGCTGGCGAGCGTCGCCTGCAATGCGGGCACATCGACATGGTGATAGTGCGTTGCATGCAAGGTCGCGGCGGTTGGGGATGGCACCCAGGCAGTGTTGGCACCTGCTTTGGGATGGCCGATTTTCTGGTCTAGCATCGCTGCCATCATATCCGGCATAGCCCACATGCCTTTGCCGATCTGCGCGCGGCCTGGCAGGCCCGACGCGATGCCGATATCAACATTGCGATCTTCGTATGCGGCAATCCAAGCCGTGCCTTTCATGTCCGCCTTGCGGATCATCGGGCCAGCTTCCATGGATGTGTGCATCTCGTCGCCAGTGCGATCCAAGAAGCCGGTATTAATGAATGCGAGGCGGCTTTTTACGGCGCGAATACACTCGCTCAAATTGGCAGAGGTCCGGCGCTCCTCATCCATAATGCCAATCTTGATGCGGTTCCGCTGCATGCTAAGCGCATCTTCGACGTGGCAGAAAATGCTGTCGGCGAACGCGACTTCCTCTGGCCCATGCATCTTCGGCTTCACAACATACATAGAGCCTTCGCGGCTGTTCTTAAGGCCTTGCGCGCCCTTGCCGTCCTGCAACGCGATCAAGCCGGTGATCATAGCATCGAGCATGCCTTCGGGCGCTTCATTGCCATCTTTGTCGATCACAGCCGGGTTGGTCATCAGGTGGCCAACATTCCGGATCAGCATCAGTGAGCGGCCTGGCAGAGTGAGCGACGAGCCACCGGGTGCTGTGTAATCGCGATCAGGGTTTAGGCGGCGGGTCATGGTCTTGCCACCCTTATCGAAAGAATCTTCAAGATCACCACGCAGCAGACCGAGCCAGTTGCGGTAAGCAGCGACTTTGTCCTCGGCATCGACGGCGGCGATAGAGTCTTCGAGGTCCATAATCGTGGTGACAGCGGACTCGAGAATAACGTCCGCAACGCCCGCAGCATCGGTTGAGCCGATTGCGTGGTTACGGTCAATCACGATCTCAGCATGGAGGCGATTATTCTTCACCAACACAGCGGACGGTGCGGCTGCATCACCCCGATATCCGGCGAACTGCGCGGGATCAGCCAAGCCTGTATCGCCATTATTGGTGCTTACAATCAGCGTGCCATTCTGCACCGAATAGCCGGTCGCATCCCTGTGACTGCCGTTCGCGAGCGGTGCAGTTTGATCCAGGAATGTCCGCGCCCAGGCGATAACTCTGGCGCCGCGCACCGGATTGTAGCCGCCAGCGCGCGTGGCACCGTCATCTTCAGAAATCGCGTCCGTGCCATAAAGTGCGTCATACAAGCTGCCCCAGCGCGCATTGGCAGCGTTCAGCGCATAACGAGCATTCATCACAGGCACGACGAGTTGCGGGCCAGCAATGGTCGCAATCTCAGCATCCACATTCGGCGTATCGATGGAGAAAGCGCCGCCTTCAGGGACGAGATATCCGATCTCCGTCAGGAAGGCTTTGTAGGCCGCGTGATCATGTGGCTGGCCACGCCGGGATTTATGCCAGGCATCAATCTGCGCCTGAATGTCTTCGCGCTTCGCTAGGAGGTCCCGGTTTTTCGGCCCCATCGTGTGGATCAGCGCGCCCAGACCGTCCCAGAACTTGCCTTGATCGACGCCAGTGCCGGGCAGCGCTTCCGCATTCACGAAATCGTATAATTCTTTGGCGACCTGCAATCCGCCAGCTTCCACCCGGTCAGTCATCGAACTCTCCCTAATTGACGGCGCTCTAAAATTTGGCCGAACATCCATGCCTACCAACTTAGGCTTTTCCTCCGCACATTGTGAGATTGGATTTCACAGTGCGGAATGGAGCATCGCTCATTCGGTAGCCGAAGTTTCAGGCGAAATCCGCCACCAAAGCAAGCGTGGAGCAAACAAACTATGGGCCAGTCCAAGATGCAGTTTGGCATTATGCAGCGTGGCGTTTTCCCCTGGAAGGAGGACATGCGGAAGCGGTTTGAGGAACTGATGGAGCAGGCCCGCACGCTCGAAGCGCTAGGCTATGACAGCATCACTAAGGGCTCGCATTTCTCCACATTTCCACATCGTGAGATGACGCAAATCCCCTATCTCTGCCGCGTCATGGCGGAAGCGCCCAGCTTGCGCCTGAACGCTGGCATTGTGCTGCTCTCCCTGCACAATCCGCTGGAGGTGGCCGAATATTTCGCCACCATGGATCTGATGTCCAATGGTCGAACGATCTTTGGCTGCGCGCTGGGCTACCGGGATGTCGAATACAAAGGCTTCGGTGTCAAAAAAGGTGAAGGCGTTCCCCGTTTTGAGGAAAACCTGGAAGCCATCAAGCAGCTTTGGACCGGCGAGCCTGTCACCATGCATGGCCAACATTTCGAACTGGATGAAGCACGGATATCCGTGCCGCTGGTGCAGTCCCCCCGCCCGCCGATCTGGATGGGGGCCAATGTGGACAATGCTGTGAAGCGTGCAGCGCGGCTGGCGGACTGCTGGTACCTGAACCCACACCAGAAGCTGGAAACACTCCGTCGCCAAATGGATATCTACCGCGAAGAACTGAACCGGATCGGCAAACCCTTCCCCGATGAATTGCCCATCCGACGCGAGGTTTTCTGTGCGCGCACCCATGAGGAGGCGGTTGAGATCGCGGCACCTCATATCAAAGGCATGTACGATCTCTACAAAGAATGGGGCCAGGACCGCGCCATGGCTAAGGGCGATCAAGACATCACGATGGCCTATGAAGAGCTTGCCAAAGACCGCTTCATCGTCGGTGATCCAGATGAAGTGGCGGCAGAAATGCTACGCTACAATACAGAGCTTGGCGTCAACCACATCATCATGAGCGTCCAAGGCACCGGCATGCCCCAAACCCAAACGCTGGAGACGTTCCAACTGATGGCCGAAGAAGTATTCCCAAAAGTGCGGGCGGCGATGGAGTAGCAGGATGTCTATAGAAACACGACCGCTCACGGATCATTTCGGCGTTGAAGCGATGGGCGTAGACTTGGCGGCCCCAATGACCGACGCCACGTTCGAAGCGCTGCGCCGAGCCTTCGTAGACGCTGGCGTGATGCTAATCCGCAACCAAGATCATCTGACGCCGGCGGATCAGGTTCGGTTTTCTGCGCGATTTGGCCCCCTTGAAAGCCATGTCCTTGGGCAGTTTACGTTGCCGGGACAGCCCGAAATCTTCGTCGTCTCGAACATTGTCGAGGATGGACGGCACATCGGTGCCCATGGCGGGTCCAAGCAATATCATTCGGACCTGGCATATCTGGCAGCACCAAGCCTTGGCTCTATCTTTCGCTGCCTGGAATGCCCCAAGGAAGGTGGCGAGACGGCGTTCATAAGCATGGCCGCCGCGTATGATGCATTGCCGGGCAATATCAGAATGCGGCTTGAAACCCTCAACGCAGAATACGACTATGCCTGGGGTTATGATCAACGCCATGCCAAGACACGCGGGCCACTATCGGCTGAACAACGGGCCAAAACGCCGCCTATCGCGCATCCGGCTGTCATCGCACACCCAGAAACAGGCCGCCCTGCCCTATTCCTCTCCGACATTTGGATCAGGCGGTTTGGCGGCCTAAGCGAAGCCGAAACTGAAGCGCTATTGGATGCCGTGATGGCAATAGCCGCAGCACCCGATGCCGAATACCGCCATCAATGGCAGCCCGGTGATGTCGTGCTTTGGGACAATCGCTCGACCATGCACAAAGCCTGTCCGTTTGATGAAACCAATACCCGCCGCTTGATGCACCGCACCACAATCCAAGGCACGCCACCCGTGCGCTTTGACGGATGAAGGCCTTTGGGCAGTCTGCTAGATCGCTAAATCCTTGGTGTTGTAGTCCCGGATGACACTGTCAAAAGTCGCCTCATTGAAGCGGAAGGCATCTTCCTGGCCAGCGAAAGGCTTGTAGTTATAGGGCGTTTCCATGGGGAAAACCTGTTGGCGCGCGTCAATGGCGACAGCGATAACCGCCGCACGGTCATGGATCCGCTGCGCATCATAGACATCGCTTGATTCAACGCTAAGCGCCGCCTTCGCACCCAGCACCGATGTGCGGCGATGGAAGCCAAAGGTGATGGATATCCGCAGATCTGGCGAGCTATTGGCGAAGGAGCCGTGCAGCATCTGGCGGTTGACGATCGTGACATCCCCAGCACCGCAGACCAGCGGTACAGCGCCCGGAAGCTGATCACTGCCGTCATTCGCCGCGACCATGCCTTTGATGTCCGCCCGGCCCAGCTTATGGGAGCCTGGCATGACCCAAAGGCAGTTGCCGACCGTCGCAGGGTAAAGCTGAACCTGGAAATTAAAGCCGTGAATGCCCTCATCCCAATTGGGCGCATCCCAATGTGTAACCCCATCCTGGTGCCAAGCGACAGAGCCGCCGAGCCCAGGTTGCTTTACAAAAATAGCGTCATTGAACGGCACAAAATCATCGCCATTGATTGCCTCCGCCACTGCCAAAATCTCTGGATGACCATAGAGACGAAGCGCCGCTGGCATCTCCTGGCACATACCGCGCATCAAAAATACAACATCCTGCGGCGCATCCGCTGCGGCCTGAGGCTCTGACATCTTAGATGGATGGCGACCGCCGAGCTGGCCTGTTCCGCCCCACGGATCACCCAAAGGTTTCGCGAAAACATAAGGGCTGCGCTGATGATCCAGACCCATCGCAGGACGACCCGCTGCATCAACCTTAGCGTCCCGGTGGACCGGCGCACGCTCAATCATCACCTGGGCGTCATGGCGGAGTGCATCGATTTCCCCGGCATCAATAACGTCTTCAAAAATATAGTAGCCGTGCTTCCAATAGGCGGCCAGAATGTCAGGGTGGAGCTTACCATTTGCATCCAGAACCAGGGGGCCGCGATTGCCGATGGCGTCCGCACGGGCAACGCCAGCCGCGCGGTAATCCGCCATACTGGCTTCGAAAGCTTCACGGGTGAGTGGTAGAGGCGACATTTCATTCATAGATCTATCCTTTAGGCTGTCGCGGCGCTTGGCTGGAACGCGTCAGCCCGTTCATCACGACCCGTTGGGGCTGTTTCCGTCGCTGGATCACCAGCAACCCGCACATGCCGCATTACCCGAGGCTCATTGTAGTCATAGGGGCAGGCGCGATGCAGGATGCAGCGGTTATCCCAAATCATAAGGTCTCCCGGCGTCCAGGAATGCGCGTAGGTTCGTGGTGCTTGGCAGGCGAACTCCAACAGACCATCCAGCAATTCCAACGCTTCCGCATCCTCCATGCCGGGAATCCGGAAGGCGTGGCGGCCGATGAACAAGGATTTTCGGCCCGTAGCAGGGTGCGTCTTCACCAGCGGCCTCAGCGGCGCGCCTTCAGTGTGATAGCCATACCCGTCGCCAGTTTTGAAAGTAAACCCTGCCTTCGCTTGGGATTGGTACAGCGAATGATAGGCCGAAAGGTCAGCGATCCGGGTCCGCATGGCATCATCCAGCGCGTCATAGGCGGCGCGCATATCGGCGAGTTCTGTCTCACCACCCGAAGGCGGTGTGATCTCCGCCGCAAGCGCAGAAGCCTTAGCGGCGAGCGGCATATAGGAGCTATCCGTGTGCCAACCCTCATTGCCGCGTAACGCCTGGAAGCGCTTTTCCTCCGGTGTCATTACACCACCACCGGCGCGCTTATTGGAAATACGCGCCGCCTTTTCGCCATCACCACGCAGGAGCTCGATTGGGCCGAAGCGCTCACAGAACGCGATATGCTCTTCGTCCGTCAGGTGCTGTTCAGGGAAGACCAATGCGCCATATTCATTGAACGCGGCCTCAACCAGTTTCCAGTCAGCGTCGGACAGTGCGCCAAGTCTGATATCGGTGATGCGGGCGCCGAATGTGGCGTCTATGGGTGTGATCGTCGGCATAATGACGGGCTCCCTCTCGCTCTATAGATGGTGTTTGTTGCGGAAATGGTATGTCGCTACATCAGGCTTGCCAATGGCAGGGTGCCAAGCCATCAGCACAGCCCTTGTGGCACCTCGGTTGAGCCGTCAAAGTATCGGCCCTGAACTCTGAATTCCAACGTGGGCCAAGGAGCCTCCATACGTGATTGAACTGCTGCAAGTGGCCCAAGTTCCGCCGTTTTTGATCGATCGCCTGAAAGCCGAATACACCGTCCACGATTTCGTTAATCCAAGTGACTCTGAAGCGATGCTCCGGGAGATTGGCCCGAACATTCGCGGCATCGTCGCAGGCGGAATGAAGGGGCCAGATGCGGCGCTGATCAACGCGCTAGATAATTTGGAGATCATCGCTTCATTCAGCGTTGGATTTGATGCAACAGATGTCGCGGCGGCGCAAACCAAGGGTGTGATCGTCACGCACACACCTGAAGTTTTGACGGGAGACGTTGCAGACCTCGCAATGGCCTTCATCCTTATGGCCCCACGCCGAATCGGTGAGTCTGAACGCTTCTTGCGCGCAGGCACATGGACAGAACGGCGCATGGACCTGGGCACGACCGTGCGCGGCAAGCGCCTCGGCATTCTGGGGCTTGGTCGCATTGGTCGTGCAGTCGCGCGCCGTGCTGAAGTGTTCGGGCTGAACATCGCCTATTTCGATACTAAGCCGATGGGCGACTTAACCTATCGAAGCTACCCAACCTTGCTCGATTTGGCTGAAGCCAGCGACATGCTAATGGTCGCCTGCGAAGGCGGTGCTGCAACGCGCGGGCTGGTAGATGAGGCCGTACTTAACGCGCTTGGACCGAATGGATATCTGATCAATACCGCCCGAGGGCCAATTGTCGACCAGCAGGCATTGGTCAAAGCCTTGCAGGATGGTCGGATAGCAGGTGCGGCCCTGGACGTATTCGACGGCGAGCCAAACGTGCCACCAGAAATGATGGCGATGGAGAACGTGGTCCTCACGCCGCATATCGCCAGTTCGACAGCGGAAACCCGCCGCGCCATGGGTGACCTTGTCTATGACAATCTCAAAGCCCATTTCGCTGGTAAGGCCGTGCTCACGCCCGTGCCCCGCCAAATCTAGTTCAGCCAGGAATTTGACGATGCCAGGACCGCTAACCGGCTACCGCGTGATTGACGTAACCGGCGTTATCGCCGGCCCATTCGCCACGATGATTTTGGCGGACCAGGGTGCGGACGTCATCAAGATCGAAGCGCCCCAACGCCCCGATCACACCCGCAATGCCGGCCCTGGTGAGCCGGGCATGCGGGCATCTTACTTAAATAACAATCGAAACAAACGCTCTGTTGTCATTGATCTTAAATCAAAAGAAGGCTTAGATGCGATCAACAAACTGGTCGCAACAGCCGATGTGTTTATTCAGAATTTCCGCCCTGGCGTCGTAGACCGGCTCGGCATCGGCGAGGCGGAACTCCGCAAGATTAAGCCGGACCTCATTTATGTCTCTATGAGTGGTTGGGGCGAGAATGGGCCACTGGCACACAAGCCTGTCTATGATCCCATCATCCAAGCACTTTCAGGTCTGGCCTCTGTGCAAGGCGGGTCGGACACCGTCCGACCCCGGCTCATCCGCACGATTGTCCCGGACAAGCTAACGGCAGTGACAGCGGCACAAGCCGTTACAGCAGCATTGGCGGGCCGGGCAAAAACTGGCGAAGGGCAGCATGTGAAAGTCTCCATGCTGGATAGCGTCATCGCCTTCCTTTGGTCATCAGACATGAACGGCCAAACCTTCGTTGGTGAGGAGATGACGCAGGCGCGCGCCGCCACATTCATCGATCTCATCTATGAGACCAAGACCGACTACATCAGCGTCTCCACTATGACCAATGTGCAATGGCAAGCGTTCTGCAAAGCAAGTGGACGTGAGACGCTATTGGATGACCCCCGCTTCGCCAGCCCTTCCCTCCGGGACCAGAACGCCAATGAGCGGCTGGAGCTCATCCAGGAAGCGCTGCTAGAACGCACTGCAGCTGAATGGCTGGAAATCTTGGACAAGGCTGGCGTTCCATCATCCCCCGTGCTGACGCGCGCGCAGATGATCAACCACCCGCAGGTCGAAGCGAGCGCCACAGTCATTGAATATGACCATCCAGAAGCAGGCCGCCTCCGCCAATCCCGCCCGGCAGCCCAGTTCGAAAGCACGCCGACCGAGATCAAGCACGGCGCCCCCGCCCTTGGCACCCATACCCGCGAGGTCCTAGCCGAAGTCGGCTACAGCGATACGGAAATTGACGCGCTGACAGAGGCTGGCATTCTTTTAGTGCGAGACTAAAGAAGTGTGCAATTCATTTCATATTAGGAACATTTATGTTACTATAAAATATGAAAGCGGTTGAATATCTGGACCTACGCGGTCGCAGCCCCTTCGCAGATTGGTTTAGTCGTCTCGACGCGACGCCCGCTGCACGGGTCGTGACAGCAATAACCCGGATGGAGCAGAACAATTTCACGAACACAAAAAGCCTAGGAAGCGGGCTTTTTGAATATCGCCTGACCTTCGGGCCAGGTTATCGGATCTATTTTACGAAGGACGGTGACACTCTCATAATCCTGCATGCCGGTGGGGCGAAGCGCCGTCAATCCCAAGATATCGATGCTGCACGCGCCCGATTGCAAGACTATTTGGAACGGAAAGAGGAGATTTAGTCATGGCTCTTACCCGCACCTTCAGGGACACCGTAAAGGCCCGGGCCGATAGCGACCCGGAGTTTCGCGCTGCACTGCTAAAAGAGGCTGTTGACCTGATGCTTGCAGGCGACCTTGCGACAGGCAAAGCCGTACTTCGAGACTACATCAATGCAACAATTGGGTTTACAGAACTTGCGGCTGAAGTCGGTAAGCCATCAAAGAGCTTGATGCGGATGTTCGGGCCGAAAGGTAACCCTAGCGCCGATAGCTTGTTTGCAGTTCTAAAGTCACTTCAAAAATCCAGCGGCGTCCATCTCGCGACCCGCAATTAGCGCGCTCGACTGTGAGCCAGACTTGGAGACTTCAATGACTGTCACTGTGGCCATGTATGACGGCTCGTATGACCATATTGGCGCGCGATTGGATGCGCTTGGGCTTGATATCAACGTCATCACGTTTGATCAGGATGCTGCGTTCACGCTCGATGGGAAAAAGGTTCCGGCGCACCAAGTCGAGGCCGATTACCTTTGGTTCTCCAGCCACCTCCATGCGCTGGATGCCACCAAACCAGCGTTTGAG